>JAESGH010000091.1_pt1 | contig 306031 bp, 245 predicted proteins | sample 9269641 | NCBI WGS metagenome assembly JAESGH01 (sample SAMN14515345, study PRJNA621665) | algae metagenome | isolation source: Phormidium tanganyikae FI6-MK23 and co-occurring heterotrophs from granitic... | place: USA: Fort Irwin, California | collected 1998-05-24
TAACTCCTAACTCCTAACTCCTAACTCCTAACTCCTAACTCCTAACTCCTAACTCCTAACTCCTAACTCCTAACTCCTAACTCCTAACTCCTAACTCCTAACTCCTAACTCCTAACTCCTAACTCCTGATTTACTTTTGCCGCTTATCTTCACCACATGATGAAAAAACAAAAGCTGCAGCTTTTTGACCTCACCATGATCATTATCAGTTTTGTGATTGGGATGGGCATTTTCCGCACCCCTGTGAATGTTGCTGCCGCCACCCCTACGCCCTTTATTTTTTACCTGTGCTGGATTGCCGGTGGACTGGTGGCACTATGCGGTGCCCTTACGTATGCCGAAATTGGTTCACGCCTGCCCGTGACTGGCGGGTATTATAAAGTGTTTGCATACGCCTATCATCCTTCCATAGCCTTTGCCATTAACTGCATCATCCTGGTTTCCAATGCTGCGTCCTGTGCCGCTGTTGCATTGGTAGGCAGTGAGTATATCAGCAGCGTACTGATACCGGCTTCCAAAGATGCTGCTTACCTCTCCGTAGCGGGTAATGCCGATTACATCCGAACCGTACAAATGACCATTGCCATTATGGCCATTGCCTTGTTTTACGTGGTCAACATGTTGGGACTCCGCATGAGCGCCAAAACACAATCAGCCCTGATGATCATTAAGATCGGCATGGTGCTGCTGCTCATTGCGCCCCTGTTTTTTGCCACCAACGATGCCCCTGCGGCTTCAGCCCTTGCTACCGGTGACATGAGTCCTGCGCTGAGGGAGTACATCAAAGCCTTTGGTATTGGCCTGGTTGCTGTCAGCTTTACGTATGGCGGTTACCAGCAAACCATCAACTTTGGCGAAGAAGTGGAAAAGCCTAACCGCAACATTCCACGGGGAATCTTCATTGGCATTTTTGTGATCATTTTACTTTACCTGCTCATCAACGTTGCCTATGTGAACGTCATTGGTTTTGAAGAATTGAAAAAGAGCAGCAATATCGCCGCTATCATGGCCTCGAAAGTTTTTGGTGCACAAGCCGAACGCATTTTATCGGTGTTGCTTTTCCTTGGTGTTTTGGCTTATGTGAATGCAGTACTCCTCAGCAACCCGCGGGTTATGTATGCCATGAGCGAAGACAAGATTCTGCCCACTGCATTTTCGCGGCGTAACAACCGCCAGGTGCTTACATTCTCTTTAACCATGTTTGCCATTATGGCCGCACTTGTTGTTTTCTGGGCGCAGGCATTTGACAAAATTCTCAGTTTTACCATCTTCCTCGACAGCTTCGGCATGGCACTTTCTGCCGGAAGCATTTTTATTATCCGTAAGCGAACCGCTCACCTGAATAACACCGGCATTTTCAGCATGAAGCTTTATCCCCTGCTGCCGCTGATCTTTATTGCGGCGTATGCATTTGTCGCCATCAGCATCGCCATGGATTATGAGGCCAATGATTACGCAGCACTGGTGGGAATGGCGGTACTGGTGTTTTTCACCCTGCTGTATTTTATTGTAAAAGCCATCCGCAAACCCGAAACAAAAGCCTGAGCATGGACACGTCTTACATCATCAACGAACTGGCCGAGGACCGCGAACACTATTTCAATGCCATTGCACCGCCAATTATTCAAACTTCCAATTTCAGGTTCGAAAGTGTAGCCGCTTTGCGAAAGGCATTCGAAGATGAAATGGGAGGCTATGTTTACAGCCGCGGGCTGAACCCAACGGTAGATATCCTGCGCAAAAAGCTGGCGGCACTGGATGGAGCCGAAGACTGTCTTGTTTTCAACAACGGAGCTGCCGCTATATATGCAGCAGTGCTGGCTAATGTAAAAAGTGGCGACCACATAATCTCGGTAAACAAACCCTATAGCTGGGCACAAAAAACCTTTGACCTGATCCTGACGCGTTTTGGCATTACCACCACCTATATCGATGGCACGGACATCAGCCAGTTTGAAGCGGCCCGTCAGCCCAACACTACATTCATTTACCTGGAGTCGCCCAACTCGTGGAACTTTGCCATACAACCCATCAGGGAAGTGGCACAACTTGCAAAGGCGCATGGCATCACTACCCTTATCGACAACAGCTATTGCACGCCGCTTTACCAGCGACCCATCGAAATGGGCATTGACCTGAGCATGCAAACCGCCACCAAGTACATTGGCGGGCATAGCGATACGCTGGGGGGAGTTTTATCCGGTTCGCACCAGCGGATGAAAAAGATCTTTGACCTGGACTACCTGGCCATCGGCAGCGGCATCCAGCCCTTCAACGCATGGCTGCTCATCCGCGGACTGAGAACGTTACCCGCCAGGCTGGAGCGAATTACGCATACAACCGGTGAAGTGCTCCGGTTTCTGAAAAAGCATCCGCGTATTGATAACATTCTTTTCCCCCTGGATGAATCATTTCCGCAATACAGCCTGGCCAAAGAGCAAATGCAGGGCGCCTGCGGTTTGCTCACGATTACGCTGAAGGAAGGAACAGCCGAAAGCATTACGCGTTTTTGCGAATCGCTGAAACATTTTTCGATGGCTGTCAGCTGGGGCGGGCATGAATCGCTGGTGATCCCGAAATGTGCCGGCATTCCTCCGGATCAATTCGACCCCGCCAATACGGAGCACCAGTACATTCGCATTTACACAGGATTGGAAGACCCGCAATACCTTATCAATGACCTGGCACAGGCGCTGGAGAAATGAATCTGGAGTCAATGATTATTTTTAGGGCGAAAATGGACCACACCAAAGGCAGATCAGCATATGAATAAAACAACCAGGTGGATATTGCTTTCGTTGGGCGTTCTTGCCTTGATTTTTTTTCTTGTCAGGATAGTGAACAGAAATGATAACGAAGGCACCAAAGTGACGGCAGAAACCATCAAGCGTCGCACCATCATTGAAACCGTATCTGCCAGCGGTAAAATCTACCCCGAGACCGAGATTAAAGTTGGCTCTCCGGTCACAGGAGAAGTCGTACAGTTAACTGTACAGGAAGGCGACACTGTTCAAAAAGGAAAGGTGCTGGCCCGCATCCAGGGTGAGAAAATCGCTTCTGCCCAGCGTGTTGCCATACCCAATGTTCCGCCAGGCTTGGAGGGAATTTTGCAAGGCATACAGCAACCTCGAAGCGGAGGTCCCTCCTCCGCAACCATAACAGCACCCATCAACGGAACGGTGACGGCACTGAATGTAAAAGAGGGCGAACGTGTAGGCGCCATGCAAATGCCGGGCTCAGAGCTGCTGCGCATTGCCGATATGAACAACATCGAAGTACGGGTGGATGTAAATGAAAACAATATTATCAAGATCAGCATCGGCGACTCGGCCGATGTGGAAGTGGAAGCCTACAACAAACGCAAGTTCAAAGGCATTGTTACGGCTATTGCCAATGGAGGCACAAAGCGGGAGGCACAACCGTTTTTATCGAATGATATTACCAGTTATGAAGTACGCATTCGCCTGCTGCCTTCCTCGTATGCGGATTTGTTTGATAGCACCAACCGCCGAAGCATGCCCTTCCGCCCCGGCATGAATGCACGGGCCGACATCAAAACACGAAAGCGTGAAAACGTGCTGGCGGTACCGGTGGGTGCGGTGGTATCAAAACCGAAAGGTGATGATGCAACTGTTACCACTACTGAAAACCAGGATGAAAATTTTGCGGTAGAAGAAGACAGCTTTGGGGAAGACCTGGAAGAAGTGGTGTATGTGATCAAACAGGATGGCAGCGTGGAAAAGCGACCGGTGGTTACCGGTATACAGGATATTAATTTTTTTGAAATAACAGCAGGAGTAAAGGAAGGCGAACGGGTGGTATCAGGTCCATATAATGCGGTGAGCAAAACACTTCGCAGCGGCAACAGGGTTCGGGTAGTTTCAAAAGACAAACTTTTTCAAAACGATTAGCATGCAAGGATACAGAATTGGTGTGATTGGCAATGGCAGTTGGGGAACGGCACTGGTAAAGATTTTAACAGATGGAGGACAGCCGGTAAATTGGTGGATCCGTAACGCTTCCAGTATTGACTACATCAGGCGTCGCCATCATAATCCAAATTATTTGCACTCGGCCTATTTTGATGTATCGCTGTTGAACATGAGCGAAGACATTCAGCAGATTGCTGCAGCATCGGATGTGCTGGTGATTGCGGTACCTTCTGCTTATGCGGAAAGTGTACTGGCTGGCATAGAAAAGAATACCCTAAAAGAAAAAAAGATCATTTCTGCCATCAAAGGTTTGATTCCCGGGCAAGACATCCTCCTGAACGAATACCTGCAAAAGCAATTCGACCTGCCGCTTCAAAATTATTTTGCCGTATTGGGCCCCTGCCATGCCGAAGAAGTGGCAGCGGAAAAGCTATCCTACCTTACCATTTCCGGTATCGATATTGAGGAAGCGGAAAAGATCGCCGCCCTGTTTCAAACGCCCTATATCAACACCATTGTCAACCCTGATATCCTGGGTGTGCAATACGCAGCGGTGATGAAAAATATTTATGCCTTAGGTGCCGGTATTGCACACGGATTAGAGTACGGCGATAACTTTTTAAGTGTACTGATTGCCAACAGCGCTGATGAAATGGCCGGCTTTCTGCGCAAGGTAGGGGTACAGCATATTGTGGTGGGTGAACACCAGACCGCCGATCATCGCAAGGACATGAACTATGCCGCTTCGGTTTACCTGGGTGACCTGTTGGTGACCTGCTATTCGTTGTACAGCCGCAACCGAACGTTTGGCAACATGATCGGCAAAGGTTATACGGTGCAATCGGCACAACTGGAACTGAACATGGTGGCCGAAGGGTATTACGCTTCCCGCTGTATTCACAACTTCAACAAGAGCATTGGTGCCGATATGCCCATTGCAGAAACCATCTATAAAATTTTATGGGAACGCCTGCAGCCAAAGAAAGGTTTTGAGAAAGTGGAAGAAGTATTGGTGTGATGGACGTGAGACGGGAAACATCAAACGTGAAATTGTAGCGTCGTTATATTCGGTCTGTTTTACGATAGCTGGTTTGGTCTTTCAGCATGTGAGCAAGTGAACCCGTGAATTCGTAAATACTCTTTTGTTTCACGTTTGACGTTTGACGTTTGATGATTCACGTAAATCATTCTTCCAGCAGGTCTGGTCTTCGTTCTTTTGTCCGCTGCACGGCCTGTTCATGCCGCCACTCTTCGATTTTTGCGGTGTGACCACTTAACAAAATATCAGGCACTTTTTGGCCACGCCATTCTGCCGGACGTGTATATACCGGCGGTGCCAGGAGATTATCCTGGAAGGAATCGGTAAGAGCAGACGTTTCGTCATTCAATACACCGGGAATCAATCTTCCTACAGCATCAACCACAATAGCAGCGGCTAATTCACCGCCACTCAAAACATAATCGCCAATGGAAATTTCTTTGGTGACATACTGTTCGCGAATGCGCTGGTCAATGCCTTTGTAGTGCCCGCAAATAAGCAGCAGGTTTTGTTTTAACGAAAGCTGGTTCGCTGTTTTCTGGTTGAAGGTTTCTCCGTCAGGTGTGAGAAAAATAATCTCATCGAAGGTTCGCTCTTCGCTTAATTCATCAATGGCATTGGCCAGGGGTTCGGGCATCATCACCATGCCGGCGCCGCCTCCGTACTGGTAATCATCCACCTGCCCGTATTCATTCACCGCCCATTTGCGCAGGTGATGCACCTGTACGTGCAACAGCCCTTTATCCTGTGCCCGTTTCATGATCGAATGTGACAGGGGACTCTCCAGCAACTCCGGCAAAACCGTAAGGATATCGATGTGCATCCTGCAAAGATAAAGCGGGCAAGGCACAGGCTTCCATACAAATGCCCCTGCTTTGCTTACAGGTTCTTTCCGTCTTTTTGAAAGTAGATCCCATTGGCCTGCTGCGTAGGCGTTACAACGAGGTCGTTGATGCATACATGTGGTGGCAGGGTAGCACAATAGAAAATAATATCGGCTACATCTTCGGCTATCAGCGGCTGGTAACCCTCGTAAACAGAATCGGCTGTTTGCTTGTCTCCTTTGAAGCGCACCACTGAAAACTCGGTTTCAGCAGCACCGGGATGAATGGCTGTTACTTTAATGTGGTGGGGCAACAGGTCGATACGCATGCCTTTGCTGATGGAGTCTACAGCAGCTTTGGTAGCGCAATAAACATTTCCCTTTTCATACACGTCCTTTGCAGCAATGGAGCCAAGGTTGATAATGTGTCCCGACTTACGTTTTATCATGAACGGGAGAATGGCTTTGGACACGTATAACAACCCCTTTACATTCGTATCAATCATAGTATCCCAATCGTCGATGCTGGCTGCATCAAAATGGTCGCGGCCCAAGGCCAGGCCGGCATTGTTGATCAGGATGTCGATGCTTTGCCAGTCTTCCGGAAGGCTGCCGATGGCTGTTTGCACGACTTTCCTGTCCTGAACATCAAAAGGCAGAAGGTAGGAACTGGTGTTGTATTCTTTTTGCAGTTTTTCTTGCAATGCTGCCAGCCTTTCTGCCCGACGGCCGTTCAGGATAAGGTGATAACCATTCTTTGCAAAGATGTCGGCACAGGCTTCACCAAAACCAGAGGTGGCGCCGGTAATGAAAACCGTTTTCATGCGGCGAAGATAATGGCGGGTAGCAAAGCATTGCTGCATTTCAAAGAGAGAAGGAAGTTGCTTGCAGATTATTTCGGCTGAATAAAGATAAGAACGCACAAGGGTGCGACGCAACAGAAGCTCAATCGCTAATCTGTCGCTGGTGACAAGAAGATCTTTATTGAACCCCTTCCTGGTTCCCTTTCATCTCTCGCCTCTTCTTTCACCGGGTTGCACCCGGTGCTATTCACATTGAAGCCCTTCTGGCTTTGGGTGAGAAGAAAGCAGCAAGTAATTACAAATACAAAAAGAAAAAGCCCCTGTCAAAAATTGACAGAGGCTCTAAACGTATCGTGTAAAAACGAACTATCGTGCGTTGGCTGTTCTTCCTCTGTTGGTGGGGGTTAAGTGGTACCTATCGTATCAGCGTCACCGTACCCTTTTCAAAAACAGTTTTACCGGTATAATCCTGCCCTTTCACAATCCAGGCATAGGATTCCGTGCCCTGTGGCTTTCCCTGGATTTTTCCATCCCAGCCTTTGCCGTTGATAGTGGTCTCAAATACCAGTTGTCCCCAGCGATTATAAACACGGAAGTATTCAATGCTGGATAGCCCCACCGCAATCGGTCGTAATACATCGTTCTTTCCATCGTTATTTGGTGTAAAGGCAGTAGGCACAAAAATGCGGGGTGCTGTTTTAAAGATCTTTACACCAACGCTGGCTACATCGGTACAACCGATGGCATCCTGCACGGTAACAAAATACCGAATGCTGTCGAAGCTGCCGTTGTAGGTACCAACGGGATTGGAAATGATGGTACTGCTTAGTCCTGTGGGCGGCGACCAGGAATACACTTCGCCACCGGTGGCACTTAACTGCAGCGGCTGTCCAATCACTATTGCCGTATCCCTGCCGGCATACGCTACCACCTCGGGGTTTACAACCACCACGACGGTGTCGTGACCCGGCTTGGGACACCCTCTTGTATCAAAAGAAGAAAGTACATACGCCGTTGTTGCAGTAGGCCGCGCAATGGGTGTTAGCGTATTGCTGCCGGAAAGTGTGGCAGCCGGCGACCAGGAGAATACCCTGCCGTCGTGGCTTCCATTCAACAGTGCACTTGTGTTGTAACAGATAATTGTATCCAGACCGGCATTGGCTACAGGGTAAGGCACCAGCGTTACATTAACTTCATCGGTAGCGTTGCAACCGCCAATGACCGATTGAATGGTATAGGTAGTCGTGACGGATGGCTGCGCAAATGGCCGAAGTGAGGTTGGATCGTCAAGAGTAGAAGCAGGGCTCCAGAGGTATTGCAAACCGTTTGTGCTGGCATAGAGGCGCAGGTCGTCGCCGGCACAGATAGTAGTATCGGGCATAGCCTGCAGGGTAACAAAATCCACCACTCTTACCTGCACCGTATCAAATGCAATACAGCCCTGGTCGTTCAGTTCTACAAAATAGTTGCTGGTTGTAGTGGGAAACACCGTGGGTGTAGCGGTGTTTGCGTTGGTGATGTTGGTGCCCGGCGTCCAGGTAAAATTGCCGTTTCCAATGGCTTCCAGTTGCAGTCTGTCACCGTTGCATATCAGGGTATCTTTAAAGGCAACCTGCAGCGGTGGTTTGTTTAAAATATCCACCGGCCTTGATATAGTCTCAACACAACCCTTGCTTGTAGTTACAGTGACCTGAAGGGTATAACTTCCCTCCTGCGGGTACGAATAGGTTGGATTCTGCAGGCGTGATGTATCATCAGCAACATTTGGATCGCCAAAATTCCAGCGCCAGCCGTTCACAAAACCATAGTTCGTGGTGGAGGCATCTGTAAACCGGGTTTGCTTACCGGCACAGATACCCGCAAACGAAAAGTCGGGAGTAAAGCCGGGGTATACTTTCAGCGTGGATGTTGCTTCTGCGCTACAGGCCTCACCACGATTGATGGTCAGTTTGATGGTATACTCACCGGTATCAGCAAAGGTGTGGGTTGGATTGGCAACCGTGTAGGTAGCACCATCGCTTATCTCCCAGTAATAGCTATGAATTGCAGGATTTGGAGGAACGTCGTTGGCGAAGTTGTAGGTAAAGCTACGGCAACCGGCAGTTCCCGGTTGTAGCCTGGCGCCATTAATATCAAACACCACAGGGATCGCCTGGGCCACATTGCAATCACCGATCTTGATCTGGAGGTCTTTACGCTGGGTGGCAATCAGTTTGCCGTTGCGGTATTCCGATACACAGACCGTTACGACATAAATCCCTGGCGCCGGTGCTATGCCGCTTACCTTACCGGTTTGCGTATTGATGGTAACATTGCTCCCAAGCGGCTGCGATCCGTTAAATGGGCCTTGGTATGGAATAGAGGTAAAGGGAGGTGATGTTGGCGTTTGCGGAACCGGCATTCCCTGCGACCCCCCAATAAAGGCATCGCAAAAAGAATAACTAAGCTGGTCTCCGTCGGCATCCAATGCACTGAAATCGTACTCAAAATATGTATTGGCACAAATCACCACCAGGTCATTTCCTATAAACTTCGCACTGTTGTTCACCGGTGCACCGGTTGTTGCATTGCTGCCCGGAATCTCTGCGGTATATGTAGCGCCATGCTGGTTAGAATTGGGAGCGATGTTGTTAATGCCGATAATGCGGCAGCAGCGCTGATAGACGATGGTATACCCGTTGGGTGAAGCAGGTAAGGTGGCAGTGAATGTATAATACCCAATTTCGTAACAAACAGGTGGCGGGTTGGTAATGCAGGGGTCAGGATTGGTGAGCGGTTTTGATTCAAACAAAGTTTGCTGCACTGTAAATGTTTGCATCGAACCCGTGGCTTTATTATAGATGCCAATCACCACAGAAGGATCTAATTGGGCAGAGCCGGCCGGAGCATAGCAGTCGCGGTAAAGCTTGAGGGTAATTTCGTAAGTATGATTCCCGTTGGCATTAACTCCTTTATGAACATAATACATCTCGCCACCGGTAATGTGATTGGCAAAGGATACCACAGAAAGCAGCAACAGGCCGATAAAAAGAAGTAGTTTTTTCATCAGGTTAGGCAGTCTTTTCAAGCGTGAATACGAATGTTGACAACAGTTCAGCTGTTTTGTTTTTTTCTTCAATCATTCCCATATGACCGGAATTGTCAAGGATATGAATATACGACAAACGCGGCAGGTGGCATTGTTTTAAAACATCCTGCAGCGGTGCGGCTGCATCGTGCCGGCCCATCACAAACAGGACGGGCACCTTACTTTCTTCTAAAACGGCTGTCCTGTCCGGACGATTGATCATGGCCATATAATAATTAACGAGAGTATCCGGGGAAAAGTTGTGTGTAGCCGCCAGGTGCTCCGCTATCCATTCCGGATGCTCCTCTCTTGATTGTGGCGAATAAAGGTTAGGTGTAGCGGTTTTTAAAAACTCCGCGGCGCCATGTTCTTTTATAAAGCGGATGCCTTTTTGCCTGGTTTCTTTTTTCTCTTCACTATCGGCAAAAGCCGTGGAATGAAAAAGCCCGAAGGCGTTCAAGGCTTCGGGATACCTTTCGGCAAATGCAAGGGTAATGTAACCGCCCATGCTGTGTCCAATGAGAACTGCTTTTTCGCCTCCCTCGGCATCAATCACCGCTTTTACTGCATCAGCCATACTTTCCAAACGCATATCCTCCAACGCCTCGCTGTCACCGGTCCCGGGCAGGTCGGGGACGATAAGCTGGTGTTGCGGAAAAAGTTCATACTGACCCTTCCAGATGGAACCATCTTCACCAAAGCCATGCAGCAGTATCACCGGTGCACCTTTACCCCGGGTACGGTAGCTGATATTTTTTCCTTTATGCGTTGTCCTTTTGGTCTCCATATCCCTTTTTTGAAAGCATCCAGCTTCTTAAAACTATTAAGAAAACGAGTGGTATCAAAGCAGTGTTGAGCTGCTGTGGCAGAAGAGCCCACAGGAGCAGCAACGCCACCTCCAGAAAAAACACCACCCGGAAGTACTGCTGTACCCATCCCTTCCGGCTGAACAGAAAAAATGCTACAATACAATGCAAGGGCAGTGCCCACCACAGGTTATAATTATTGGCACACAGGGCATGATCGGTGCCAAACCACATGAACAGGAGCAGCACACCCACTGCGCCCAGTACAAAAAAGAGGAAAAAATCAAACACCGCCACGGCTTTCTTCGCCCATCCCTTTTTTACAAACGATAACACACCAAAGATGACCAGCAGCAGTGTAAATAAAACAAAGGGTGTAATGAGATAACTCTCCGTTGCCACTGATGGCATCACCAGCAGCGGCGTTTCTTCTTTTACCAACGGCATACCTCTTACCGTTGCGCTGTCAAAAGCGATCATCAGGTTATGGGGCAAAAAGGTAGTTTCCAGATTAGTGGTTTGCCGGTCCAGTTTAGCGCCCAGCAGCAGATCGATGCCAAACTTGCTCCAGTCCTGGTGAGCCCTGTTGAGGTAACCGTGTATCAGGTTGCGAAACGTAGGCTGGTCGCCGGTAAATAAAACCGGATAGGTAACTGTGCCCCCGCTGTTTTTGGCAATGATTTCGCGGGCCCGGGTGGTGCAATTGTCAAAAAGAAAATCGTAACGGTAAAAACGGTTCTGGGGCAGGGCGTTGGTACGGAGGGCGGCATACAACTGTTCTTTCTGCAAACAATTCACTGTCAGCTCCTGCTCCACAATGGAGCGGCTTTCAGCCTGGTACTGCCACACAAAGCTGGAAAAGTCTTCTACCGACAATTCGTACAGGAGGCGTCCCTTGACAAACTTGTAATAAAAATCATCAGTAAAAGCAAAGGTGCCGTAATTGTACACTTCATCGATGCCTGCGGCGGCATCTGTTACCCGGATGGCGGTATGCCCGAAGGTAGAGTACAACTCCTCTCCCGGCGAACAGGTGAGAAGTGTAATGCGCAACCCGCAACTGTCCTGTGCCCAGGCAGCCTTTCCGTACAAAAACACCAAAAAAACAAGGAAAAAAATCTTCTTCAAAGCAACGCCAATGTTTGCGGAAAGATAGAGAAGAAACGTTTTTAGCCGGCAGGCTGATTGTTAAATAACAGGGGCACCAGATCCGCCTGTTTTGCAAATGCCTGCTTCCAACTTGAAAAGTATTTATTTTACGCAAAACCTTGCGATGAGTGATCCCGGCCAGATTCAAAAGCTGGAAGAAGAAATCGAACGGCTTTCACAGCAACTGCAACAGCAGCAGTATACTATTGAAAACCTTCGCCGCCAGGTGCAGTCCCTCTCGCCGCATAGGCCTGTAACACCGGAACCCACGTTCCGCCAATCCCTGCGTACCAATGCCTCGCTGGAAAACCTGATCGGCCTGCGGCTGATCCATCTCATCGGCATCATTGTTCTGGTAATTGGCCTTTCGCTGGGAGTAAAATATGCCATTGATGCCAATCTTATTTCCGAGAAGATGCGCATCCTGCTGGCGTATCTTGCCGGCGGCCTGTTGCTTTTCTTTGGCGTAAGGCTCAAACACGCCTATCCGGGCTTCAGTGCTATTCTGTTCAGCGGTGCCATGGCTTCGGTATATTTTACCACGTATGCGGCCTTTGTGTATTATGCCATATTCTCTTTCACCATCACTTATATACTGATGGTGCTGTTTACCCTTTATACCGTGTATGAAGCCATCCGTTACAACCGGCAGGAGATCGCTATCCTGGGACTGGTAGGCGCATACGGTATTCCTTTCCTGATAAGTCCCAACAGCGGAGACCCGGCCATGCTGTTCCTGTACATGTCAATCATCAATGGAGGCATTGTATTCCTGAGCATCAAAAAAGACTGGATCCTGATGGGGCGATTGGCGCAGGCCATTACGTGGCTGATCTTTATCGGCTGGCTGGTGATGCAGGAAGTAGTGGAAGCACAGGGAACAGGACTGCTGTACATGTGTATTTTCTTTTTTCTTTTTATGGCGAACGGCATTTCCCCCAAACTGTTCCGGCAAGAGAGCCTTAGCAAGGCTCATACTTACCAGTTGTTCACCAACAACCTGGCCGTGTCGCTTGCAGCTTTATATGTGTTTGGTTACTCGTTTGAAAATGCCACCCTTGCGATCGTAGCGCTTTTTCTCTCCCTTTTCGTTGCGGCACAGGCTGTGCTGTTCCATGCCTGGAAAGAACGGCCTACCCGCGATCTGCTGGCTTATTATTCCCTATCGCTTTTTGTAATTTTTATCGGCTTCCAGTGGAGCGGCATTACGGTTACGCTGCTTTGGCTGCTGACGGCTGTTGTGTTGTTTGTGCTGGGTGTGCGGCGAAAATCCAACCCGTTGCGCATGACAGGCATTACGCTGATGGGTGTAACACTCTTAAAACTGGTGGTGCTTGACAGTCTAACGTTTTCCACTATTCAAAAAGTGATCGCGTACCTGGTATTGGGTGTGCTGTTGCTCCTGATTTCTTTCTTTTACCAGAAATTCAGGAAGCAGTTGTTTGAAGAGTAGGTTGTTGAATAATGGAAACTCGTCTGTTTTCTCTGCCCTTCGTGAATATCGCAATTCATCCTGGGATTTGTACCGACTCACTTTCACATGTAAAATACTGCACAAAAAACAACAATTGAATAGCAACAATATTCCTGCTGCCTTGCGAAAGCAGGCAATCAATTATTGGCTGTCAAGGTTATAGGCAGATTACGAAGTCGTCATTTCTTCTTTTTCATCCCTGATCAATGTCCGCAGTTGTGCGGCCATTTCAGGTGTTACTTCTACCTGGTGAACTTCGCGGGCATGTTCAGCCGCCTGGGATAAAATTTCATCTTCGGAGGTTCCTCGGATTACTCCATTGCAGTTGAAGCCGGCATCGGCGCAGCGTAATGTTTTCATGTTCTATTGTTTTGCGTGAAGAATTGAGAAGTCATCAACGGGCAGGCAGTAGAAAAGCAATCTTTTTCAAGATACGTTATTCAGACGATAATTAAAAAAGCAGGATGGCAGTTTCTCATACTTTCCGATCCCTGTTACAATAATCGCCAATTGGCCCTTTATCCGACTATATCACCGCTTTTCATGCCGCTATAATTCTGTTGCAGAAATCAATAACTTTAAAGAACACATCTTTTTTCACTAAACACGCATATATGAAACGACTCTGCTTGTGGAGTATTGGCCTCCTTTTCAGCACGATGGCCTTTGCCCAGATCGATGCCCGCCTGTTTCGTTATCCCGATGTTTCTTCCACGCATATCAGCTTTGTGTATGGTGGCGATATCTGGATCGTATCCAAATCCGGCGGCACTGCCAACCGATTGACTTCTTCTACCGGCGAAGAATCCTTTCCCCGCTTTTCGCCTGATGGCAAAACGCTTGCCTTCAGCGCCACCTACGACGGCAATACCGATGTTTACACGGTGCCTGTAACCGGCGGCGTGCCGGTGCGGCTTACCTGGCATGCTGGTCCCGACCGTGTAGTGGACTGGCATCCCGATGGCAAGCGCATCCTCTTTGCTTCCGGAAGAGAAAGCGGTACCCCAGCCTACCGCCAATTGTACCTGGTGGGCACCAAGGGAGGTTTACCCGAAAAGCTTTCGGTGCCATACGGCGAACTGGCCTCCTTCTCCCCCGATGGCAACAGCCTTGCCTATGTTACCAAGATTACCGAGAATTATCCTTTCAAACGTATTCGCAGTGGCCTGGCTTCGGATGTATATGTATTTGACCTGGCGAAAAAAACGGCCGATAACATTACCCAAACCGAAGCAACCGAAGGCAAGCCTGTATGGATCAAAAACAAGATCTACTACGTTGGCGACAACGGGCCAGAAAAGCATCGGAACATCTGGGCCTACGATACACAAAAAAAGACACACCAGCAGGTCACGACTTTTGACAATATGGACATCAACCATATGTCGGCAAGCGCTGATGAAGTGGTTTTTGAAGCTGGCGGCCGCCTCCACCTGCTAAATACCGGCACCAACCAGCATGCGGAAGTGAAGATCAACGTGGTGGCGGATATGGCCACGCTGATGCCGCGTACCGTGACTGTGGGCAACAACATTACCGGCTTTGACCTTTCCTCCGATGCCAAACGCACCGTGTTTGAAGCCCGTGGTGAGTTATTCAGCATTCCCGCCGAAAATGGTGTCATCATCAATCTCACCAATACCAGCGGTGCTTTCGAACGTTTTCCCGCCTGGAGCCCCAACAACCGTTGGCTGGCTTACTGGAGTGATGAAAGCGGCGAATGGAACATCCACCTCCTGGATAACGTTAATGGCAAACCGAAAAAGCTCACAAACTTCAACAAAGGCATGGGATGGAATCTTTTCTGGTCGCCCGACAGCAAAAAGATCGCCTTTATCAATGATCTGCAGGAGATCAAAGTACTGACGGTTGCCACCGGCGATATGGTCACCATCGACAAAACCACAGCACTGCCGTATAGTGGCCTCCAGGGATTTGGCCTAGCCTGGTCACCCGACAGCAAGTGGGTGGTATATTCTAAAGGCGGTTCCAATATCAACAACGCTGTTTACCTCTATAGTTTTGACAACAAAAAAGTTTACCAGGGAACATCGGGCTATTACAACGATAACAATCCCGTGTTTGATCCTACCGGCAAATACATCTTCTTTACCACCGACAGGAGCTTCAGTCCCTCGTACAGCAATTTTGATAACACCTGGATTTATCCCAACAGCACCCAGCTGGCTGTAACTACGCTGGATGCAGCTACGCCATCGCTGCTGTTTGCCAAGAACGACGAAGTGAAGATCGATACATCCGCAGCGGCACAAAAAGATGAAAAGAAGCCCGCCGCCGAAGGCGACAAAAAACCCAAGCCGGCCGTTGCTACTGCTTCAGGCAGTCCTGATCCGGAAACGCTGGAAACCCGTATGGAAATTTTGCCTGTGCCTGCGGGCAATATCGGCAACCTGGCAGTTGTGGAAGGCAAGCTGTTGTACCAGCGATTCCCAAACACCGGTGCCACGCCGGGCCCGCCATCGCTTTTTGTTTATGACATAGAGAAACGCGAAGAAAAACCATCACTCAACGGTGCTATGGCTTACGTTGTGTCGAGAGACGGCAAAAATATCCTGGCTCGTGATGCAAAAGGCTTTGGCCTTATCAAACCGGCACCGGATCAAAAGCTCGATAAACTGTTACGCACATCCGAAATGGAGATGGTGCTGCAACCCAAGGAAGAATGGAAGCAGATCTTCAACGATACCTGGCGCCGCTACCGCGATTTCTTTTACGATCCCGGCATGCACCAGGTGGACTGGAATGCCATGCGTAAAAATTACAGCACCCTGCTGGATGATGCCATCACCCGCTGGGATGTACTGAATATTCAGCAGGAAATGATCTCCGAACTGAGCGCCGGTCATACGTATGCCGGCGGTGGCGATGTGGAGCAAGCCAAAAACCGTACGCATGGTTTGCTGGGCATCGACTGGGCCCAGGAAAACGGTGCTTACAAAGTAGGCCGCATTATACGCGGGGGCAAATGGGACCATGAAGTGCGATCGCCATTTGACCTGACGGGCATTCGCGTAAAAGAAGGCGATTATATTCTCTCCGTAAATGGCCGCTCGCTTGATCCGGCTCTTGATCCTTATGCCATGTTCGAAGGACTGGCCGGTAAAGCCGTGGCCCTTCGGGTAAACAGCAAACCTATGCTGGAAGGCTCCCGTGAAGTAGTGATCAAAACCCTTACACCGGGCGAGGAAGCAAGGCTACGCCACCTGGAGTGGATTGAAGGCAACCGTAAAAAAGTGGAGGAACTCTCTGGCGGGCAACTGGGATATATGTACATGCCCAATACCGGCACGCAGGGGCAAACAGAACTAATGCGGCAGTTTTATGCACAGATTGATAAAAAAGGATTTGTGATTGATGAGCGTTTTAATGCCGGCGGACAACTGGGCGACCGCTTTATTGAAATGCTGAACCGCCCGGTAGTATACAACATTGCCTGGCGCAATGCCGATGTAACGCACTGGCCGCAGCGGGGCAACAATGCCCCCAAGGTGATGCTCATTAACGGCTGGGCAGGTTCCGGTGGCGATGCTTTTCCCTGGGCCTTTCAGCAGCTGAACATGGGTCCTGTAATTGGTGAACGCACCTTGGGTATTTTGGTAGGTCCGGCTACCGGCCACCGCCTTATTGACGGCGGCAGTATAACGGTACCGGACGCACGTTTATATGGCGCCGACGGCAAATGGTTTGCCGAAGGTTACGGTATAAAACCCGAGATTGAAGTATGGGACGACCCGGCCCAATTGGCCAAAGGTACCGACCCGCAACTGGTGCGTGCCGTGCAGGAAGCGATGAAACTGGTGAAGGAAAAACCAAGAGTGATACCCGGCCGCCCGGCATTTGAAGACCGCAGCGCCAAAGCGCAACGAACGTTTTAAGTTGTTAAGAAAGCCAGTCCTGCGACTGGCTTTCTTTTTAGGTTGAACGCGGCAAAGCAGTAGCTCATTCCTCAAATACAAATACATTTCCGCACACCGTAACTCAACTTAACCATTGAAAAAATCATGGGTATGCGGCTCATTCATACTGCTTATGAAAACCCAGGCCATAGGAAAAGGTGATGCCTGCATAGCTGTTTTGCGAAATGGTTCCGAGCAGTTTCAGCCCGATGCTTCCGCCAAAACCAGTGGGCTTACCTACCGGAATTAGCCCGTAAATGCGAAACCGCTTCTTCCTGGGCTTAAACCATTTGATGCCCGCCTCAAAAGGAACTCCCCAGGCAGCTGTTGTTTGGGTTTGCCGCACTGGCGATGTACTGACCACCTGCCGATGTGTACTGTGTGAAACTCCCAGTGAAACGTTATAAGCACATGCATTTCTTATGATACGTTTTCCATACAGGAGTCCCAGTTCATCGAGACTGCTACGGTTATCAATCACCGGTAGCGGAATGATAGCAGATGCGATTTTTGCATGCAGTCGCGAGGTGCCCGTAAAGCGAACAGTGAATAAGCTGCTTTCCTTCTGAAAATACAGGGAGGCGCCCCCCGTAAATCCGCCAGCCTGCCCTCCGGAATGACCCACTGAGACATCGGCAAAAAGGACAGGGTTTTGTTTGCCTTTGGTTTGTGTCCACCCGGTGCAAACAAGGCAGGTCAGCAGCAGCACAAGCAGGAGGTATTTTGGTTTCATTGAAAAGAATTGGTTTCAAATTACCGAATCTTGTGGAAGGTTTTGCTACTGTTCCGGCTCCTATCTTCCACCATAGGTAGTACAATTCTCGCAAGTTATAAAACTTTGAATGCTCCAAACTGTCTGGCTGCTACCTTTGCGTTTCAATCACTACAAAACCATATACCATGTTGAAACGGACATTGTTTTTCTGGGCAACGCCAGCATTGCTTTTAGCCTGTAGCCCTTCTACTCCGAATAATGGCAATGGCAGCAACACAACCGCTGCCGACACAACCGGTGCCAACCTGCCTCCTGTGGAGACCAAACCAGCAAATACGAACTACAAGCCTGCATTTGCCGGCCAAACCCGCATAGGCGGTGTACGCACCACCACGCCTTACGCATCTACCCTGCTGACCAGCAACCTGAAACGTCCCTGGGGTATTGTCAACCTGCCCGACGGCCGCTTCCTGGTAACAGAAAAAGACGGCAACATGCGGATAGTAACCGCGGCTGGTGCCGTGGGCGAACCCATCGCCGGTATTCCCGCTGTGAACAGCGCAGGCCAGGGCGGCTTGCTGGGTCTTACCATAGACCCGGACTTCGGGAGCAACCGCATGGTGTATTGGGTGTTTTCGCAAAATACCGGTAACGGCAACCTGACAGCGGTAGCCAAAGGTGCCCTTTCAGCCGATGAAAAGCGGATGGAAAACGTATCGGTCATTTATCAGGCACCTCCTGCATACAGCGGTACGCTGCACTACGGCGGCCGTGTGCTGGTAGACAGGGAAGGCAACCTGATTGTAGGTACCGGCGAACGCTCGGATCTGCAAACCCGGCCACAGGCGCAGGACCTGAACAGCGGGCTAGGCAAGATTGTACGCATCACCAAAGATGGGCAGCCGGCACAAGGCAACCCGTTTATTGGCCGTGCAGGTGCAAGGCCTGAAATATGGTCGTATGGACACCGGAACGTGCAGGGACTGGCCTTTCACCCAGAGACCGGTGACTTGTGGGAAAATGAATTTGGTCCCCGTGGCGGCGATGAACTGAACCGTATTGAAGCAGGCAAGAACTATGGCTGGCCTACCATCACCTACGGCATTGAATATGCCGGCGGCAAAGTTGGCGAAGGCATCACACAAAAAGAAGGCATGGAGCAACCAGTGTACTACTGGGACCCGGTACTTTCGCCCAGCGGTATGACCTTTTACAGCGGCGACGCCATACCTGAGTGGAAGAATAATCTTTTCCTGGCAGGCCTGAACAGTAACCATATTGCCCGCCTGGTAATCCAAAACAACAAAGTGACGGGAGAAGAGCGCCTGCTGGCAGACCTGGGCGAACGCTTCCGCGATATAATTCAAGGGAAAGACGGTGCCTTGTACACCATCACTGATGGGGGAAAGCTGTACCGCATTGGGAAGAAGAGTTAAGACTTCTTCTGAAAGGTTGTGAGGCTGATTTGTTATTGTGATATTGCAATACTGGCCCGGTACATAATTTAGCCGTTAGAAGACATTTCTACTACTGTAAAAAAAGAAACCCCTCATCGGGTTTCTTTTTTATTACACGGCAGATTTGATCCCTTCCGGAAGAAACATGCTGCCGAAGCAAAATGCAATGGAGCACACACGAAAGCATATTCAGCGGGAACAAAGTTGAATCCCTTGTAAAAAACCGTAAGAGATAGGTAAGCAACTGGAACGGACACACGTGATATAAATATACTTTTGCACAAAGCTTGATTGGTTAGCAGCAAGCAAATAATGCCTTTACAGCAAAGCCAAAGAAGCTGTCGCAAGATAGAGACAGCTTTTTTGGTTTGGTAGATATTGGTATTCCCCTGCGTGAATACAATTTCTGTCACGCACATTTGATTTAACAGCCGGTTATTAAATACGTCTCTTTCACCCTGCCTGCGCAGGAAGAGACCAAAACGTATTAAAAACAATCTTCCCGAATTACCTTCTGCGGTTACTGTTTTTGATCACAGGTAAAAAAGTAGTATCGATCTCGTTTTTGGGCACAGGAAGGATGAGCGGCGCAATGGCCGTATTAGCGCTTGTGTTTTTGAATACGTCAGCCTGTTTTGTATTGATGCCTTTCTTTTGGGTCTTTAGCTCGCCTGGTTTTTCAGTTGGTTTTACCGGTGCGACTTGTGCACGGGCAGAGAAGCTGCAGCCTGCAATGATGGCTGCCATCATAATGATCTTTTTCATGGCGATTAATTTGGATTTGTTGACAAAGAACAACAGGGCAAAGTTCGTCAACAGACGCTGGAAACAGTAGTTTTTAGGGCTGATCTTCCTCAGGAAAAAGGCAGAAAATGGATGAATTCTATCATGTATGAATTGCTGGAACGTAAATCTTTTTGGCAGATTACAGAAATCCAATCTGATATAAATACACAGGACAACCTCATGGTTTTAGAGCCTGCTGAATTGTCAATCAGGTTGCATTACAAGAAGCAATGCACCATGATCAAATGGCACGACTGTTATCATCAGTTCTGAATTTACACCCTGTGCTGTAAACGCAACAACGACCTTTTCAAAACTTATCGTTATGTGGTTCCAATCCTGTTTATGCCTCCCGAACCCATTTGCCGTGGTCTGGAACCGCAAATTCGTTCCAATTTTGAAGGAGTCTTTCGAGCCCTTGTTTCAACTCTTCTCCCTGCATGGCTGTTCCGTGACCGGGGATAACCGTTTGGGGCCTCAGCATTTCTAACCTTTTAACCGATTCATACGCAGCATCCCAATCGGTGGTCAGGTACACAGGAGGTCCGCACACTTCTTCTTTTTGTACCAAAACCTTGTACATCGAATCCTGTTTTACGGTAATCAGGGCATCAGCAGAAATGAGCAGGCCGTCGATCTGCCGGAATAGCGCTACCTGTCCGGGTGAATGCCCCGGAACATGAATCCATTGCCAGCCGGGCAGATTAGGAACACTGCCATCGGGTGGCAACATTTGCAAGGCTTCGCGGATATCAACGGGTTCGTTGGGATAATAAGAAGATATCTTCGCCAGCATGCCGCCTGCTACCGAGGTGTCCGGTTCGGGGTAGGCCTGCTCGCCAGTTAAGAAAGGAACTTCCATGGGATGCGCATACACAGGAACATTCCATTCAAGTACCAGGTCAACAATGCTACCCACGTGATCAAAATGCCCATGCGTAAGTATGATTGCCGATGGTGAGTTGTTGATCCCAAACCGTTCCTCCGTAGCCTTTATTATCTCGTCTCCTGACTTTGGCATTCCCGCATCTACCAGTACCCAATTATCGCCGGGCTTCCCGATCATTACCAGATTTACGATCTGGTTGGTATAATACGCAACATCCGGTGCTACTTCGCGAAGCTTTCCGCTTTTTATAGAAGTCATTGGAATAGCCTTGTTGTCCTTGCTCTGCTCCATACATTTTTACTTTGGAAGTACAGCTAACCCAAAGTTTATGCCACGGGAAAAGACTTTCCTCCCGGTTCATTAGAAAAGAAGCTGTCTGCAGCTTATTGTCTCACTCATTCATTCGTACACCAAAGTTGAAAGCCAGGAAAACGTTTTAGTTTACTATTAACTGGCTCTCCCTGTACGGAGGCCACTGTTCCAACCTGCTCTTGCTTTATCTTTCCTCACTTCAACAATTCAGTACTATGCAAATAAAAAAATGGCTGCTGGCGGTCTGTACACCGCTTGTTTGTATCGCTGCCTTTGCGCAGGAAAAGAAAAAATGGGATGTGACCAACCCCGGGGGAAACTATAAGAACGTATCCTTTACTTTGAACGAAGGCACCTGGATGAACCTTGATCTTTCCCCCGACGGCAAAGAGATCATCTTCGACCTGTTGGGAGATATTTATACAATGCCTGCCAGTGGCGGCACAGCAAAAGTTCTCCGGGAAGGATTAGCCTACGAAGTGCAGCCGCGTTATAGTCATGATGGTAAAAAAATCCTGTTTACATCCGATGCCGGTGGCGGCGATAACATCTGGGTGATGGACCGCGATGGCAGCAATGCAAAGCAAATCACCAAAGAAACCTTTCGCCTGCTGAACAACGCAGCCTGGTCGCCAGACGGACAATACATTGTGGCCCGCAAGCATTTCACCTCCGGCCGGTCGCTGGGTGCGGGGGAGATTTGGATGTATCATATCAGCGGCGGGAACGGAATCCAATTAACGGCACGCAAGAACGACCAGCAGGATGTGAACGAACCGGTCGTATCTCCTGATGGCCGCTACGTGTATTTCAGTGAGGATATGTACCCCGGCGGACTTTTCCAGTATAACAAAGACCCCAACAACCAGATCTTCGTTATCCGCCGGTTTGATAGAGAGAAAGGCACCATTGAAAATGTAACGGGTGGTCCCGGGGGTGCGGTGCGGCCGCAGTTGTCAAGAGATGGCAAAACGCTTGCCTTTATCAAAAGGGTTCGTACCAAATCAGTGCTTTACCTGCGCAACCTTGAAACCGGTGAAGAGTGGCCCGTGTATGACAATCTTTCGAAAGACCAGCAGGAAGCCTGGACCATCTTTGGTGCTTTCCCCGGTTTTGCCTGGACGCCGGATAACAAAGCCATCGTAATCTGGAGTAACGGCAAGATCAACCGCATCGACATCAGCAAACCCAATACCTCGGCAGAGATCCCGTTTACAGCTACCATCAATCAAAAGATAGCCGATGTTGTGCGCTTTAAACAAAACATCAACCCCGACGAATTCACCGTGAATGTTATCCGCCAGGCTGTCACTTGTCCCGACAGTAAATGGCTGGTATTTAATGCGCTGGGATATCTATGGAAAAAGGCGCTGCCCGACGGCGTTCCGGAACGTATCACCAAAGGAACCGATTTTGAATTCGAACCTTCGTTTTCTGCCGATGGCAAAACACTGGTGTACACAACCTGGAACGATGTGGATGCTGGTTCCATTCATACAGTCAATATACAAGGCGCTGCGCGGCCGGTTAAACTCACAAAAGAAAAAGGCATTTACCGCTTGCCTACATTCTCACCCGACGGAAAACTGATCGCGTTCCGCAAAGAGGGCAGCAGCGATGTACTGGGCAATGCATTTACCGCACAGCCGGGTATCTATATAATGCCCTCTAATGGCGGTACACAAACGTTTGTTACCAACCGTGGCGACCTTCCCCGTTTCAACCAGAGCAGCGACCGGATCTTTTACCAGGTAGGTGGCGGCACCAACCGCACCTTTGCCAGCAGCAACCTGAACGGACTGGACGAACGGGTGCACCTGAAGAGTATGTACGGCAGCCAGTTCACCGTTTCGCCGGATGAACAATGGATCGCTTTTATTGATCTGCACAATGTGTATATCGCTACGTTTCCCGCTGTAGGCAAAACTATCGACATTGGCAGCACAACTGCTGACTTCCCGGTGAAGAAAGTGTCTCGTGATGCAGGCATCAACCTGCACTGGAACAACAACGGAAAACAGTTACATTATACCTTGGGTGATCAATATTATACCATCAACCTGGAAGACCGCTTTGAATTTGTAGCGGGCAGACCAGACAGCACTTTTGTGATCCCGGAGAAAGGCCTTTCCGTAGGCCTGACAGCCAAAGCCGACAAGCCACAGGGAACCATCGCGTTCACCAATGCCCGTATCATAACCATGAAGGGCAGGGAGGTGATTGAAAACGGAACACTGGTGGTGGAAGGAAACCTGATCAAAGCCGTTGGACCTGCCAATGAAGTGGCAGTACCCAAAGGCGCCACGGTGATTAATGCCGCAGGCAAAACGATCCTGCCCGGCTTTATTGATGCACATGCACATGGCGGTCATTTCCGCACGGGGATTACACCGCAAAAGCACTGGCCCTATTATGCCAACCTGGCTTATGGCGTAACCACCATGCACGATCCTTCAGCCAATTCTGAAATGGTATTTGCCCAAAGTGAATTGGTAAAAACGGGCCAGATGGTGGGGCCGCGGGTCTTTTCAACCGGCACCATTCTTTATGGTGCGGAAGGCGACTTTAAAGCCGTTATCAATACCATTGACGATGCGAGAAGTGCCTTGCGCAGAACCAAGGCCTTTGGTGCCTTTTCGGTAAAAAGCTATAACCAGCCGCGCCGCGACCAGCGCCAGATGATCATCCAGGCAGCAAGAGAACTGGGTATGGAAGTGGTGCCCGAAGGTGGCTCTTTTTTCTTCCATAACATGAGTATGATTCTCGATGGCCATACCACCATTGAGCACAACATTCCCATTGCCACGTTGCACAAAGATGTAGTGGAACTGTGGAAGCAAGCAGGCACCGCCTACACACCAACCCTGATTGTATCGTACGGGGGTGTGAGTGGTGAATACTATTGGTACCAGCATACCAATGTGTGGGAAAAAGAGCGCCTTTCCCGCTTTACGCCGCGGGGTGTGATTGATACCCGCAGCCGTCACCGCACTATGCTGCCCGAAGAAGAATATGTGAATGGCCATATTCAATTATCCAAACAGGCGAAGAAGTTGTATGATGCCGGCGTGAAAGTGAACATGGGTGCCCACGGTCAATTGCAGGGATTGGGTGCTCATTGGGAGATCTGGATGATGCAACAGGGCGGCATGACCAACCATGAAGCACTGCAAACCGCTACTATTATGCCGGCACAATCACTTGGTTTTGATGACTGGATCGGATCGCTGGAAGCAGGCAAACTGGCCGACCTGCTGGTAATGGACCGCAACCCGCTGGAAAATATCCGTAACACCGAAAGCATTCGCTATACAATGGTGAACGGCCGGCTGTACGATGCAGAAACGATGAACGAAGTGGGCAACAATAACAAGCCGCGTCCGAAGTTCTACTGGGAAACACGGAAAAACTGGGAGGCCTTTGGCTTTCAGAGCGAGACACATACACACGAACATGCCATTCACTGCCTCTGCGGAAAGCAGTAATTGGGATATTAGATATTAAATAATCTTAGTTGACAGCTTGCAGATAATGTAACGCAAGCCATAACAGGCAATAGAAAACGCAGTACAAATTGTATTGCGTTTTTTATTGTCATTTAACCTGATAAGATACCGGGTTTACATTGGGGGTTCTATTGCCCGTCGGCTTTATCCCTGAAAAAAGCCTCCTTTTCCGCATATCAGACGCCGCTCATCCTTTCCGCCGTTTTATGAAAGGAAATAATTTGATATGTTTGGATTATGGCTGATCTTATCCTCCTGTTGCTAGGCCTGGCAATTTTTGCCGGCTTCTTATTTCTTCTGTACCTGTTTCTTGACACCTACGTGAACGGGAAAGCAGAACTGTACAATGAGCAGGTGAGAAGGAAAATCGATCAGATCGTCAGCGAACGCCTCGATCTCCTGAAAAGTATAAGTGACACCAGCCGCCCCGAGAGCATCCGCAGCCGAATCCAGGCGCTGCACCGGTTTACGGCAGAAGTAAAAAAATTCTAAGTTCCAAACTCTCACTTTCCGCCGAAGTAGCGTTAGAACTTTGTGATGAAAAGTCTTGCGCTGCAAGACAGATCCAACTTTACTTTTTTCTGGAAACGCCCCGACCTTAAAAGGTAGCAGTGAGATTTTAACACGAAAATGTCCGGTTTCATTATAGCACTTACTTTTATCTGCGCAGTTGCACAAGAGCGCCTGCTTTACAATCAGCCTCCTTATGCAGTTCAACCTTTCTTTTTGCGATCCTTTTCAGAAAGACATCATCAACCTTGGTGCTCTTTCAAGTGACGCTATCATTCGTCATTTCGAATCTATTCCATGGATGACCTATTTATCCAGAATGTCAATGGCCAGGGAAGAAGATATTTATTATTCGCCATCACTGGAGATAGCAAACAGCGAAACCAAAGAGAAACTATCTATCTCAGCTGTTGGAGAATCCGATGAGTATGAATTTTACATCTTTTATAAAAGACACAGGATGATAAAAACTATTTCCGGCCAGCAGGAAATTATTTCGACTGAACATATCACCGATATCACAGGGCAAACGATGCAGGATGTGATTGATTGCCTGCACGCTTTCACCAGGAATGATTCAGCCTTCTTAGAAAAGAAGATCGGCATTTGATCACTACCTCAAAACAAAAAAGCTGCTTCTTTCGAAACAGCCTTAGCTTATCAACCTACTCTCCTATTCTTCTTATTGCCGAAAAACCTTGGCAGTGATACTCTCCCCGGCTACTTAAACTTTCAGGATAAAAAGAAGAAAGACTTGCAGATCGTACAACACTACTAGCATCCCAATAGATTTTCAGCTTCCTGATCAATACAACTACTATGGGCACACTAATTTTTCAGCTAAAATATTTTCACTTTTTGTTACTGCCATAGCAATAAGCGCAATTTCTGGATAGACCGAATATTAGACTGCATGAGTTGTAGAGTAAGTTGCTCTGTGGTATTGCGCTTGTAGAGATGAATGAAAATAAATCCTCGTAATAATGAATAAACGCATATGTGCAAATGGAAAGTAACGGGTAAGGACACCTACTTATAGAATATTTAGATTGCGTTTTGGAAATTATTACGTTGATGCAGATTTGGTTATTGCTTATGTTTATTCGTTTCCGGTAATACGTTGATAAGTATACCGGCTACCGCCATCCGTAGGGAAATAGCCGGAAAGGAGAACCAGTTTATCACCATTTAGCTGGAAGAAAGTTTTAGGAGCAGAAGGATCATCTTCAAAAACAATCCGGTGGGTAAACTCCCCGGGCGGCAACTGCAGGCCCACTTCTTTTTGTACGGTAGAATCCAACTCCACCCGGTACACACCACTTTTCTCCAGGGCACCGTTTTGGTACCGCTCATAAGTTGTAGCAGTAAACCGGTAGCGATCACCGTTGCCTTCGGGGTGTTGCCGGGTAGGGATCATACCGCTTTGATCTTCCCGCAGTTCCCAGGTACCAATCAGTGCGGCAGCGCTGGTTTTATTTTCAGAATTCACTTTACGGTTACAGGCAACCACTATCACCAGCACAAAAGAAAAAATGAATGGGAGAAATTTATTCTGCATACAACTTGATTGGTAAGGGAAACGAAACCTTACAAAGGTAAAGATAACCCGAACGGCTATGGCCCCGGCACATAATGGAATAGCGCAACGGAGCGCTTACAGTAGCCGGCCAGTTTTTAATAAGGCATTCAAAAGCCGTTCGTCGTTGCGTCTGTCCAGGTTTTTCAGATCCGGATAGTTATCTATCCGGATGAAGTCAACGGGCATTTGCTTGCCGTTGACGAATGCAGGATTGATCGTGGCAATGCCAAATACAACAGAACTTAACCAGGCCGGCCGGAATTCGCCCATGTAAATGATCTGTTTATTTACGGTAACAGCAAAAGCTTTATCAGGTCCAAAGTCTTTTAGCGCAGACCCGATGTCTTTTCGCAGGTAGAAAGTTGTTTTCGTTGGGTTATAATTGACAATATCGCTGTTTGCTACTAATGGCGTAGCCGACAGGCTCACATCGCTGTACCGGGTTATGGCCAACCCTGCAGAGACATCCACTGAACGGGTAAAGGACTGCAGCAGGTAGATTTCTACCTTGGCATTACTTTCTTTTTTACACCCGGTAAAGAACCACAGGAGCAGGCAAAACAAGAGCAGCTGTTTCATACTTTTTTTGCTTTGACAACTCAAAAATTGAAAACGTTGCAAAAAGGTATTTTGCCAGCAATATTGATAAAACCCGGTCTTCAGCCAGGCCTTGTTGATCCTTACATGTACAATCAATAGTGAATATGATCCTATTGTGCTAAGGATATACGCACCTGCACACCCGCCCTTGTATTGGTGACCGGTGCGGTGGTGGCAATCTTCGGAATGATCTTATTCTGCTCGAAGTAGAACTTCAGGTTGATGCGCTGGTTCACCACGTAGTCGATGGCTGGCGCCAGGCGAATTACCTTCTGCCCGGAGGTGCCAAAAGCAGTATTCTGGTCAAGTTTACTGTTAGCAGTAGCATCGTCACGCAAACTGAAATCAATCCGGATGGTCACATCATTATTTAACTGCTTGGCATTCTTTCCAAACTTCAGGTTTTGCAGAAAGGGAAAGCCCTTGCGGCGCCAGTCCAGCCCGAATGTAACTTCTGTGGATCGGTTTTCGGCCAGTTGGTAGTCCAAGAGGCTAAGACTCAGGGTACGCGACTTGCGGTATTCAAAGCGGGTCGACAACTGGTTGGTGAACGTCATATCTGCGGCAATCAGCGGGCTGAATTGTTCGCTGATGGTAACGTTTGGCACCAGAAAGTAGGGAATAAAATTATGTTCACCGCCCGGCGTTGTATCACGGAACGAAGGATAGCCCACCCGGAACGGATCCTGGAACAGGAGCGCCGTGGTAAAGCTGTTCATGCTGAGCGTACTGTTGTATCCATGACGTAGCGTAAAATTGGTAAAGATTTTTTCCAGCCCCGGCAACCTTGACAAGCCATTGTAGGTTATGGCCCAGTTGGGCTTCGGCAACAGGCGGGAGAAAGGGTTTGCCCGCAGGTTTGGATTGGAGTTTTTTACCAACGCAACCGTAGTTGGGTCCTTCTTCGTATAAGCTGCAATAAAGGACGGTATCAGCACATCCTGTGCATAACGGCCATAACCTTCTACGTAACCATCGGCAGTACGATTAGATGGATTTGCATAAAGCTTGTTATCCAGTCCTAAGCGATTTGACAGCACTAAACGGTTGGCTTCAAACTGGCGGAAGATCTCCGATACTTCGTTAGGGTCAAAACGGCTGAACAGGGTCTGGTACGAAATGTACGAGATACTGAAACTACCCGTTGCGTACGGATTATAACGGCGAATGCCGCTGTTATTGCCGGTATCTTTTTGCAGCTCAGAATAATCCTTGGAGAACGTCCGGTTCAGGTTAATATCGATCATGAAATCGCGGAACGGCTGTACCTGGGCCGTAAGACTCAGGTTATTGGTGTACCGCTGCTGTATAAGGGCATTGAAAAGGGAATCCCGTGAAAGAAGACCGCGTTGTGCCAGTCCATTGATATCAGTGGTATCGGGCTGGTAACCGAGAACATATTTCAATCCCGGGTTGCCATTGCGGGTATTCATTCCTAAAAGGCGGGTGCTGTCCATATAACCCGGCAGCAGGGTGCCCATGTCTTCGTTGTACTGAATGCCGATGCGTTTCAACGAGGTAGCCAGGCGCAGGAAGAACTTGGGAACAGGCGCAATGTAAGGCGGCTCACCCGGTGCCCGCTTCCGCTTTGCCGCCGTATCTCCCGGCTGTCGTTGCGGCGGTGGCGCCTGCGGTTGATCGCTGTTCACCGCTTGGAGAAAGCGCCATTTATTATACAGGCGATCGAAATCCAGGTCAGCGGTGGCATTTCGGGTTTGCCCGGTGAACAGGGTGTTGCCCAACTCACGGGCCAGGAGTGATCCGGCCAGCCAGTCGTACTTGGCAGTGTAGCTGACCCTTACCTGTGTCCAGTCGAGCAGGGGCAGCTTGGCCGTAGGTACATTGTATGCAGCCGTCAGGGTTTGGTTGTAATGCGTATTTCGGCCGCCCTTCCAGAAGTTGCTCTTCACCGAATCCTTTTTGACTTTGTTGTCCAACCGGCCGTACGGTTCGTCTATCCGGGCATTGTTCTCAGCATTAAAATCAAGCGTAAGGGAACGGGTCAGCTCCCAGCGCAGGGAATAAAAACGGTCGAAGGTGAAAAACTTATCGTAGTACTCCGGCAATTTGTAAGGCGATCCCACATTGCGGTTGCGCAGGGCGCCAAACTGGCGGAACACATCGGCCCGAATCGAGATCAACGAAGGCTTGTAGTTGAAATTGAAATCGCGGATCAGGGCAAGCCAGGGCGACTGTGTTTTAAAGATTTTTTTCAGCGGCTCCACAAAGGTTGGCTGCGGTGCAAAATTGTAACCGATGGCGGCACGGGTACGTTTTATATCATCATACTCGATAATGGGATTGCTCCGCGTCTCATGGGTATAATTGTAGTTGATATCGATGTTTGAGACATCCCAGATTTTTGGCTTCTCGCCAAACGGTTTGGTGCGTTTTACCGACGTAAAATTTAGTGTTTTGATGGTTCGCTCGTCCACGGCATCGTTGCGGATCGAATCACGTTTGTCGCCGGGTGCATCCCGTAATTTATCCTTCAATCGTATATCCAGATCATACGGATCGTATTCCGGGTTGGAAACCGTTTTGCTTACCGCCGCATACATTGGGATGCTCAGCGCCGCATCTTTTGGCATCAGCTTACCCAGGTCTAGGTTGGCCGCCACATCGTATTGCTTAAAATCCTCGCGGCTCCGTTCGTTCACCCGTTGCTCCAGGGTACCAAAGCCTATACTGCGAACGCTTCCGCTGAAGCTAAGGCTACCCAGATCCGCCAGGCGAAGGTCAACCCGGCCAAGGGCTGCGTATCCACCTTTTTCGTCCAGCCTTTGCAGGCGCAATTCGTTAAACCAGAGTTCAGCATTCACCATATCCAATGCGGCATTCTCCACACCCAGGAAAAACCCGCGTACTTCACCCAGGTTAGGATTACCCAGAACGGCGTATTGTTTTCCATCAATGGTTTCCTGGAAGTATTGTGAAGGCGAACCACCATTGTTATTGCGCCGCAATTTCAATGCTGTCAGGATATCGAGATCAAAATCGAGGTTGTTGGTTTCGGGCCAGATGGTCAGCGAGTCGGATGCCCCCCATGGCGTGATCTTCAGGGGCACCTTGATCTCGTAATAATTGCTTACATAGTCGTTACCAATCCGGATGACCGCGTTGAGATCTCTGTCCTTGATATCGGTTCCACCCTGACGGGTTGATTCAGCATGAATGAACATGGCAATACGTCCGTACTGGCGCAGGTCCAGGTTCATGCTTTTAAAAAGTCCTCGGCTCTCGTTCTTGGCCAGGTTTGCTACCCGCAGGCTTAAAGACTGCTCGTTGAGCAACAACTGCACGTTATTGTTGCTGATTTGCTGCTGGCGCTGAATGCCAGGCGGCTGGCGGTATACAATCGGCTGGCGGCGGTCGTTTTCTTCAATGTTCACGGCCAGAATATCGACCTTTGTTGGATCGTTTGCCGGCAGGCGCACGTAGTTACCGGTGGTGTTGACCTCATAGTCGAACTTACGCCACTGGTTGCGCACCAACTCCAGTTTGGCAAAACGCAGCACAGCCGTGTCTTCCCAGTTGGTCATAAACATCCGGATAAAACGGATGGATTTAAAGTCGGGGATATTGCCCACCTTGGCCTGGTATTCTTTGATGGGAATACGGAAAAGATACCATTTTTCCGGTCGGCTTTGGTTATTAGCCAGCCGCACGGTGACCTCACGCACATCGGTGATATAGTTCGTACCCACCGTCATATTGGGCCGTAGCTGCAAACGGTATTGGAAATATTCTTCCACCTCGTTGAGGGTGTTATCGCGGTTCAGTTCTTCCTGGTCGGGATAAAGCGTAAAAGCATTGGTGAACTGGTCGTTGGTATTTGCCACCGGCGAGTTTCCGTGCGGGTTGTTGATGTCTTTGTAGCGTTCCAGTATACCGGCGTCATCACCATACGAAGGATCACGGTAGCCGCGGAAATTATCAGCCGAAGGATCGGCGGCGGCCCGCTGGTATACGGGTGAATTCGTGCCCACAATGGCACCCAGTTGGTTCAGGTAAGGAGCAAATTTGCGCTGCTCAGCCGTATCGGTAGAACCGTCATACCCTACATCCTGGAAAGGACGGTCTGCCGGATCGTTGCTGAAAGCATTGGTTACCTGTATGGGGTTACGGGGAATCTTGGCCCAAACCGTTTCATCCAGCGGAATGCTTTTTTGTGATGGTGTGGGCAAACCGTTTTCGTATTGACGTTTGCCGTCACGCAACACATCTTCGGAAATATTACCCAGGTTGAAATAAAGTTCACCACCGCTGCTGTTGGGTTTTAAGGTGAAAGGGTCCTGCAACCAGAATTCAATGAACTCGATGTTGGCCGTTTCAAAATCCGTCTGGTCGATGTTGCGCATCAATCCACCCCAGGAGTTGCGGGGCTGGGTTAACTGGCCATTGGGTCCGATACCAGTCGTATTAAAATTATAAGGTCCTCTTTCGCGGGGATAAAAAGCAAGGTCAAACGTGTTGATCAGCCCCTGACCGAAATCGTTGGTGCGCTGCGGAAAAATTTCCTGTGCCAGCACCTGGCGGGTTTCGGGGCGGGACAGTTCATCCAGGTTGTTGCGCAAAGGGTTGTTCTGATTGCGCTTTTCCTGCAGTACCGGCTCAATGTTGTACCAGGCCAGTTTTGCCCGACGATAACCGCTCGACAGATCGTTGATGCGCTGGGCTTCGGGGAACTGGTCGTTACCAGCCAAGTTGGGAGAGTTTTGGGGTACTGAGGACATCGTCCAGCTAATCAGCGGAAAGCGCAGGTCGATAGAACTGCGGGTGCCTTCAAAATCATCAATAAAGATGGCGCCTTGGTCACCTTTGCCGATCTCCTTGGCATGGCCGGGATCCAGCACGGCGGCTTCGCCATAGGCAGTGATGGACGACATCACCTTTGAATTGTAGAAAGGCAGTTTGTTCAGCCAGCGGGTCATCCGCGGAAAATCACTGCGGTAGTCGAAGTCCATCCCATACATGGTGTTGCGGATGGGGTCTTCGCCGTAACCCTGTTTAATAAAGAAAGGCCGTTCGCCCAGGCGAACGATGGTACCACCCAGGGTCAGGTTCTTATTATAGAGGTAATCGAGCCGCAGGCCCATAAAATTTTTCTGTTGCAGGCCAAAACTGGCGTTGTTCTCAAACTGCACCTGCACTGGCAGACCGGCATTGATGATTGCCTGGTTGATCACACGAAGTGTACCAAGGTCGTAGTTGATTTCGTAGTCAATGTTTTCCTGCAGGATCTGTCCACCGGCTGTTACCGTAACCGATCCCCTTGGAATGTTGAAGCCCAATTGGTAATCGCCGGTGGAAGCCGACTTGGAGCGGCCAATAATTTTAAACCGGTTCAGGTTGGCAAAGTTGGAGGCAATGGCCTTGATGGTATCGTACAGTGGCGTGAACAGGTATTTCTCGGCCGTGGCAGCATCAGGGTAAACATATTCCAGATCCCTGCCGAAAGGTTCCAACATCGGAAAGATAATGCGGCTTTGCGGCGAGATGACCGTGTACCCTTCCAAGTAGTCGAAGCGGCCGTCGGGCTGCGGGTCGTTCTGGTTGTTCAACCGGTCGAGGTTTACCAGTGTAAGAATAGGAATGCCTTTGTATTCAGGTTTCACATCGGCCTCCGGTAAAAAGCGTTTGTCGCCTTTGCTCGGTTCTTCGTAGGTTACCTGCAGGTCAAAGCCGTTGCGCTCTAGTTGGCCAAAACCCACGCTGTACACGTTCTTCATCATCAGGTCCCAGATAGGCAGGTAGGTACGCTGCGAGGTAGCTTTCAGCAATTTCAGAAAAAGCACTTTGGTGGTATTGCCACTGCTGTCCGGCGGCACATCCTGCGAAAATTCACCCACCTGGAACACCCGGCCATTGTACGTATACTGGAAGGCCACACCCAACACCTCATCGGGTTGCAGTTGCTGGTTTAACGACAAAAACCCGATCTGCGGGTTGAAATAATAATCTGTTGGCTGCAGCTTGCGGGCAAAGGTCTTTTCAAAGTCCTGCACCGGTTGCAGCCCCAAACCGCTCAAAATCGTTTGCACGTCAGAAGAGTTGCGGGCACCCGGCGTATTCACCACCGTTCGGTACAAATCGTTGGCGTCGTTGCTGGGGTACTCCTGCGCGGTTGGTGTCCAGCGGTTGTTGTAGGGCCGGTTTTCCCCCAGGTCCATAAAGCCTACTACGTCACGGGTGTCTATAGTGGCACCGGTGCGGTTGGTAACCCATACTTCTACCCTCAGGATCTGCACATTGCTCTGCACTACCGGCAGCCGTTGCATGTTTTTATTGTAGTTATTGCGGAAGTATTGGGCCAAAAGAAAGTGACGGTTCTCCTCGTAGTCATCGGCACGAAGCTGGAATTGCTGCGTAGCCGAACCACCCTGCAAGCCCAGGGACTGGCGGTTGCTTCGCTGGTTGGCCAGCACGCCGGTTACAAACAGTTTTCCAAACTGCAACTGCGATTTCACCCCGAAAAGCGATTGGGCACCAGGGATCAGCGTTCCCTTGGATGCAAAATTGACGGTACCGGCCTGGAAGGTTTTCAGCATTTCATCTTCCTTGCCCTGGTAGTCGAACTTGAGCTGGTTTTCAAAATCAAAGTTTGCCAGCGTATTGTAATTAATGGGCAGGTTGATCTTGTCGCCGATCTTGGCATCTACCTGCAACTGGGCATTCTGGTTAAAATCAAAACCGCCGGTGCGGCGTGCTCTTTCCGGAAGCGTGGGGTTTTTAATGTGTTGTCCCTGGTAACCGGCGGCAATGTCCACATAACCTGTCGGACGAATTTCTACTTTGCCGTTTCCGGTAATACGGTTTACCCAATCTTTGGAAAAGCCAAATTTAGGTTTGAAGTTGCGGCGATTGAGATCTGAAAGCAGGTTAGCCCGTTGCCGAAAATACTCCCGCTCATCTTTACGTCCCTGCAGGTCCAGGAATTCTTTCATGGAAAACGTAGCAGGTGTACGGTAGTATTTGTCGCCAACCTTTTCCACCACGTAATACCGGTTTGCCTTCGGATCGTATTCGATGGTCCGCTTTACAAACGCTGTATCGGAAAGCGAAAACGGGTTGCGGTTTGGATTGGTAATGGGATCGCCACGACGGTCAGTGATGGGATATTTAAGCGTGTCTTTACCGTCCTGATACGGGACAAAGCGGGCATAAATAGGTATGGATATGGCAGACAACACGATGGCTGCTACCAACGGCAGGATTTTATAGGATAATATGGTTTTCAAAGTCTTTTTTCCCCTAACAATTAGTTATGCAATCATCTTGGCTTAAAGCATCTGCAATGCTTTTTTAATCAGAATCTCCACGCTTACATCAGGGTCTTGTTGCAGCACCTTCTGAATTGCCCCATCAGCCACCTGACGGTTAATGCCCAGAGCAATCAAGGCATTTAACGCATCGGCTTGCAAACTATTGCCTTTCCAGGAAGAAATATTTACATCGGTTTCTACGGGATGCTTGGCCAGTTTATCGCGTAATTCTACCACGATCCGCTCCGCAGTTTTGCGTCCGATTCCTTTGATCGCCTCCAAGGCTTTGGCATTGCCCTGCACAATGGCGCGGCTCAATTCATCTGGCTTCATGTACGAGAGCATGACCCGTGCGGTGTTGGCACCTACGCCGGAAACAGTAATGAGTTGAAGGAACAGTGCTTTCTCCGCTTCTTCGGCAAAGCCAAAGAGAATTTGGGCATCTTCCCGCACCAGGAGGTGGGTTTGCAGGGTTCCTGATTCTTTATCCTGGATTTGGGTATAGGTATTCAAACTAATCTGGACTTCATAGCCTACGCCATGCACATCAATATGAACGTAGGAAGGGGTTTTTCGGGCAAAAGAGCCGGTGAGGAATGCGATCATGGTGCAAAGAAAGGGAGAAATTGAACAGATGAACAGACGAACAAGGAACAGAAGAAGTGTTAGGCCGTTTATTTCATATGATGATATACCAACAGAATAATGCTTAAATTAAAAAACAACTGCTTATGGAAAAAAGTATGATCTGCGGGAAAGATTGATCACTTTCGCCTGCTGTGTTATAGATGTTACTGAAGCACTGCCTAAAATTATTGCAGGACAGCACTTGGGAAATCAGCTCGTTCGAAGTGGCACTTCACCAGCTTTACATTTTGGCGAGGCGCAAGCGGCTGAAAGTCCAGCAGACTTTATTCACAAAATGAAGATTTGTTTAAAGGAACTCAGGGAAACACATAACTGCCTCCAGATTATTGCTAGAAAAGCCTGGTATGATAGTAATGATTTGTCCCACATATTAGATGAAAACAATCAACTGATCTCAATCTTCTTTTCCCGTATAGTAACCGCCCAAGCCAAACAAAAGAAAATGCTTGCCAAAACTTCTGGACTCTAGACCTTCTTCTATTCCTTGTTCGTCTGTTCATCTGTTCTCCCTCCCTATCTTTGCCCCCTTAAAATTTACTTCGAAATGCCGCAATCGCAACGAATAACAGCCGCCATCACTGCTGTGGGTGGTTATGTGCCGGAAACAAAGCTGACCAATGCCGATTTAGAGAAAATGGTGGAAACAAATGACGAGTGGATCCGGACCCGCACCGGCATCGAAGAACGCCGCATCCTGAAAGAACCCGGCAAAGGAACATCCGACCTGGCCGCACCGGCCATCTTGCAGATTTGCGAAAAAAGGGGCATTTCGCCGGAAGAAATTGATTGTATCATTTGTGCTACGGTGACACCCGACATGGTGTTCCCGGCTACAGCCAATATTATTGCCGATAAAATCGGCGCTAAAAATGCCTGGGGCTTTGACCTGGAAGCCGCCTGTTCAGGCTTTTTGTATTCACTCACTGTAGGAGCTTCATTGATTGAAAGCCGTCGTTATAAAAAAGTGGTGGTGGTAGGTGCTGATAAAATGAGTGCTATTATTGACTATACTGATCGTACCACCTGCATCCTCTTTGGCGATGGCGCCGGTGCGGTGTTGCTGGAACCTAACTACGAGGGCTATGGTGTGCTGGACAGCATCCTGAAAAGTGATGGTGCCGGCCGCGAGTTCTTGCACATGAAAGCCGGTGGTTCGCTTAAGCCGGCCAGCGCCGAAACGGTTGCCAATAAAGAGCACTTTGTTTTCCAGGATGGTCAGCCCGTGTTTAAAGCAGCCGTAAAAGGTATGGCTGATGTAAGCGGCGAACTGCTGGAGCGGAACAAACTGACCGGTGATGACATTGCCTGGCTGGTACCGCACCAGGCTAACAAACGTATCATTGATGCCACTGCCAACCGCATGGGAATTTCACACGACAAGGTGATGCTGAACATTCAGCGTTATGGCAACACTACTGCGGCCACGATCCCGCTCTGTCTATGGGAATGGCGGCAGGAACTGAACAAGGGCGACAATATTGTGCTGGCTGCATTTGGCGGCGGCTTTACCTGGGGCGCCACACTGGTGAAGTGGGAATATTAACAGCTAAAAACAAATAATATTCTTAAAGGAGTAAGACAGATAATCTTACTCCTTTTTGTTTTAGGTTACCTGCCTTGCGCTGGATTTGCTCATCACTTCCGCCGGCTCCACACGATAAAATCCGTGGCCGGGATCTTTTCCACCCCCAATTCCCGCAACATGGTTACCAGCTGCCCACGATGATATGTGCCGTGGTTGAACATGTGTAAGAGCATTTGGTAAACGGGCTGTTTAAACCGCTCCTTCCGGGAATTGTAGTAAATAAATTCATGCTGAAGGGCATGCTCGTTAGCGCCGGCCACCCAGTCCTGCCAGGATCTGTTCTGCTGTTGCAGCTGCTGACTCAGAACCTGCATATTACCGGTAAATGTATCACTGGGCCGGTCGATCTTTTCCTGCAATTTCATGCGTTGCCACCAGATGCTTTCGGCATCCAGCATATGCAATGCTGTTTTGTAAAGACTGGGAAAACTGCTTCGCAATGTTGTATGGTGCTGTTCTTCAGGAAGCGACTGAATAGCGGTCAACAGCAGGTTGTTTGCCCAGGAATGATACGTGGCGTACTGGAGAATTATTTCCTTCATCGGTAAAAGGAGGCCTATTTTTGAAAGAACGAATTAACGAAAAAGCTTCGTTTACCATGGAGAAAAAATTCAACCCGAAAGGCTTTGGATCGGCAGCCGTACATGCCGGTCATAAACAGGACCCGAACTATGCGCATCAGACACCCATTTATGCATCGAGCACCTATGTTTTTGATACGGCCGAACAGGGTATGCGTCGATTCAGTGGTGAAGAGGAAGGTTATATATATTCCCGCTATGGCAATCCTTCCATCACCGAAGCCGAAGAAAAAATAACAGCCCTGGAAACATTTGGACTGAACATGGAAGCCAAAGGTATCCTGCACGCCTCCGGCATGGCCGCAATTTCAACATTGCTGCTTTCCACCCTTCGCGCCGGCGATAAAATTCTGACCCACTATTCGCTATACGGCGGCACGGAAACCTTGATCCAGACCATCCTGCCCCATTTTGGCATTGAGGCCATCACAGTGGACCTGCGCAACCTGGACAATGTGGAAAGCATGATTCAACACGACCGCCACATCAAGCTGATGTACCTGGAAACACCAGCCAATCCCACGATCCAGATCGTGGACATAGAAGAACTAACGGGCATAGCTAAACGCTACAACCTGAAAGTAGCCTGTGACAACACGTTCGCTACGCCTTACCTGCAACAGCCTTTTCGCTATGGCGTGGACTATATTGTGCATTCCACGACAAAGTTTCTAAATGGGCATGGCACCGCCATCGGTGGGATATTGATCGGCCGCGATGTGGAAACAATGAAGAGCGGCATTACCAAGGCGCATCGCATCTTTGGCGGAAATGGCAATCCGTTTGACGCCTTCCTGCTGACACAAGGCATCAAAACACTGGAACTCCGCATGGAACGGCATTGCAGCAATGCGATGGCCGTGGCCCAGTGGCTTCAAAATCATCCCGCAGTTGCGCAGGTGAACTACGAAGGTCTCACCTCCCACCCTTCTTATAGCATTGCGCAAAAGCAAATGCGAAAGCCAGGCGCCATGCTCAGTTTTGAATTGAAAAATGGTTATGACGCCGGCGTAGCCTGTATGAACCGTTTGCAGTTTTGTACCAGGGCCGTTTCGCTGGGTACCGTAGACACCCTGCTTTGCCACCCGCCTTCGATGACCCATTTCACCGTTCCAAAAGACCAGCGGGAGCAATATGGCATTACAGATGGCTTGATCCGCATGAATGTGGGGATCGAGAATGTGGAAGACATCCTGGCTGATTTGGAACAGGCGATGAGTGGGTAGTAGATATTTGACATTTGGATATTGAGATATTAGATAAGATGAATTTTTGAATCTTAAGTACACAGGACAGATGGAAAATATATTGCATAATACAGAACCCCAAACTCCAGACCCCAAACCCCAGACCCTCATCCGTCGCGCAGTACGGGAAGACTGCAGCCGGATCCTGGAACTGGTAAGGGAACTGGCCGTGTATGAAAAAGCCCCGGACGAGGTAACGGTTACGCTGGAACATTTTGAAGAGAGCGGCTTTGGCGAAAAGCCGGTGTGGTGGGCTTTTGTGGCCGAGCAGGATGGCCGTGTAGAAGGTTTTGCCCTTTACTATATACGCTTCAGCACCTGGAAAGGGCAGCGCATGTACCTCGAAGATTTCCTGGTAACCGAAAAACTGCGTGGTCAGGGGATTGGCAAACTGCTATTTGATAAGCTGATCGTTGAAGCCAAAGAGAAAGGCTTTAACGGTATTGTTTGGCAGGTACTTGAATGGAACAAGCCGGCTATCAACTTCTACAAAAAATACAACGCCGCTTTTGACGCCGAATGGGTAAACTGTGCCATAGCTGTTCAATAGGCAACTGTAAAAGGCTGTTTTGAAATCACCCCTTAGAGGTCATCTTTCCCATAGCCTGGCGCAAAAAAGCTCCCGGCAAAACATTTGCAACTGTAGAGCAAAAGGATGGGTATTTTTTGCTATGAGCATAACAAGATGGGTGTTTTTATTTTTCGCTTATACATGGCAGTGGCCTGTGAAAGCACAAGTCAGCCATCCGCCGTACCGCTTTGTGGGACCTGATTCGGTGGAAACATTTGTAAGCGACCGGTACAAGGCGCAAAGCTTTCTTCGCCATATACTCATGGGCAAAAACTATCGCAAGGTATGGCGTCAGCCCGTGGTGTTACCTGTTTTTCGCCTTTCAAAATCCGGTTTGAAGATCGAGGAACTGGGTGGTGGCATGCAGACAAAATCATTAAAGCTGGAAGATGCACAAGGCCGGGAGTGGGCCCTGCGAACCCTGGATAAAGACGTAGGAGGCGCACTGTCGGGCTTCCTTGAAGGAACCCTTGCTGAGAAAGTTGCCCAGGACCAGGTATCGGCAGCCATGCCTTATGCGCCGGTAATCATTGGCCCGCTGGCCAAAAGTGCCGGTGTAAGAGCTGCCAACCCTAAAATTTATTTTGTGGCAGAAGATCCTGCACTGGGAGAATACAATTCCATTTTTGCCGGGACTGTGTGCATGCTTGAATACCGCGATGCCGGCTTTGAAGACACCGACAATACCGAGGACATGCTGCGAAAGGTAATGGAAACCAACAGCCATGTGGTAGACCAGCGTGCACTGCTCAGGGCCCGGCTGCTGGACATGATCATTGCTGATTGGGACCGCCATTTCGACAACTGGCGCTGGGGCGAACACGACTCTGCCGGGCTGACCTATTACCATGCCATACCACGTGACCGTGACTGGGCCTTTTATTTCAGCAATGGACTTGTACCGAAATTTGCACGCCTTGTAGCACTTCGCTTTTTTATCAACTTCAGCAAAGACCTTAAATACATACATAGCGTGAACTACAAAGGTCGGCGGCTCGATGAAATCTTCCTGCATGGACTGGATGCAGAAGTATGGCGGAAAACAATCCGGCAACTGCAGCAGGATCTGGATGACAATGCCATTGAACAGGCAGTAAGAAATTTGCCGCCGCCCATTTTTGACCTGATTGGTCATTCGTTCATAGAAAAAATAAAAGGTCGCCGGGATGACCTGGAAGCCCAGGCTATGAAATATTACCGTTCCTTAGCCAAAACAGTGCAGATTGAAGGCTCCAGCGAAAATGAATGGTTTGCATTTACACCGGCTGCAGATGGCTTTCGGCTGCAGATTTATCAACTCTTGAAGAACGGGCAAAAAGGCGCACGTATTTATGACCGCACATTTGTACGTTCCGAAACCTACCGGATAACACTAAACGGGTTAGGCGGCAATGATCAATTTACTATCGATGAAGGTGTCCGTACCGCCATCCGCCTGCAACTGAACGGCGGCGAAGGAAATGACAGCTATGAGCTCAATGGCGATGTGCGTACCACCGTGTATGACAAAGCCGGGAAAAACAACTTCCCTTCGAATAAAAACGGTTCAAAAATTAGTTTTCGCTGATTGTTGTCCATATTTGCGTTTTTATTTACCAGGACCATGATGAAATTGAAGCAATGTATTTTTTTGGCTGTATTTTCTTTCCTGATCACATTATCGGCTAGTGCCCAGGAACAATTTAGCGGCTGGGTGGGATCGTTCAATACTTTCAAACTCAGCGATCGTTTCAGCCTGCACTTTGATGCCCAGCTTCGCTCCACCGATAACCTGGAACAGGTTGGTGCTATCCTGTTGCGGCCGGGTCTGAACTTTCACCTGAACAAAACATTTGTGTTTACCGCAGGACATATGTTCAACATCAGCCGCCGCAACGTGGCTGGCCTGTCTTCGCTGCTGACCGAACACCGTATCTGGCAGCAGGCTCTCATTAATCAGAAGGTTAGTAAGATAGCCATTGCGCACCGCTTCCGGTTTGAAGAGCGTTTTATTCCGAGGGCTAAAGTGGCTGCCGATGGGTTAGAAACCGATGGCTACGACCAGGCGTTCCGCTTCCGCTATTTTATCAGGAGTATTTTCCCTTTAATGGCGCAACAAACATTTACTTCTGGTCCCTTCCTGGCCCTGCAAAACGAAGTTTTCCTGAACACAGGCAATAAAACCGCCGTGAACGGAAAAGCGTTTGACCAGAACCGTTTGTATGGTGCTGTTGGTTACCGGTTCCCGGGAAAAATGGATGTTGAAGTGGGTTATATGAACCAGTACAGCAACACCCGGACTTCGTTTATCAACAATCATATTCTTCAACTGGCTGTTTATAAACGGCTATAGTCGGAAAGAGCAAGAATTTTTTCGCATTTTTGCAACCATAATCTATGCGGATGAAGTTGAATGTTTACCCCTCCCTTGTGGAAAGAAAACAGCGCGGCCGGAAATCGTTCGTTGTTTTGATTGACCCTGACAAAGTCACTTCATCCTCGCTTTCTTCTCTGGTAGAAATAGCCAATAACGCCTCCGTAGATTATTTTTTTGTAGGTGGCAGCCTGGTTGTTTCCGATCACCTGGATACATGCATTCAGCAGATCAAGCAACAAAGCAATATCCCAGTGATCCTCTTTCCCGGCAGTCCTGCACAGGTAAGCCCTTCCGCCGATGCATTGCTATATCTCTCACTGATATCGGGCCGCAACCCGGAGTTGCTCATCGGGCAGCATGTGATCTCGGCACCGTTCGTAAAAAAGAGCGGACTGGAAATCATCTCCACCGGCTATATGGTCATTGATGGCGGTGCACCCACTACTGTTTCGTATATCAGCGGGGCTGCACCCATTCCTGCCGACAAAGCCGATATTGCCCTTTGCACCGCTATGGCCGGCGAGATGCTGGGTAAAAAACTTATTTACATGGATGCCGGCAGCGGCGCCAAAAAACCCATCAGCGAAGAAATGATCTCGCTGGTGGCCCAGCACATTGAAGTGCCGCTGGTAATTGGCGGTGGTATTCGCGATGCGGAAAAAGCCTATCGTAACTGCAAGGCCGGTGCCGATGTTATCGTCGTAGGCAATGTGCTGGAAAAGGACCCTTCACTGATGGAAGAAATGGCGGCAGCGGTGCATGGAGTGAGTGTGATTAGCCAGTAAGTACAACTGCCATTCTCTTTTAATCTTTTCAATACTGCATTTCGAATAAACTTGTGGTAACCGTTAATTGATAGTTTCACCTTTAGGCCCGTCTTTTCTTTCAACCTGGATGGTTGTTTCTTCACGCTTATTTTGTTTCTTGCTATTTTTTTGTAATATTATCTTTAATCCTTCCTGTCCAAGACCGTTGCAGCTTCTTATCGCTTTGTATCCTTCATTCAAAAGCAAGGCAAAAAATATTTGTTATGAGACTAACTGCTCTGGCTATCGTGCTGTTGCTCTTTGCAAACAATTTGTTTTCGCAGGGAATAACCTTATTGTACAAAGGCGGTGGCAGCGGTGGATGGAACGATGCCAGCAACTGGATACAAATCAATACCCCGGCAGGGCAGACGCCAATACAAAGAGCACCGACAGAGTTAGATGATGTGGTATTTAGCAAGGTAATGTCAGGACTTAATCAAGCAGGATTTGGACTTGGTTATGATACTTTAATGATTGGTAGTACCAGTACAAGTAAATACACTTGTAGAAGCTTACAGATTCACGGTATGAATATCGAATTCCATGGGCATACTGATTATGCAGGCGCCATAAATATTTATACAAAAAATGGAGGTCAACTCTTAATTGACTCAAGTGGAAACCTGAGCGATGGTATTCTGACACTACATGGCGGTAACAAAAACATTTATGATCTTGAAATTAAAGACAGCAAGTATGGGAAGCTATTTTCACATGCTGTATGGAGTTCGATTGTTTTAAAGCCGGAAGCGAGAGCTCGATTTATAAACAGTAGTATAGAGACATGGAAAGTGAGCAGTTATCCAACAGGTGGAGAAATTTATGCTGAAGGCTGTAGTTTTATGACGCCTAGCTTTGTATTAGGAAACAGCTCCAAAGCAACGATTCTGGATTGTAAAATCTCTGATGGCAATAACTTTGTTACACTGGGCTTTGGTATCGGACGTGATTCTGATTTCACTTCGCATAATGTAGAAATCACTGCGCATTCTATCCTATCCCTGTATACGTCCGGATCAACATTGAATGGCAATATAACTACACGGGATGCTCAAGGGGGCCTAAAATTAATGCAAGCCGAGCCGGAGCATCCGCTTCCTAACATCATTAACGGAAACCTAAGAATATTTGGACAAGGGATAGACCTAAGCGGAGGATTGAAACTTTCCGGAGATTTGATCAACTATGCTCACGAATTGGATATGTCGGATACAAGCCGCGTTTACATGCATGGGCAGCACATTTTTAAAATCGGAGGAATTGCCAACTATGGCAACAATACTACCCTTGATAACTGCACAAAACCAGGATGTCATTTTTCACTGGAATTCTTCGGTGACAAGGACAGCAAATTTGTTTGGCCGGTAGGAATGCCGATTGACACACTCATCATCAAAAAATCCAACTGCGCAAAAGTCAGCTTTCAAAATTCCTTGTATGTTTCAGGAGAAACGCGAATAGAAAGCGGCCAATTACTACTCGACCCCAACCCCAACATTCCATACAAGTTTGTCTGCGTCGGTGATATTACGATCGCAAAAGGTGGTGGCATTTTCCTTCGCAGGAACAGCAACGGCGTTGTAGCCAATATGGCTGTTGGTGGTATTATCAAGGATCAAAATACAGCTAAAGACTCTACCTGTGCCGGGTTAAGCAATCCTTATATGGGAACCATATTCAATGAAAACTTTACAGGTATCACGCTTCTGTATAAATCAAACAACAGCGGCGGATGGAATAATTCGTCAAACTGGATACAAATCAATACGCCAGTGGGAAGAGCACCCATTCAAAGAGTGCCCACAGAACTGGATCATGTTGTTTTTAGTAAATCCATGTCGAGCCTTTCGGGTGCAGGAATCGTTGTTGAGAAATTGTCAGATTCAATTACAGTTGGAATTAACCGCACAAGCGGTATTCGGTGCCGCAGCATGCGCATCAGTAATATGAGTTTTGGAGTCTCTGCAAAAGATTTCGATCAATATTATCCACGGGTACTTGTGAGTACGGCTAACGGCGGATATGTTTTGATTGATTCAAACTCCGTTATCGAACCTGCCGATTTTTATTTGCAGGGTGGCAACGCGGCTATCTACGACTTACAGATTTTAAACAGTTCATACGGAGCAATAAAAGCGCACAACAGGGAAATGGGCTCCATTGCTATAGGCTCCAACGGCAGGGCAAAGATGGTAAACACTACCTATGGCAGCTTTTTCTTTCAAACTGATTCTACCAGTGAGTTATATGCAGAAAACTGCAGTTTTAATGTGAACGGTTTTAAAATTGGAGCCTCTTCCAAAGCTACTCTCCTGAATTGCAGCATTACAGATTACGGAGCCTCTTTGGGAAGTCTTGTTTTTGGCATTGGCCCCAACGCTGACTTCACTTCAAGTAGTATTGAAATCAAGCCTTTTAAATTTGGACAAGTTTACACCTCAGGCTCTGTCCTAAAAGGAGACATCAATGTTATGTCTGAAGGAGGGCTGTATTTTACACAACATGATCCTGCAAACCCACTCCCAAACATAATTGATGGAAATGCAAATTTTGTTTCCGGCCAGATGAAAGTCAAAGGTAGTTTAAGATTATCCGGCAACTTAATTAATAATGCAATTGATCTGCTCATGAATTACGACACAAGTCATGTATACATCAATGGTCAGCATATATTCACAACTGCGGGCATTTCATCCTACGGTAACACTGTGGATCAGAATTGCACCGGTGATCACTGCCGTTTTAAACTGGAACTTTTTGGCGATAGGAATACCGAAGTAGTATGGCCGGTAGGCTTTCCGGTAGATACACTCATCATCAACAAATCCAACTGCGCAAAAGTAACGTTTCGTAACTCTTTGTACGTAGCGGGAGAAACACGGATACTCATTGGTCAGCTTGCACTGGATCCGAATGATACCATTCCTTACAAATTGGTTTCAGCTGGCGATATCAATATTTCACCAGGTGGCAGCCTTTTTCTTCGCAGGAACAGCGATGGCGTAACGGCTAATCTTGCTATCGGAGGTGCCATCAATGATCAAAACGCGGCTGTCGATACTACCTGTACAGGATTCGCCAATCCTTACAATGGAACCGTTGGCTTTTACAGTGGTCAGCAAAACGTGGCACTTAAACCACTTGCCATCAGAAGCAATACCACTGTTGACAATATTACTTTACATGGTGATCCGGGAACAAATTTTTTCCTGGAAAAAGACGTAACGGTGAAGCAGTTCCGGTTTGCGGGACAGGCCAGTTTATTCCTGGGCAATCATTCCCTAACTGTGACGGATTCGCTGCTAAACTTCAGCCCATCCAGTTACATCATCACCAACGGCACAGGAAAACTTCGGCGGAACAATGTTGGCAGTAAAGAAACAATCTTCCCTATAGGTCCAGCAGCATCTTCCTATAACCCGCTTACCATCACAAATGCGGGAACTGTAGATGATTTTTCTGTATCGGTTCGCCCGACTGTATATGTCAATGGCACCTCAGGAACGGCTATTACAGACAGGGCAGTTGACCGCACCTGGCACGTGGAAGAAAAAACAACCGGGGGAAGCAATGCAACCATAAAACTGCAATGGAAGGCAGACAATGAACAACCCGGGTTTGTCAGAACGGCCGCTTACCTATCGCATTTTACAGCCGGCAAATGGGATGACAGTACCCCCACAACTACGGAAGGAACAGATCCTTTTTCAATAACCAGATCGTCCCTTACCAGTTTTTCGCCGTTTACTGTATTCAGTTCCATCGTTAGTTCTGTTTCGGGGCCTGCAGCTCAACAGGTACAAATTTTTCCGAATCCTGCCCGGGATTATTTATATGTGCAATTACCCATGCGCTTGACAGCAACAACATTACAGGTCGTTAACAGCATAGGAGCCGTCGTCAGCACCAATCAGGCAAGAGCCGGAGCAACACTTGCCACTGTGAACATTGCTGATTTGCCGGCCGGCTTTTATTCACTTACAATACGAGCAGGCATTTGGCATGAAACAAGGAAGTTTATCAAACAATAACAACAGGATTACAAAGCAATATTTATATTCTCCCAGCATCAGTGATCCAGTTTGCTGTACCTGTTTCGCTTGCACTCTTACCTCAATAGTATACACGGTTGCCATGCAGCCATTGCCTGTTTCGCAGGACTGCTGTAACTTTCTACTAGTATGTTGACCGGACAACACATCAAACGCTTTGTACTGTCCTTATTTGTACTAACCATAATCAAAAAGCTTATGCACCCACATCCATTACCAGCCTACCACTTTCTTGTTAACTGGGGCGGTGCCAGTACTGGCTTTACAGAAGTTTCAGGTCTTTCCATGGAGACAGAGGTTATCGAGTACCGGGAAGGATCATCATCACAAAACAGTACGATCAAAATGCCCGGTTTGCAGAAGTTTAGCAATGTGGTACTGAAAAGAGGAATCGTGGCAAACGACAAAGATTTTTTTCTTTGGGCACAGGCAATTCAGTCGGGGCAGACAGATCGAAGGGATGTTACAATCAGTTTGCTCAATGCCAATCATGAACCGGTAAGAGTGTGGAAACTCCGGAATGCCTGGCCCTGCAAAGTGCAGGCAGGCGATCTGAAAGCACAGGCGAACGAAGTAGCCATCGAAACCATAGAACTGGTACATGAAGGCCTGACCATCGAAACAGTGTAAGGCTGTTAACCTTTTATCGTATCCGTTCGGGGTTTATCCGTGTAGGTGTATCGATGCCGTTGATCAGTGTTGCACTGCCCAAAGCAATGGCCCGTATCAGGTTGGTCATATTTCCGATACTGACTCTTCTCACATCATCGCAGGTCTGGTGGTAGCAGGTATCTTCATCATCGCTAGCCATGATGGTATGCGCAGGAATGCCTTTGCGGGCAAAAGGATAATTATCGGAACGGCTGAACAGTTGCTTCTCGTAGGAAGGTTCCCGCCTGATCTTATAGACCTTATCCAGGTTTTTCCGCAAGATGCTCTGCAGATTAGAATAATTAGCTCCTGTTAGAAAGAACGCATTTTTACCCACCGAGGGAATACCGATCATTTCAATGTTGATTACTGCCACCACCGCTTCCGGCTTCAATACCTCAGCAAAGGCATCCGAACCCAGGAGGCCCAGTTCTTCGCCGGCAAATGCACAAAAAAGTATAGTGCGTTCATTGTCTCCCTTACGGGCAAAATAGTCAGCCAGCAGCAAAACCGCCGTTGTGCCGGAGGCGTTGTCATTGGCCCCATTGTAGATAACACCATCTTCTTCACCGATATGATCATAATGGGCACTGAAGATGACAATTTCTCCTGCCCTGCTCTTCCCGGGCAATACACCCACAACATTATACAAACTGTCTTGCCGGCTTTTATGCTTGTTACGATTTACAGCAAACGGAAGCAAAAAAGAACCCGTTTCAGGCAGCGGTTGTAAACCAGCCTGCCTGAAACGGGATACTATAAAATCTGCAGCAATGGAAAGTTCTTTTGTCCCATTCCCTCTTCCCTTCAGCGAGTCGCCGGCAAGAAACTGAAGGATTAACTCTGCATCACTGCTTTTGATACTATCAACCGTGTACTGCGCTTTTGCCAGCACACCCGTACACAAGAGAGAAATGGCAATAACCAAACGGATCATGATGCACGAACCGATTCCGGTTTCACTCTTGTTGGCGTATCCTTTCCGCTGATGATGGTCTTGCTGCTCTCTGCAATGGCCTTGATTATTTCTGTCATGTTTTGCAGGTCCAGTGTTCCCACTTCATCACTGGGTTTGTGGTAGTGGGGCTCGTCTTCCATCTTTGCTGTAGAGATCGTGTGCGCCGGAACACCAAGCCGCGCCAGGGTAGCGTTGTCGGAACGGTAAAACAACTGCTGCTGCGGGTAAGGATCAGGGTGAAACTGGAACGCAGAACCTTTCAGGTTGGCCTGTAAAATTTCTCCCATGTTGGTCTGCTCATAACCGGTGATGAAAGCCGAATTTTTGCCCCACTTGCTTTCGGTACCGATCATTTCGATGTTGAACATGGCAATAACGTTTTCCGGCTGGAACTGTCGTGAAAAATACTGTGAGCCAAACATGCCGGTTTCTTCAGCAGTGAAAGCAGCAAACACCAGGGTGCGTTCATTGTTAGCCAGCTTTTTAAAATGATTGGCCAGCATGATCACTGCAGTCGTTCCGGCCGCATCATCGTTGGCACCGTTGTAGATGCTGTCGCCAGCAACGGGTTTACCAATACCAAGGTGATCGTAGTGTGCAGAGAAGATTACCTGTTCTGCTTTTTTGCTTTTACCCGGCAATACACCAACAACATTGGCAAGCTTTGTTTCTTCAAATGTATGATCGGCTTTGATCTTGAACTCTTTTGGCAGTGCAGTACCCAGCAGGAACACGGTATTGTGTTCTGTTTTGAATTGCTGGCGCTTTAACCTGTTAAGTGCAGGAAAGTTCCTGGAAAAGCTGGTATCCACCACAACCAGCATATTTTTTTTCGCTTGCAAAAAACCCATTGCTTTGGCGCCAAACATCTCCCCGGCTTTGATGTAAGCTGTTTCATAACCGGATTTTTCATCCACTTCCAGTTCAGGGCTGCTGGTAAAAACCACTATATTTTTTATGTCGCCATCGGCACCATCCGCTTTATATTTCAGCTCTTTCAATTGTGGCTTCACAACGACAAACTCCTGCAAAAAGCTGTTTCCCTGCAAGGGCTGCAATCCTGCCTTTTTAAATTCGGCGGCAATAAAGGCAGCTGCCATTTCGCTGCCCCGGGTACCGGCAGCACGTCCCTGGAAACTGTCCGAAGCCAGTACCCTTTCAATACTTTCTACTTCTTTTGCCGTAATGACACCTGTGGCCTTTTGCGCCAGGCATGAGCCCGACGTCAGGAGGATCAACCCTGTTGCGAACGAGAGAAAAACAGTTTTTTTCATTTGTCTGAATTAAGTCAACGTAAATTAAAATATCCGGGTTTGTATACCAGTAAGAGGCTGTTAAAATGCCCTTCCAAACGAAAGGGCATTGTTGTAGATATTATTTTGATTCAATCTCCGCTTCAATCAGAGACTCATCATCTCTTTAAATTTCACTGTTTGCCGACGGCTGACCTCAATCTTTTCGCCGCCTTTCAGTTCCAGCAACAGGCCACCGTTAAAGTAAGATTCCACTTTTTCAATGGCCTGCAGGTTTACAATGTGCTTGCGGTTGGCGCGGAAAAATGTCTTGGGGTCCAGGCGCTCTTCCAGTGCGTTCAGCGATTTTAGAATGAGTGGTTTGTTGTTGCCAAAGAAGACCTTTGCATAGTTACCAACGCTTTCAAACAGCCGCACTTCCGACAGCCGGACAAACCAGCAACGGTCGCCGTCTTTTACAAAAACCTGGTCATGCTCGCCCAGTAAACCGGTACCGCCATTTGGCAACACAGGGTGTTCGGCACTGCCGTTACTAACCTGCAGTTTTTTTACCTTTTCCACCGCATCGGCCAGGCGCTTGGGCTCAATGGGTTTCAGCAGGTAATCCAGCGCATTGACTTCAAACGCTTTCAACGCATAGTCGTCGTAAGCGGTGGTAAAAACAACGGTTGGCGCATGATCGAGTTCCTGCAACATTTCAAAACCGGTCTTTCCCGGCATTTGAATATCCAGGAAGATCAGGTCCGGATTATGACTTTCGATTTTCTGTACGCCTTCTTCCGCATTGGAGGCCTCGTCCACCACTTCCACTTCGGGAAACTCCTGCAGCAGCTTCCGAAGCTCCGTTCGGGCCAGGCGTTCATCATCAATAATGATAGCTCTCATGGTTTATTTGTTTTCCCTGCTTTCCGCCCCTGGCAGAAAACGGGAGTCAATAATACGTTTTTTCAATTTACAACGGAAACAACTAATAGTTGCCTGCAGGTCCAATTTTTAACCGTAAGGACTGGGTCTTGCAATCTACCGGCTTTTTCCCTCAAGTATCGGCATCAGCACACGGGCTTCCACCAGCGTTTCCGCCACCTGCCTGATCTCGAAGCTGGCCTTATCGCCATAAAGCAGGTGCAGGCGGTCTTTTGTACTGGCAATGCCAAACCCGCCACCATGTTTTGCATACCCGTTAAGATGCCCCGTATTCTGCACTAATAATTCGTGCTGATTTTCTTTTACATCCGAAACAATCTTGATCACCCCACCTTTCATTTGCTTGCTGATGCCATGCTTGATAGCATTTTCAACAAGGGTTTGCAACATCATGGGAGGCACCGGGTTACACAATGTTTTTTCGTCAATTTCAAAATTAACGCGGAGACGATCTTCAAAGCGCATGCTCTCCAGGGCCAGGTAGTCTTTCACAATCTTCAGTTCTTCCTGCAGTGGTACGGTTTCGGCCTTTTCCGCACTCAAACTGCTGCGTAAGATATTGCTTAATTCGGTAATCGCGGTGCGGGCCCGCGTGGGGTTTTCATCAATCAGTGCCCGGATTCCGTTCAGGGCATTGAAAATAAAATGCGGGTTGATATGCGCTTTGATGGTATTGAGCTCCAATTGGCGCACCAAGGCTTCCAGTTTGATGGTATCCATTTCCTGCTTGCGGGTCTTCATGATAAAATGATACATGAAGTAGATCGCGTTCCAGATGAGCAACAGGGGGATAAAAGAGATAAGATTGGTTATAAACAGCGAGAGGTAAGACACCGGCCGTCCCTGGGCGTTGAGCCGCAGGCGGAACAACTGCTCGAACGGCGACACCACGCAGGTGATAAAAAAAGAAAAGGCGATGGTTAGCAGCAAAAAGGTAAGAATCTGGTAGCGAAGGTCTTTCATCAGCAGTGAAGAGCGATGGATGACCTCCCGCATAAAATGCGAGAAAATGATGCCTACCTCCATAAAGAACAGGATGCGCTGCAGAATTTTGGGCTCGTAGCTGTTGAAAAGCAGGGCAAAAAACACGTTGATCAGGGCAAAAAGGCCCCAACCGGCAAACTGAAACACCCAATACCGCGACAACCTAAAAGGCTTCATCTGACAAAGCTATACGTATTCTAGCAAGCGGAGTACCCGTAAATATACCAGTGGATAATAAGTTTTATAAGTGGATAAACATACTTCCAAATCCCTAGATAAAAAAATTCAGGATTTTCCCGTTGCTTTTCAGAAGGGAGAGCCGTAATTTGGCCCCCAAATCCAACCCAGTGAAAGCAAAAATTATCCGTATCGGTTTTTTACATCTGTGCATTTTGCTTCTCGCAACGACCTCGTTTTCCCAGATGGAAGGCAGGGTTGTGATCAATGAATACATGCCCCGCACCTCCAATACCTGCGGCACAACCTCCGAATTTGTAGAACTCATGAACTATGGGCCCGGCCCTGTTAATATCGGCTGTTTTATCCTGACAACAGGTGTTTACGCCATCACCATTCCACCCAATACAATATTGCAGCCCGGTGAATTTTACATATTGGCCGGAAGAAATTTCATTCCCGGCACCTGTGCCAACATTGACAGTGCAGCCACCGGTGTGCATGCAGATCTTAACTGGAATAGCGGCAATTATGCCAATCAACCCATTCCGCAAACCGGCGATGGATTGATGGCAGACGACGGCTCTACCCCACTTGTGCTGCTCGATCCTTCCAAAAATGTGGTTGATGCCGTGATCCGATCACTGCCGGCACCGGCGTCGGTATCGGTTACGTCCTCCAACTTGGGCGGGCTGTGCACCAGCCAAACCTTTGACATCAATACCATGAGTCTCAATTATGAGGAATTGGGTATGGCCCCGGGAAACCAAAACAGTTTTGCCCGTTCGCTGGACGGAGACTGTAACTGGCTGAAACAACCCAGTCAGAGCGGGAATGCATCTAACAACCGTTCGGGAAATGGCACCGACATTTCCTATGAGTTTGACATGGTAAACCCCACCAGTTGCGATGAAACGCCCAGCGGTAGTGTCAGCATTTATGTAAAACACAGCAATTACGCCACCGTATTTCCCATGAGCTACACCATTGTTGTGGATTCGGACAATAACGGCGTTTATGACTTTACAGATCAATACACAACAGTAGTAGACAACGAGCCTCCGTTTATTGAAATAGATAATCTTCCTGTGGGTCGGTTCAGGGTTACCGTCGCCTCCACCAAAGGTTGCTACCTGCGAAGCTTTGATTTCACCATTATTTCCTGCAACCCCGGCACCCTTCCCGTTAACCTTGTTTATTTTAAAAACAAGGGCGGTCAAAACGGGCTACAGGAATTAGAATGGCTGCTGCAGGATGTGCAAAACCTTCAAAGCATTGTCGTGGAAAAAGCAAAGGCTAACGGAAAATTTGTTGCTGAAAAAGTTTTGACCGGTGAAAATGCCCGTGGAAGCAAAGTGTATGCTCTTCCTGTTGCTTCATCCGATGCCAGCTATCGCCTGAGAATCACCCAGAAAAACGGTAAAACTTTCTACTCACCTGTTGTCTACCTGGGTACCAGCCGCAACACAGGGAGTCATCGTTTAGGCCCCAACCCGGCAACAGACAAGCTCAATCTCCAATTGTGGAGCAACAGTACACAGAAAACCGGCTATGTCATTTACAACAGCAATGGACTGGCGGTTTACCGGGGATCCCTTTCGCTTGTTAGTGGAGAGAACAACACCGCTATCTCTGTGCAAGCCTTGCCGGCAGGCAGCTATCATTTACAGGTAACGAGTCTACCTGGCGAAGGGCAACCTATTTCCTTCCGGTTTGTTAAGCATTAAATCTGCTTCAGCCGATTGGCTGAAATAGAATAATTTTACCGCTTAAAAACCTTCCATGCAAATACCTGCAGGGCCCTTGCTGCAAACGATCAATTCGCCGGACGACCTGAAAAAAGTGCCGAAGGAAAAGCTGCACCAGGTGTGCGATGAGCTGCGCCAGTACATCATTGACGTGGTTAGCGTGCACGGTGGCCACTTTGCCGCTTCGCTGGGTGTGGTGGAACTGACCGTTGCTCTTCATTATGCGTACAATACACCCTACGACCACCTTGTATGGGACGTTGGTCACCAGGCGTATGGGCATAAAATCCTTACCGGACGCCGAGATAATTTTATGTCGAACCGTAAGTACAAAGGCCTGAGCGGTTTTCCCAAACGCAGTGAAAGTGAGTACGATGCATTTGGCGTCGGCCACTCTTCCACTTCCATTTCAGCAGCACTGGGCATGGCTATGGCCGCAAAATACAAAGGTGAAACCGACCGCAAATGCGTAGCCATTATTGGTGATGGCGCCATGACAGCGGGAATGGCATTTGAAGCCATGAACCATGCCGGTGTGGCTGATACCGACATGCTGGTGATCCTGAACGATAACTGTATGAGCATCGACCCAAATGTGGGTGCGTTGAAAGAATACCTGACCGATATCACTACTTCCCAAACGTATAATAAGTTCCGCGACGATGTATGGAACCTGATGGGTAAACTGCCGGTAGGCAAACGTTTTACCCGCGACATGGCTTCCAAGCTGGAACATGGCATTAAGGGAATGGTATCCCGCAGCAGCAACCTATTTGAAGCGCTGAACATGCGTTATTTTGGTCCAATCGATGGTCATAACATTACCAAGCTGACGGATACCCTAAAGGATTTGCGCAACATTCCCGGTCCCAAACTGCTGCACATCATCACCACCAAGGGCAAAGGATATGCGCTGGCCGAAAAAGACCAGACCAAATGGCATGCACCGGGCCTGTTTGATAAAATCACCGGTGAGATCTACAAAAAGAAATACGAGGTCCCGCAGCCGCCCAAATACCAGGATGTATTTGGTCACACAATTTTAGAGCTGGCGGAGAAGAACGAAAAGATTATGGGTATTACCCCTGCTATGCCATCCGGCTCTTCGCTTAATATCATGATGAAGGCTATGCCCGATCGTGCAATTGACGTGGGCATAGCCGAGCAACATGCGGTGACCATCAGCGCCGGTATGGCCACGCAAGGACTGAAGGTATTCTGCAATATTTATTCATCCTTTATGCAACGTGCCTTTGACCAGGTAGTGCATGATGCCGCTATTCAAAAACTGCCGGTGATCTTTTGTCTCGACAGAGCCGGGCTGGTTGGCGAAGACGGCCCTACGCACCATGGCGCTTACGACATTGCCTATTTCCGTTGCATTCCGAATATGATCATTTCGGCTCCAATGAATGAGGCTGAACTGCGCAACCTGATGTACACCGCGCAACTCGATAGCACGGATCTGCCCTTTGTCATCCGTTATCCCCGCGGCGAAGGTGTAATGCCGGAATGGCGCAAGCCCATGCAGGAGATCAGGATTGGAAGCGGCCGTAAACTGCGGGAAGGAAAAGGCGTAGCTATCCTTTCGTTTGGACACCCGGGTAATTTTGCCGCTGCAGCCATTCGCGAATTAAAAGCAGAAGGCATTGAGCCGGCTCATTATGATATGCGTTTCGCAAAACCGCTGGATGAAGCCTTGTTGCACGAAGCTTTGCTGCAATACGAAAAGATTGTAACGGTAGAAGATGGCACCGTGGTGGGTGGCTTTGGCAGCGCGGTAGCAGAATTCATGGCGCATCATGGTTATAAAAACGATCTTACCATACTAGGTATTCCTGACCGAATCGTGGAGCATGGGACTTTGAAAGAACTGCACCGCGAATGCGGTTACGATGCGCTGGCTATAGCTGATGCCGTTCGGCAGATGCTGAAGGAGCCGGTTTCGGAGATCACGGTTTCAGCATAAACCCGTAGCGAAACTTTTTCGACAGCAGCCTTGCGGCTGCTGTTTTTGTTTTGGACAGAACCGATCTTTCTGCCGTTTAGTTTTCCCTTTCAGGCGAATACTCTGGTTTCTATATTTGAAATCACGCTTTTTCAAGACATCTTTGCAACTGGCCTACCTGTGAACATTTTGGCCATATCCAATGAAAATGAAAAACCAACTTTCAACTGCCTTTCTTGCTGTGCACCGCATATGTAACCGCTTTTTCTTTTTCCTGCTACTTTGCTCAACCATTTTTCTGCAATCGGCCCATGCACAAACTGACTCCCTTTCGGACCCCGATAAAGCATTCGCATTCGCAAAAAACCTTGCATTTACAGGGCAAAGGGAAAATGGCCGCGATCTGGCCCTCCGTATCCTGCAAAAACATCCACATTACCTTGATGTCAAAACCTTTGTCGGTCGCACCTATGCATGGGATGGCAATTATGACATGGCCCGGAAAATGTTTGCGGAGGTGGAAGCATCCAATGCAAAAACACTTGATAACTACATTGCCTGGATAGATGCGGAACGCTGGGCCAACGAAGCCGCCAATGCACTTGCGGTAACAGAAAAAGGCCTGCGCTATTTTGCCGAAGATCCTGAATTGCTGTACCGGAAAGCAAAGCTTTTCACCCTTACCGGGAAGATGGCGGAAGCCAAATATCTGGCTCAAAAACTTTTGCATAAACACCCAAACCACGGAGATGCATATTTGTTATTGCAGGAGCTGCGAAACCAACTACTTGACAACGAAGTAGCAGCAGGGTTTACTTACGAAGAGTTCTCCAGGCATTTTTCACCCGCACGATTTGCCTTTGTACAAGCCAGCCGCGCTACGCCACTAGGCGCTGTTATTGGCAGGATAAACTATGCCAGCCGTCCGGGCAGGCAAAGCTTCCAACCGGAAGTAGAACTATACCCGAAACTTTCCCGCACCGTTTATGCATATCTCAACGCAGGCTTTTCAGATGGTGAGCTGTTCCCGAAACAGCGTTATGGCGCTGAAATTTTTGCCAGCTTGCCACACGGGCTCGAAGCGTCGGCAGGCCTAAGACATCTTTCCTTTTCTGCTGAAAGCAAGGTGACTGTTTATACCGGCTCGGTGGGGTATTACACCGGCAATTATTGGCTATCATTCCGCCCTTATATTACACCCGGCACCGAAAGCACCAGTATAGCAGCAACTGCAACAGTACGCAGGTACTTCTCAAATCCTGAGCATTATTTAGCGGTGCGCTTAGGTGCCGGTAATTCACCTGAGTTGTTGAACACGCAAACAACGCAGGGAACAACTTCAAAGGCTTTCTACGGACTCAAATCCCAGGCTGTGAATATTGGATACCAGCACCCGGTTTCCACTCGCTGGTCAATCAATGGAAACATTACCATCGGCCGGCAAGAGACCCTGTTTGCCATTGGTGAATATGCTTCAAATATGGCTGCATCACTGATTGTAAAATACCGGTACCGGTAAATAAACGGACTGGTTACAGCGCTTGTCAACTCCGATGGGACAATCTTCTCCCGCTAAAAAAAGAAAGCAAAAACCAACGTTGAATTGAATCCAAAGGTAATTACGGATGTCCCTGGACGACAGGCTGCGTTTCTGCTGGTTGTGCCGTTTTTTTATGCAAGGCCATGTAGGCAATCACAGCACTGGCTATCATAAAAATAGCGCCTAGTAAGAACGGCGCTCCGGGGAAATACACGGGTGCAGCCTTTCCAGTGAAATAGGCGAAAATATTTGTCATTACAGGTGGACCAATAATGGTTGTCAGGCTCATTAGGCCTGTTAGTGAACCTTGCAGTTCACCCTGCTCGTTAGAAGGCACTGCGCCAGCCATTATCGCCTGCAATGCCGGTCCGCAGATACCGCCCAGGCAATACGGCACCAGGAACACAAACATCATCCAGCTTTGTGTGGCAAACGCAAACAACAACATACCCAACGCATACAGGGCAAGTCCCGTGTACACGCTTTTTTCATTACCCAGTTTTGGATTCACCACCCTTGTCAGCCCACCCTGTACGATACCCACCAAAAGTCCTACAGCGGCCAGTGACAGCCCAATCATGCCCGGACTCCATTGAAACCGTTCAATGGCAAAAAAGCTCCAGTTGCTGTGTACCGCATGCGAACCGATATAAACGAGGAGGAGGGAAACCACCAGGGCTGTCAACGAAGGATAACGCCGCAACTTCAGCAGGCTTACACCTGGCACCGCACGAACCCACTCAAAGGGTCGCCTGTTCTCCTTTTGCAGTGATTCCGGTAAAATGAAAAAGCCATATAAAAAGTTGAGCAGGCAAAGTCCTGCCGCAACCATAAACGGTACCCGGGTACCAAAACCGCCCAGTAATCCTCCAATAGCCGGCCCAATGATAAAACCCAGGCCAAAAGCAGCACCGATCAAACCAAAATTTTTAGCCCGGTTTTCCGGTGTGCTGATGTCGGCTATGTAAGCGGAGGCCGTAGTCATGCTGGCACCGGTAATACCGGCTACGATCCGGCCAACAAAAAGCCAGGCTAGTGTAGGCGCAAAGGCCAGGAAAACATAATCGATAGCAAAGCCGAAGAGTGACGCCAGCAGCACAGGCCTGCGGCCATAACGGTCACTCAGGTTTCCTACCAGCGGCGAAAACAAAAACTGCGTAATGGCAAACGAAAACAGCAACCAGCCCCCAATACGGGAAGCATGGCTCAGGTCTACCCTGCCTAATTCCTGTATCAGGTCGGGCATAACAGGAATGATGATGCCAAAGCCAATAACATCAATCAGCAGTGTAACGAAAATAAAGCCGATGGCAGCATTGCGGTTCTTTGCCATAAAAAAATTGTAAGCTGCAAAAGTGATGATTTTTAGGGTGGCGGCAAAAGAATAGCGGAAAGGGCACCGGGGAAAAAAATGCATCCAGCCGCAAGACCTATTTCGAAGAAACGATTCATTTTGCAATTGGATGGGGCTGTTAAGCAACACATCAGGTAGCGGTTGGAAGAAATCCTGTAGAAACATTTTACTCACCTTTGTGATCGTTTATTATATTGTCTTCTCAAATGCAAATTGTTACCCGAAGGTTTACGAAAATCAGGGCCTGGAGAAGTACAACTTCAACGGGGATGAATACTTATCTAAGTACCAAGATGAGAATTATTTCATCCATCTCCATGATATTGGTTGCCTTTCACCACTCCTCGAATACCTTTTTACAAGCCGCCTCCACCCTTGAAAGTGCTGGCAATGATTACAATCGTTTTATCCAGCATTTTTTCGGACAGGGCTTAACAAGGATCACGGTTCCGGTATTTTTTCTTATTTCGGGTTATTTGTTTTTTCAGCGTATCACAGGCAGTTTCAGCGAATTCATTCCGAAATTCCGGAAGCGGACAAAAACCTTATTGGTACCGTACCTACTTTGGTCTGCATGGGGATTATTTTTTTTCTTTGCCTTGCAGCAAGTTCCCCAGGCCAGAAGTTTTTTCAACAATACGTTGATCGAGAATTATTCAGGCTCGGAGATTGTCTATACCCTGCTTTTTGATCCCATTCCTTACCAGCTCTGGTTTGTTCGTAACCTGCTGTACCTGGTCGCTTTCTCACCCTTGATTTATTGGGTGCTGAAATACGTAGGAATTGTCCCGCTCATTCTGATCTTTGTTGTTTACATGGAAGCGGTTGACTTCAGCTTTGTGATCCTGAAAAGAGATGCCGTTTTTTTCTTTTGCCTGGGTGCCTTTCTTGCCATCCATAAAAAGGATCTTTTGGTAAAAAAGCGGGATAATGCCCGGTACTGGATCTTTCCGGCTGTTTGGCTCTCCCTTATTTTTATAAAGACAGCATTAACTTATAAAAACCCAGAGGAAACTTATGCCTTGTTTTTACTCCACCGAACCTGTGTTGTACTGGGCATCATTTCGTACTGGTGTATCTATGATCTGTTGATGATAAATAAGACGAGCCCCAGCAAAGCCCTTCTTCAACTGGCCTCCTTTTCGTTTTTTATTTATGCCTTTCACGAACCTGTGCTGACAATCATTAAGAAAGGGCTCTTTTATCTTACCGGAAGTTCGCCAATCATGTCATTGACAAATTATTTCCTGGTGCCGGTGATCACAGTATTGATCGGTTTTTTACTGGCCCGTTTTTTTAAGAAAAACACCCCAACATTTTACGGAATAATATCGGGAGGAAGATAAAGCTACCAACCACATTCGGCTCATGCATTGGCATCGGACAGGCTAGATTCCAGGGTTTGTAACCGTGCAGAATTTATTGCACTTTGAAAGGTAGTTGCCACGCAATCCGCTGCTCCGTTTACAAGAGATACTTTCGGTAAGCGAGCACCAGACATACTCCAACAACTGACATGTAATCTCTGAGCTTATTTTACACATGATCACAATTGATGGAGACTACCCAATGATGCACATGTGCTGCATTCCGCACTATCGATTCAGGGTAATAAACAGCGATTTTAACTGTGCTTCATCCTTTAGCTTCAGCTTTTGATCAGCAATAATCTCCCGGATGCGATCAGCATACTCAGACATTTCCTTTAACAAATAGTCTTTATCTTTTTTTACCAAAACCATCTTCCCATTTGGGAGTAGAGTGTAGAAAAGTTCCTTTGAGTAATCACGCTGTTCTTCGGGAATATCTCTTTCTTTGTACAAGGCAATTGTTTTTGCTTTACATCGCAGGAGTTGAAACTTTCCATCAACCAGTATTTCGTAAAATGTTTCATTCCCATTCTTGTCTACAGCCGGATAACCACTCCGGTAGTGTAGATAAATTGTGTCCTTTTTTGCTATAACCGGTATCGTGAATTCTTTGACAGGATTGGCAAATTCAAGAATAGAATTTCCGCTTAAGAAGTACAACATGTTACCGTAAACATCAAAAATTAGCGGAACAACAGCTTTGTCCGTCGTGTTGCGAAATGTAACTGTTCCTGTACGCCAATTCTGCAAAACGAAATTCGTTTGTACATCTTCCACTTTCTCCTCATCAGGCAAAGTTTTATAAGCCAGCATCCGAGGGGTGTAGCGCGGAAAATCAGAGGCATTTTGCGCAAATAACGTGGTTGTAAGAAAGAATATAATAAAGCTAAATGTACATTTCAGCATAACTGGCGTTTCTATAAATTTACTTTTTTTAAAAACACAGTACTCCGGCTCTCAAATATTTTAGTTTAAAGCTGTTTTGAAACCTTGTTTTCCAAAGCAGGACAAATGAACGCCAAGTGCTGATAAACAGCGTTTTAACCAGTCCACAGCAAACTTGCCTTTGCACATTTTAATCCGCTATCAGTGTATTTGCCTCTAAAGAATAAAATTGAGTACGATTTTCTAAATGACATTGTCCTCTTTCTTCTTCCTGCCTGCCAGTGATTTTGCAAGCGGTCTGCCATCATCACTGGTAGAAATTCTAATCTTTCTCTATTTTTAGCGGAAGAACTCCAATAGATGAAATTTACCAAACTGCTGCCTCTGTTACTATTGCTACCAATCACGACCCTGTTCTCACAACCTGTTTATTTACGTACCGGTGCTGTTCAACCCAAAGCCAATATCTCGGCTCATGCTGTAGACTCATTTGCCAGGACAGCACAGCGATTTTCCGGGTCCGCATTCGCTGTGATCCAGTTCAACGATCTTCCCACGCAGGCAGAAAAGGAAAAGCTGCAGGCTGCAGGCATTACCCTGTTGGATTACCTGCCCCAAAATGCCTTTGTTGTTGCCATCCGCAACAATCCGTCTGCACAGCTTTTACGAAATCTGAAAGCAAATTCTCTCTTTCAGCTTACACCACAACAAAAAATGCAATCGCTTTTTGCGCAGGGAAAAATTCCATCGTGGGCCGTTAAGACAGCCGGTACAGTGGATGTCTGGATCTCGTTTTACCAGACGCTGCAGGCAGAAGCCGTTTTGCAGCAATTGAACAATCTACAGTTGGATGTATTGGCATTTGATCATATCGCATACCGGATTATTAGCCTACGTATTGCTACTGATCGTATACATGAAATCGCAGCACTGCCTTTTGTTGAGTTCATACAACCGGCACCGCCAAAAGATCAGCCGCTGAATTACAACAGCCGTGTTGCCTCAAGAGCCAATGCCTTGAATGCCTCTGTTGCTGATGGCGGACGTGGACTGAACGGTGAAGGAGTTACAGTTGGCCATGGCGATAATGCAGACATGCAGGCGCATGCCGATTTTACCGGAAGACTGATCAACCGAAACGCCTCCCCTTTCAATGCACACGGCGTACACACGGCAGGCATACTAGCCGGTGCCGGAATCATCAATGAACGGTACCGCGGTTATGCGCCTAAAGCCAGTATCATCAGTCAGTCGTTCAGCGGCATCGTGGAGCATACACCAACTTATGTGCAGGATTACGGAATGGTAATCACCAATAACTCGTACGGCAACATCATCGAATGCGAGTATCACGGCACCTACGATCTTACGTCCCGCATACTTGATCAACAGTCCCTGGATCACCCGTCACTACTGCATGTATTTTCGGCAGGCAACAGCGGAAACAGCACCTGTGCACCTTACCCGGCAGGATTTCGAACCGTTTTAGGCGGTTTCCAGGTAGCTAAGAATATTGTTACCGTGGGAGCCACAAACGATTCGAGTGCCATTGCTTCATTTTCCAGCCGTGGGCCCAGTCTGGACGGAAGACTGAAACCTGAACTTGTTGCCATGGGCCAGAATGTAACATCTTCCTGGCCTACCAACACCTACCTTACCAATAACGGTACGAGCATGTCAGCGCCTGCAGTTAGTGGTGGACTGGCACTGCTGTACCAGCGTTACCGCCAGTTGCACAATGGTGCTAATCCCAGGAACGGTTTGATGAAAGCCCTGCTCTGCAATGGAAGTTCCGATAGGGGAAATGCCGGTCCGGACTTTCACTATGGCTTTGGGGCAATGCATCTCCTGCGCAGTGTTCAAGCGCTGGAAGCATCGCACTATTTTACAGGCAACAGTACACAGGGTGCAACCACCACGCATACCATCTCTGTTCCATCCAACACTGCGCAACTAAAAGTGTTGCTGTACTGGAACGATCTTCCTGCATCAGTCATCAGTACAAAAAACCTGGTGCACGACCTGGACCTGGAAGTGGTTGACCCTTCCGACAATGTTGTGCTGCCTTTGATCCTGGATACTGCCATTGCCGCACTCAACCAACCTGCCGGTAACGGTGCCGACCATGTAAACAATATGGAGCAGGTGATTATCAAAACTCCGGTGGCTGGCCAATACACCATCCGTGTAAAAGGCACAACGGTTACTACCAACAATCAGGAGTATTTCATTGCCTATGATCCTGTACCGGTCCACCTTGCTTTAACGGCGCCCTTTGGTGGTGAAGCATTGGTACCGGGTGAAAGCACAAAGATCAGCTGGGACAGCGATGGCCTAACGGGAACCGCCAGACTAGAATTTTCACCGGATGGCGGCACAACATGGTCGGGCATAGAAACAGTTGACATTGCAAGAACAATTTATACTTGGACCGTTCCGGCTGTTGCCACTTCTCAGGCACGGGTACGCATTACAAAAAGCAGCAACGGAGAAAGCTCCACCAGTCAGCTGTTTACTATCCTGGAAGTACCTGTTGTTTCATTCTCGCCTGTTCAATGCGAAGATTACATTGCCATCACCTGGACTGCAGTTCCAGATGCCACGGATTACGAAGTCATGCTATTGAAGGATGATGACATGCAAACTGTAACGACCACAACTGCCACCTCGTACACCTTTAGCGGACTGGCAAAAGACACCACCTATTTTATTACTGTAAGGGCAAGGATCCACGCAAAATCAGGGCGCAGGGCTGTTGCCATTTCCCGTATGCCAGCCGATGGCACCTGTGGTGGTGCCATCTCTGATCGCGATGTAAAACTGGATGCCATTCTTTCACCCCGTTCGGGCAGAAAAGAAACAAGCACGGAATTAAGTGCAGCAGAAATCATTCGTGTCCGTATCAAAAACCTGGATGATGCGCCGGCAGCAGGTTTTTCCATTGCTTATTCCCTTAACGGGCAACCACCTGTTACAGAAACCGTAGCAGGCCCAATTGCAGCACGTTCTGTGTATGACTTCAGTTTTGCTACACCGGTCGATCTTTCTGTTGCCGGCCGATATAACCTAACCATTTACGTGACCAACAATGGCGATCCGGACCAGGCGAACGACACGCTACGCACTGTCATTCAACAAATTGAAAATGCACCCCTGAACCTCAGTGCTGTTTTTTTGGACAACCTGGAGTCTGCCATACCAGCATCTTATCTGCGAGATACCATAGGCATTACAGGCGTAGAAAGGTATGATTTCAGCAGGAACACGGCATATGGCAGGCTGCGCACTTATATCAATTCTGGCATTGCGGCCTCCGGCAGCCGTGCTTTTACGTTGGATGCAGCCCGCTATATGCCTCTAGGAAACGTCAATTACCTCTACGGCACCTTCAACCTGCGGAATTACACAACCGCCACCCATGACCTGCGCCTTGACTTTAAGTACAGGCAGCACGGACAGGTACCAAACCCCTCTAACCGCGTCTGGATCAGAGGCAGCGATACCGACCCCTGGATTCCTGCCTACGACCTTGATTCTATCACCTTAGAAAATCAGTTTCAGAAAACAAGAAGTATCGAGATATCCGGCCTTTTGGTTGCCAATGGACAAAACCTTACCAGCAGTTTTGGCGTACGTTGGGGACAATGGGGCATCTGGCCTACAACAGATACAGAAAGTGCCGCCGGTTTCACTTTCGATGACATAAGTCTGTATCAGGTATTCAATGATGTACAATTGGTAAGTATCGTGTCGCCGGCTGTCAGTACTTGCGGACAGTCCAATGCCGCACAGGTGCAGATAACAGTTCGCAACGGCTCGCCACAATCAATTACGGATGTGCCTGTACGTTACCAAATAAACGGCGGTACCAGGATCAGTGAGACCATTGCATCCATTCCTGCCCGCACAGCGATTACGTATACGTTCACCACCACGGCTAACCTATCAATGCCGGGTCCGTACACTGTACAGGCAATTGCTGATCTGCCAACCGACAGTTTCCGGGAGAATGATACGGCAACCACAGTGATTTATATCCAGCCGCTTATTACCTCTTTTCCTTACCTCGAAAACTTTGAAAACGGAAATGGCAATTTTTATACTGCGGGAAAAAAGAACAGTTGGGCATGGGGTACGCCGAACAGCCGCAGAATTGGTGGCGCAGCTTCGGGAACAAAAGCCTGGAAAACAAACCTGCAAGGCACGTACAATGACAGGGAATTATCCTACCTGTATTCCCCCTGCTTCAACCTGACTGGCATGACCACACCTACATTGAGTTTTAGCGTTGCTCTGGATATTGAAGATTGTGGTACAGCGCTATGCGATGCAGCCTGGGTAGAATACTCCACCGATGGTACTACCTGGCTGAAATTAGGCACCTCCGGCGCCGGCACAAACTGGTACAACAAACCCGCACCCCGTAACAACTGGAGCATTCAGAACTACACCAACTGGCATGTGGCCACACAAGCGCTGCCGACAGGTGTCGCCAGCCTTCGCCTGCGCTTTGTACTTTCCAGTGATCCGGGTGTAACAAGGGAAGGCATTGCCATCGATGATGTACACATTTATGACAACCAGAATGGAATCTATGATGGGCCTACCCTTTCTTCTCCCGTTACACAATCAGTAGCAGGTAACAACTGGAATCATTTTACCGCCGGCAATGGATTGATTGCATCGGTTCAACCCCTGAATCAAAGCCTTGGCACTACTGCCGTTCACTCCTATCTGTATGCAGCCGCAGTACGCTTTGCCAATAACCAATATTATCTCAATCGCAACACCACCATACAACCGGAAAACAATCCTGCAGACTCAGTTTTAGTGCGGTATTATTTTCTCGATAAAGAAGTAGACTCGATCCTGAAAGCAGTTGGATGTCCTTCCTGCTATCGCCCCTCCAGTGCATATGATCTGGGTATCACACAATATTCAGATCCAGCCAAAGCTGCAGAGAACGGCAGTCTTGCTGATAATCATCTTGGCCTTTGGAACTTTATTCCGCCTTCACAGGTAACAATTGTTCCTTTTGACAAAGGCTATTACGCTGAATACAAGGTGGCTTCCTTTTCTGAATTCTGGCTTAACGGCGGAGGAACCGACCAGCTGACGCCGCTGCCTGTTAAGCTAATGAATCTAACAGCGCTCAGACAGGGAGCGGATGTACTCTTGCAATGGAAGGTGGGCAGTGAATCAAATGTTACCCGGTATGAGATAGAAGTGGCAAGGGGAACCGAAGCGATGCAGGCAGCCCGGTATGAAAAGATTGGCGAGGTAGCAAGTGCTGGCAATACAACTGCGGTACGGGAGTACAGTTTTACTGATACTGAAACTGACAAGTTTGGTACCCGGTACTACCGGTTGAAAATTGTGAATGCAGATGGCACTTTCCAGTACTCACCGGTGCGGCTGGTACTGTTTGAAGAAGCCGTGCTGTGGCAGGTGTATCCAAACCCTGGTAGCGGATTGTTTAGCCTTTTTTACCAGCTAAGCAACAATGCTCGCCTGGATGCAAGATTATATGATACAAGGGGGCGGTTGGTGAAAGAATTCAGCAGTGCAGCAACAGGCTTTCCCCAAAAGCTGAACATTGATATTTCGGCAAATAATTATGCCAGCGGGATTTACCTCCTACGGGTGCATACCGGAACAAAGGAGCAGGTGTTTAAACTGTACAAACAGTAAATACCGGAAACAACAAGGCTGCATGCGGCAACTACCGGATCCGTGAAGATCCTCGTTTGCAGCATGCAGCCCGTGGCTTGCCGCATCTCACCAACTATTCCCAGCCCTTTTTGGCCATGCCTGCATTGATGGCAGCCATTGCCTTTTCCTCGTTGCACAAGGTTGTCAGTTTGTTTCCTTTCCCATCATGTCCTTGCACCATGTAAGCGCCTTTGGCGGTTTTAGTGATCACAGCATCCTGGATAGGAACATTCTTTTCCTTTGTCTTTACATTATAAGCGGTAAGCTTCACGTCTGCCATATCTGTTGGTTTAAAGGTTAATGATGAAGTAATTTGTTGATTGCAGGCAAAATGAGGGCCAAGGTGGTGCGGAACAATAAACAACAGGCAATAAACAATGGGCAAGTGGCTGTTGGAATGATGAGTCAATCGTAAGGAGTAGAGGGCTGGCAATAGGCAAAGCTCGTTCAGCAGAAAGAAAATCTTTACTGAACTGCCTGCTGTCTATACCTCCTATTACGTATGAAAACTTCTTCAGCTTACAAGCAACTGGTCTATCCTTTCCAATTCTTCGTGGCTGAAGTTATTGGCACGAAGGCACTGTACGGAATCAAGCACCTGCTCGGGTTTGCTGGCGCCAATAATAACGGATGTGATGCGTTTGTCTTTCAGGATCCAGGCCAGCGACATTTGCGCCAGGGTCTGGTTTCGCTGCAAGGCCACTTCATTCAGCTGCTGAATCCTTGCAACAAGTTCCGGCGTTATCCTGCTGGCATCCATGGCACCATTGCCGCGTTCACTGGCAGCACGGGAATCCTGCGGAATACCATTAAGATATTTATTTGTCAGAAGCCCCTGTTCAAGAGAAGAAAAAGTAATGCAACCAACCCCTTCTTTTTCCAGCACATCCAGCAGCCCATTCTCCACCCAGCGATCCAGCAAAGAATATCTTGGCTGGTGAATAAGCATGGGGGTTCCCATCGCTTTGAGCACCTCCACGGCTTTGGCGGTTTGCTCTGCCGAATAACTGGAAATCCCAACATATAATGCCTTGCCTTGCCGCACCATCAGGTCCAGGGCAGCCATGGTTTCTTCAATCGGCGTTTCCGGGTCGGGACGATGATGATAAAATATATCAACGTAGTCCAGTCCCATACGTTTGAGGCTTTGATCAAGACTTGCCATTAAATATTTTTTTGAGCCAAAATCACCGTAAGGCCCCGGCCACATAGGCCATCCTGCTTTGGATGATATAATCAGCTCATCGCGATACGGCTTGAAGTCCTGCTTCAGAATTTTGCCAAACATTTCTTCGGCTCCACCCGGTGGCGGGCCATAATTATTGGCTAGGTCAAAATGTGTGATCCCACTGTCAAAGGCCGTATGCAGAATGCTTCTGCATTTTTCATAATCATCATTGCGGCCGAAGTTGTGCCATAAACCAAGAGAGATGGCGGGAAGTTTTAACCCGCTGTTGCCGCAACGCCTGTACTCCATGTACGCATAGCGGCCGGGAGAAGCCTGGTAAGTCATTGATTGATTTTAGTTGTTGTATTCCTATGCACCTGAAATTAAGGGGAAAATCAATAGGTCCTTCACTGTGATGGTTTGAAATCGAACGGCAGCATGGTAGCAATCTTTTCGGACCATGCCCAGTAACCGGAGCTGATTATATCAATTGGGTTGTAAAACATGCCGTTGGACTGGATTGCTACCAACTGGTTGTTGAGGAGCTGCAGGTAAGAAAGCATAGCGTGTGCACCGGAAGGATATCGCTGTACGTATTCTTTGGGAACCTTACCATTTTTATAACGGACATAGAGATAATCCGGAAAGGAAAGACCCGCAGTCAGGCTATCAATTCCAAAGGCAATGCTGTCACCCACCAGCACTTCCTTACCGATTACATCATGAAAGTCCGGCTGGCGCAAAACCGTTTCATAGTAATCCATACTGTCAGAGGGCACAGCACCCACCATGATACGGTTGCCGGTGGTGCTGCTCTTAATAACGTTGGACTTATATGCTTCCTTTACCCGTTGCTTTTCAAGGTTGGGAATCTTTTTCATACGCCGTACTTCAAAACCTTCCTGCGGCAAGGTATTGCGGTAAATCGACCGCATAAAATGCATCATTGATCCATAGTAGATCTCGGATCGTTTCTGTTGCCAGGCCTTTTGCTTTTTTTCTCTTCCTTCCATCAGTTCAAAAAACGGGTAACCTATGTAAAGGATATAATGGTTCTGGAAATTGTACTCAAAGGTTTCTAACTGGTAGCGCAACCGGTAACCCAATGCCTTGTTTTCAATGACCAGGGGTTCCATGGCATGTGCCGTTAGTTTATTTGCCGCTTTGGAATGACGGAAGCGAATTACATCCTTGTTCAGGATCCTGCAATCAGCAGCCAGGGCCGATGTGCCAATAAAATTCTCCAGGAAAAACCGCCCCCATTTCTCCCAGCCATTTTTTTCATATGGTTCAATCACAATTGCTTCCAGTTCAGGAACTTTAGGGATGAGCTTTACCGTTACAAAGTCTGCGACTTCACTGGCAGCTATCGTTTGAATACTGGTAACATAACCTACAGAGGAAACAATCAGTTCGTATTTACCAGCAGGAATCAGCAATTCGAAACGGCCCTGCTCATTGGCTGTAGTGCCTACAGACATATTGTTCAGGAACACACTTGCCTTAGGTACAGGACTGGCCTTCTCCGCATCCAGGACCACACCTCTGAGCAGCTTTTGTGCCTTACCAGCTTGAAACAACAGCACCGTTAGCAGCAGAAATAAACTTCGCATAGAAACCGTAAAATAGATAGACTTCCGCTTTGAAAAAGCTCTTTTTTATAAGCGGAAACAAAAAGCCCGATCCAATGATCGGGCTTTCTATATTCTAAAATTATTCATTACACATCGATGCGTGCATACTTCGCATGGCTTTCGATGAACTCGCGGCGGGGTGCCACCTCATCGCCCATCAGCATACTGAAGATGCGGTCGGCTTCTGCAGCACTTTCAATGGTTACCTGCTTCAGCGTTCTTGTCTCAGGATTCATGGTGGTCAGCCACAACTGCTCGGCGTTCATCTCACCCAAACCTTTGTATCGCTGAATGTTTACAGAACCTTCATTGCCACCACCAAATTTCTCTACCAATGCACGACGCTGTTCTTCGTTATAAGCATAAGCCTGCTCCTTGCCTTTCTTTACCAGGTAAAGCGGCGGTTGCGCAATGTACACATATCCCTGCTCCACCATTTCTTTCATGTAGCGGAAGATAAAGGTCAGGATCAGTGTGGCAATGTGGCTTCCATCCACATCGGCATCGGTCATGATGATCAGCTTATGGTAACGAAGCTTGGAAAGGTTCAGCGCTTTCGGATCTTCCGGTGTACCCACTGTTACACCCAATGCGGTGTACATGTTGCGGATCTCTTCGTTTTCGTAGATCTTGTGCTCCATGGCCTTTTCTACGTTCAGGATTTTACCACGCAATGGCAAAATAGCCTGGTAACTACGGTCACGGCCCTGCTTGGCAGTACCGCCGGCCGAGTCACCCTCTACCAGGTAAAGCTCACATTTGTTCGGGTCTCTTTCCGAGCAATCAGCCAGTTTACCAGGCAGGCCACCACCGCTCAGCACAGACTTGCGCTGCACCATCTCACGGGCCTTTTTGGCGGCTGCTCTTGCCTGTGCGGCCAGGATCACTTTCTGAATAATATTCTTGGCTTCTTTCGGATTTTCCTCCAGGTAGGATTCCAGCACACGGGCAACGGTTGTATTCACAATCCCTGCCACCTCGCTGTTACCCAACTTGGTTTTTGTTTGACCCTCAAACTGCGGCTCGGGCACTTTTACCGAAATAATAGCGCTTAATCCTTCGCGGAAATCATCACCTTCAATAGTCACCTTTGCTTTTTCAAACAGCCCCTGTTCATCACCGTATTTTTTAAACACACGGGTGAGGGCACTGCGGAAACCGGATACGTGTGTACCGCCTTCGATGGTGTTGATGTTGTTTACGTAAGAATAAATATGTTCGTTGTAGCTGGTATTGTAGGTCATGGCCACTTCCACTGCCACATTGGCTTTCTCGTCGCGGCCCTCTACGTAAAGGGGTTTGGGCAAAATAGGCTGACGACCACCATTGCTGTCCAGCATTTCCACAAACTCGGGAATACCACCTTCGCTGTAGAAAGTTTTGGTATACGTCAGGCCAGCTTCTTCGTCTTTTTCGCGAACGTCGTTTAATGTGATACGCAGGCCTTTGTTGAGGAAGCTCAGCTCACGCAGGCGGCTTTCCAGGATGTCTTTGTTGTAAACCGTAGACGTAAAGATGGTTTCATCGGGCCAAAAGTGAACGGTAGTACCGCGTTTTTCGGTAACACCAATTTCGCGTACGGCATATTGCGGAACACCAATGCGGTATTCCTGCTCAAATATTTTTCCTTCACGGAATACGTTCACGTGAAGACGGGCACTCAATGCGTTTACGCAGCTCACACCCACACCGTGCAAACCACCGGATACTTTGTAGGAATCTTTATCGAACTTACCACCGGCGTGCAGCACGGTCATTACCACCTCCAGGGCCGAGCGGCCTTCCTTGGCGTGAATACCGGTAGGGATACCACGTCCATCGTCTTCTACGGAAATGGAATTGTCTTCGTGTATGGTAACAATGATGTTTTTACAGTGACCCGCAAGGGCTTCATCGATGGAGTTGTCCACCACCTCGTACACCAGGTGGTGCAAGCCTTTCACGCCAATATCGCCAATATACATCGCGGGACGTTTCCGAACGGCTTCCAAACCTTCTAAAACCTGGATTGAATCGGCACCATAAGCGGGAGCTGTAACGGGTGCCGGCGTTGTTGCCAGCGTATCTAAAATATCACTCATTTTCTTGCCTTGATTTGTGCACCGTCTCTGGTGCCTGTCTATTCGGGCAAATGTACCGAAAAAGAGCGGCTTTGCCAATGGAAAAGACGTTAAAAAGGAGCTCTTTCAAAGGTGGATCGAGGGGTTTCCGGACAATCCATTGGCATTCCTTTCAAAATCCGCAGCATAGCTGTCTTGTTTATGCTAAATTCATGCTTTCGCTGCTTTTTATCGCGATCCAAACCTCAAACTCCAGTATGCATAACAGTTTCGATGCCGTTTGCTTTGGCGAGACCCTCTGGGACCTGCTGCCTACGGGTGCCAGACCCGGTGGTGCCCCTATGAATGTTGCCTATCATTTGCAAAAACTGGGGTTGAAGGCTGCCATAATTTCCCGGGTGGGAAAAGATCAAAGAGGCGATGACCTGCTGAAGGTTCTGCAGCAAAACAGTGTCGCCACGGACTTTGTGCAAGTGGATGCGGAACACCCTACCGGTGTGGTGAATGCCACCCTGCACGAAAGCAATGAAGTAAGTTACGAAATCGTGCACCCGGTGGCCTGGGACTTTATCAAGCTCGAACAAGGACTGGCCGAACTGGTTCAGAAGGCGAAATTTTTCATCTTCGGCAGCCTGGCAGCCCGTGACCAAACCACGGCACAATCACTTTGGCAACTGGTAGAAGCTGCACAGACAAAAGTGGTAGACATCAACCTGCGGCCGCCACATTTTACAAGGGAACTGGTTGAAAAGCTTCTGCATTGCACCGACATCCTGAAGCTGAATGAACACGAACTGCCGCTGATCACTTCCTGGTTCAGCGATGACCACAACCCAGTGGAACAGGTGCGCCATCTGCAGGACCGTTTTTCTATCCCCACTATCATTGTAACCCAGGGCGGCAGCGGTGCGATGGTGTGCCACAACGGAGATACCTATTCGCACCCCGGCTACAAGATTAAGGTGGCCGATACCATCGGCAGTGGTGATGCTTTTTTAGCGGCCTTCCTGGCTAAATCAAACAAAGGTGCCCCCATAAACGAGTGCCTCCAGGCAGCCAATGCACTCGGTGCTTTTATTGCATCAAAGGAAGGTGCCTGTCCTGCTTACGAACTCAACGAAACAGCATTGGTAACCGGCGATTTGCCTGCCACATGAGTATAGATTTCCATATCAATCAAGGGAGAAACCGGAAGAAATATTTGCCTTTATTCATTGTCCCACAAAGAAGAATAAACCAAAAATTAGCATGCTAACGAACCGGTGAAATCAAATTAAAGTCATCAGATCAAATAATACAGCTAGCTACATATTTCCCAAAGAGCGTAAGGATACTTCTTAGCATTTCTACAATTTCCTTATAACCGTGTGGCTTTACCAGGAAGAGGTTGGCCCCGGATTGGCAAGCCAGCTCTACATCAAAACGGGCACTGGATGTAGAAAGAATAAACACGGGAATGTGACGATAATCGGCGGAAGACTTTAATTCCTTCAGTGTTTCGCGGCCATCTTTTACCGGCATGTTCAAGTCCAGGATAATCAGGTCGGGAAAGGTTTTGACAGATGAAAGATGTGAGAGCAATTCCTCTCCATTCGATACTTCATCCACCTTGAACTGTATGCCGGTTTCGGCCATGCCTTCAATAAAAAGTTCACGATCCACCGGGTCATCGTCGGCGAGAAGTATGGTCAATTCTTTCGTTTGTCCAGTCATCAGAATCAGGAATAAAAATTTCAAGCCAATCAAACAAAGCAGGTAACTATCTATCCTGACTAAGTTAACTTTAATGTACATAACTTGAGCATTTTACACACCTTAACCCCTCAACATGTCCGTAGGAACAGCAAGTGATTCGTCGGTGTTGGAATTGTTACTGGAGTCTGCTAAGGCCATCACATCGGAAGTAGAGATGGAGAAACTGGTGCAGCGCATAACCGACATCGGCACACAACTAAGCGGCGCCCAGTTCGGCGCTTTCTTTTATAACGTTATCAACCCAAAGGGTGAAAGTCTTTTCCTGTATACGATTTCCGGTGTGGAACGGGAGGCCTTCTCTAAGTTTCCCATGCCCCGCAACACAAAAATTTTCTCACCAACTTTTACCGGGCAGGGAACAGTGCGGTACTTTGATGTAACACAAGAGAAAAATTATGGACAAAATGCACCTTACCATGGCATGCCTAAGGGGCATTTGCCGGTGCGCAGTTACATGGCGGCACCTGTCATTTCTCCCATCACCAATGAAGTGATCGGAGGTTTGTTCTTTGGCCACCCCGAACCCGGTGTTTTTACCGAACGCAGCGAACGCCTGGTAGAAGGTGTGGCTTCGCAAGCTGCCATTGCCATGGGCAATGCACGGTTGTTTGAAGACATGAAACGTACGGAAAGAAACCTGGAAGAACAGCGGGAACAGTATCGCAGCATTTTCCATTCCACTTCCGATGGCATAGTGATCTACAACGAAGAGGGCCATGTAACCGATGCCAACACTGCAGCCATTAAACTTCTCGGATACGACAGGACCGAAATTATTGGAATTCACGGTTCAAAATTTTATAGAGACCCTTCTGAGTTTGAAGGCATACGGGAGATTATTCGCAGTGGCCGCAATTTCATGGGTGTTAGTACCAGGGTTAGAAAGGATGGCTCCTTTCTGCCGGTGGAAGTTAATGCCAATTCGTTTTTATTTAAAGGCAAACAGCACCTCATTTCGGTGTTGCGGGATATATCGCAAACAAAAAAAACCGAAGAAGCCCTGAAAAAAATAGAAGAGTTTTCTTCCGTCATCACCAAAGCATCTCCGGTAACACTATGGATGACCAATGCTGAAGCCCAGACGATTTATGTAAACCAAACCTGGATGGATTGGACCGGCCGCTCGTATGAAACGAACCTGGGCTCGGGTTGGCTGGACGCCATTGTTGCAGAAGATCGTCCGCTTGTAGAAGAGGTCTATATGAAAGCGTTTCGTAAACGCAAATTTTTCGAAAACGATTTCCGGATCCGGCGCAAGGATGGCGAGATACGCTGGTGCACAGCTACCGGAAGTCCCTATTATAACTCCGAAGGAGAGTTCGAAGGCTATGCTGGGTCACTGGTAGATATAACCGAAAGGAAGATAGCAGAGCAAAACCTGGAAAGCCGCAATGTTCTGATCAGTACCATCACCAACAATACGTTTCAGGCTATGTTCCTGATGAACGATAAACAGGTATGTACCTACATGAATCCGGCCGCCGAGCAAATGACGGGTTACCGGCTTGAAGAAGTACAGGATAAACCACTGCATTATTATGTGCACCATACCCGCCCCGACGGCAGTCATTTTCCTATAGAGGAATGTGCCATAGACCGGGCCCTGCCAACAAAAAGCCAAACGCAGGGAGAGGATGTGTTTGTGCACAAAGACGGTCATTTTTACCCGGTAGCCTTTGTAGCAAGCCCGATCATTGAGGCCGGCGTACCCAAAGGAACCGTCATTGAAGTACGCGACACCGCGGAGGAAAAACGCTTGCAGAAGGAACTGCACGAGAAGGAAACAAGGGCGAAAGAAATCCTGGAACAAAAGGTAAAGGAACGCACGGCCGACCTGGAACGAAGCAATTACGAACTGTTGCAGTTTGCCTCTGTTGCATCGCATGATTTGAAAGAACCGCTGCGAAAAATCTCCATTTTCAGCCAGATGCTGCGAGACAAAATGGAAGATAACATTGATGCCTCATCGGAACGTTACTTGAATAACATTATTCAGTCATCCGGACGTATGTCCAAACTGATTGATGACCTGCTTGGCTTCTCCCGCCTTTCGCAAACGAATATTCAGTTTTCAAGACTGGACCTGAACCAGCTTTTGCAGGAAATTTTGCAGGACCTGGAGATACCTATAGCCGAAAAAAGTGCAACCATCAAAATTGGTGAACTGCCCCAGATCGATGGCATTGCCCTTCAGTTAGGACAGGTGTTTCAAAACCTCATTGCCAACTCGCTGAAGTTTGCGCACCCGGAGCGTAAGCCTTTGATTGAAATTCACTGCGAACACCTTACAATAGAAGGCCGGGAATTCTGCCGTATTCATTACAAAGACAATGGGATAGGCTTTAAGCAGGAATATGCTGATAAAATATTTGAAATCTTTCAGCGGCTGCATTCAAAGGACAAATACGAAGGCACCGGCGTGGGACTGGCGATTGTAAAAAAGATTATCTCGCTGCATAACGGTACCATTCACGCTGTAGGAAAAGAAGGCGAAGGTGCTATGTTTGTGATTCAGCTTCCTGTTTGCCAATGATGCTAGTAGCAACGCAGCTCCGTCCATAAAAAATGCCTGTCGGTAAACAGGCATTTTTTATGAGAAAAAAGTAATTGTTTAAGTAATATTTGAAGTGCAAACTGTCTTATGATCCATGGCTTCTGGAAAGCGGGCTTACACTCTCTCCGCCATCAATTGCTTGATGATATTTTCCAGTTCCTGGATGCGTTTTTCCAGTTGCGGCAGGTTGCGGAAAACGGCCTGGCTGCGCAGGGCACTAGTATAATCCGCCGCCGGCGAACCGGTAACAGCACTGTAGGGTTCTTTCAATGATTTGCTTACGCCACTTTGCGCATTGATCTTGGAGCCATCGGCTATTTGAATGTGACCAACCAACCCAGCCTGTCCGCCAATCATAACATTGCTGCCGATTTTAGTCGAACCGCTTACGCCAGCCTGCGCTGCTATCACGGTGCTGTTGCCTACTTCCACGTTGTGGGCAATCTGGATCAGGTTATCGAGTTTGGCACCCGATCGAATGCAGGTAGAGCCCATGGTAGCCCGGTCGATGGTAGTGTTGGCGCCAATTTCTACGTGGTCTTCAATAACCACGTTACCAATCTGTGGCACTTTTTTAAACGAGCCGTCTGCCTGAGGAGCAAAACCAAAACCATCGGAACCTACCACGGTGCCGGCGTGTATGGTAACATGATTTCCCAACACACAGTCGTGGTAAATTTTTACACTGGGATGAATGATACAGTTTTTGCCGATCACAACATTATCGCCAATGAATGAATGCGGGAATATTTTGGAACCTTCGCCTATTTTAACGCCATCGCCAATATAGGCAAACGCTCCCACGTATACATCTTCGGCCAGCTTTGCCGAAGAGGCAATATAGCTGGGTTGCTGAATACCTTTCAGTTGCTGTGTGGCCATTTCCTGGTATTTACTCAGGAGCTGTGCAAAAGCACTGTACGCATCTCTTACCCGGATCAGTGTTGGCCTAACAGTGTTGCGCAGTTCGTACCCCTCGTTGATTATGGCGATGGAGGCATTGGTGGAGTATAAATAATCTTCATATTTAGGATTGGCTAAAAAGGTAAGCTGCCCTTCTTCTGCTTCTTCGATCTTTCCGAACGAAGAAACCATAACCTCAGCGTTTCCTTCTACTTTTCCATTCAGCAGTATTGCTATTTGGGCGGCTGTGAATTGCATAAAAGTCAAATAAGTCAAATGGTCAAACCATCAAAAAAACAAATATCACGATCAAACTGTACAAACGTTAACCGCTTACCAGTTATTATGAGATTTTTGACTTTTAGACACATCTGACCTTTTTATTTAAGGTAGCAAAGGTAGTATTTTTTAAAAGGGGCAGAGATTTGCTCCTGTATCAGTGCATTGTCGACCCGGGAGATATCGGAAACAGTTCCGTCCTTAAACAGGATACGGATATGCTCATCATATGGGTTGTACGTGGTGTTTACAGCTTCGCCGGTAAAAACAAAATAGGCCGCCTCCGTTTCGCTTATATCCAGCTTTTTGGCAACATCTTTTCGCAATGCTTCCACTAAGGTTTCATCGAAGGGCTCTCCACTCAACTTGATTTTGAGCAATTTTCTTTCCACCAATCCTTTGCTCAGGCGGGAAATCACCGTATCAAAATGTCCACACCAGTTTTTGATGGTGCACATCACATCTGTATCGTCGAGCTGGGCAAACTTTTCGATGTGGCGGATAAAGTTGCCGTCAGGCTTGTGCTCTTTTAAAAAAAAGGATAGGTTGGTTGAGGCCATAGGCAGTTCGATATCACTTGCAATTAATTCATTGGCCCGCTCAATGATCCGTACCAGCATTTTTTCGGCAGCCATAACCGTTTTGTGCAGGTAAACCTGCCAGTACATAAGCCGGCGTGAAACCAGGAATTTCTCTACTGTGAAGATGGCTTTTTCTTCCACCACCAGTTCGCCTTCATGCACGGTAAGCATTTTTAAAATCCGGTCGTAGCCAATAGCGCCTTCTACCACCCCCGTAAAAAACGAGTCACGGGTGAGATAATCCATACGGTCCACATCCAATTGGCCCGACACCAACTGGTGCAAAAAACGCTTGGGATAAACATCGGAAAAGATGTCGATTGCCGTCTGCAATTTTCCTTCGAGCTTTTCATTTAGCAGTTGCAGGATCAGGATAGAAATATCTTCATGATGCACACCTTTGATCAATTTTCTTTCCAGTGCATGCGAATAAGGACCGTGGCCGATATCGTGCAACAGGATGGCGATTTTTGCGCCCTGCTCCTCTTCCCTTGTAATATCTACACCCTTGCTCCGCAGTTCGGAAAGTGCCAACCCCATGAGATGATACGCCCCCAGTGAGTGGTGCAAGCGGGTGTGAACAGCCCCGGGATATACCAGTGAGGCAAACGCCATCTGGTGAATGCGGCGAAGACGCTGATAGTAAGGATGGGAAATAATTTCGAAGATCAGTGGGTCGTCAACGGTTATAAAGCCATACACGGGGTCGTTGATAATCTTGCGTACATAAGCCATGCGAAAAAGGTAAAAGTTGCCTCAAAAATAAGCCCGGAGGACTTCACCCACCTTGGTTTCTCATTTGCAGGAGTTACATTTGGAGTCAAACGTGAAACGTCAGACGTCAAGTGGAGTCCGTTTCAAAAAATGGTCTCTCCTGTCTCATGTTTCACGTTTGACGTTTCACATAAAAGAAAGAATTATGTCCCTTGCCAAGATTTTATGGGTAGACGACGAGATAGAAAGCCTGCAATCGCAAAAGATCTTTCTGCAGAATAAAGGTTACGATGTACAAACGCTTACCAACGGCTTTGATGCCATCGACTTTGTAAAGGAAAATGCTGTAGACGTGGTGCTGCTGGATGAAACCATGCCTGGCATTACGGGCCTGGAAACACTTTCTAAGATAAAAGAAGTGAACGCACAACTACCGGTAGTGCTGATCACCAAGAATGAGACGGAGAATTTGATGGACGAAGCCATCGGCAGCCAGATCTCCGATTACCTCATTAAACCGGTCAATCCCAACCAGGTTTGGCTTTCGCTGAAAAAAATCATCGACAATAAACGGTTGGTGGCAGAAAAAACAACCACTGCTTACCAGCAACAGTTCCGTAACCTGTTCATGGCACTCAACTCCAATCCCGACCACAACGAATGGATGGGTATTTACAAAGAACTGGTGCACTGGGAACTGAGCCTGCAGCGCAGTGACAGTCCCGAAATGCAGGAGGTGTTTCAAACCCAGAAAGGCGAAGCAAATACCGAGTTCTTTAAGTTCATCTCCAGGAATTATGCATCGTGGTTAAAACCCGGCGTAAAAGAAAAACCCGTGCTTTCGCATACCCTTTTCCGTGAGAAAGTGATTCCACAGGTGGAAAAAGGCACACCGCTTTTTTTCATCCTGATCGACAACCTGCGGTTTGACCAGTGGCGAAGCATCATGCCCATTTTCCTGGAAAGCTTTCGACTGGTGGAAGAAGACACGTTCTACAGCATTCTGCCCACAGCAACGCACTATGCCCGTAATGCCATTTTCTCCGGCATGCTGCCAATCGACATTGAAAAAAAATTCCCGCAACAATGGAAGAACGATGACGAAGAAGGGGGAAAGAACATGTTTGAAGAGGAGTTTATAAGAGCACAATTAAAAACGTTGGGTGAAGGCAACCTGCGGGTTTCGTATACGAAAGTGCTGAACAACCAGGCAGGATTGGATCTTATGAACAACGTGCACAACCTGCTGAACAATGACCTGAACGTGATCGTGTACAATTTTGTTGATATGCTTTCGCATGCCCGTACCGAAATGGAGGTACTGAAAGAACTGGCCGGTGATGAAACCAGCTACCGGAGCATTACGACTTCCTGGTTCGAGCATTCGCCGCTGCACCAGGCGCTGAAAAAAATTGCCGATAAAAACATCAGGATCGTTCTGGCCACAGACCATGGCAGTGTAAAAGTAAAAACGCCGGTAAAAGTGATTGGCGACAAGCAAACCACCACCAACCTGCGGTACAAGCACGGCCGCAATCTGAATTACGATCCCAAAGAAGTGCTGGCCTTCCGCGATCCGAAAGAGATTGGCCTGCCCTCTCCTACCATCAACTCGTCATATATTTTTGGGGGTGAAGATGTGTTTTTGTGTTACCCGAATAACTACAACCACTACGTTAATTATTACAAGAACACCTTTCAGCACGGCGGGGTCAGTTTGGAAGAAATGATCGTACCGGTGGTGCAGATGGTGAGCAAATAAGTTGGGGAAGCAATCATCAAAACATCACCCTTTAACCTGTAACCTATTTATTACCCCAAATTAAAACCAGGAGTAACAAAACGCCCACCATCACACCCAGGCGGATGGCCTGCCATTTCAACCGTGCATATTGCTTATTTCGGTACAAGGCATAAAACTGGTACAGAATGCCCAATCCTATCAGCACAAAACCAATAACAGTTACCGGCCAGCTCCACTCTCCTGTAAAAGCTTTGTAAAGGGGATGAAGAAAAATACCGGCAATTAATAAACCGAAAGAAATAAAGGTATCCGTTCTGCTCATACGCAAATATAAACGGCGTCGATGCATTCGCAGGGCGTTGCTTATTTTTGCCGGCAATCGTAAACCATAGGTTCATTATGAAATACACGCAAACAACACTCGATAAAATCGACAAAATGATTGAGGAAAGCGGCTACATTGTTCGCTATGAACGTGGCTCTTTTCAGAGTGGCTTTTGCATTTTGGAAGATAGGAAAGTGGTGGTGCTGAACAAATTCTTACCGCTGGAAGGCCGTATCAACACCCTTATTGACCTGGTTCCGCAGTTGAAGATTGATGCGGAAACACTTACACCCGACAGCCGCAAATGGTTTGATGATATCATGGGACGATACAGAGCTGCGCAGGAAGGCGGTGAGAGTTGAATGGCTGATATATTGACTGGTTGGTTTGTTTCAGCATGTCAATTATCTACCCATACCCATTAACAAGGTAACCTTCAACTTTTCAACCAATCACATGAACAATTTCCTTACCATAACTTTTCTCGGCACCGGCACCAGCAGCGGTGTACCGATGATTGCCTGCGAATGCGGCGTGTGCACATCAACCGACAAACGCGACAAGCGGCTTCGTTCCAGCATCATGGTACAATCAGCTACTACAACCATTGTTGTGGATACTACGCCGGATTTCCGTTACCAAATGCTGCGACAAAATGTGAAGCGACTGGATGCTGTGCTGTTTACGCATCCGCACAAGGACCATATTGCGGGACTGGATGATGTTCGGGCCTTCAATTATTTCCAGGAGCAGGCCATGGAAGTGTATGCCAACTCCATGACCATCGATGCACTGATGCGGGAGTTTGCTTATGCCTTTGCCGATAAAAAATATCCCGGTGTACCCAATATCGCGTTGAACACAATCGGTATGGAAGATTTTACGATTGGTGATATTCCCGTTAAACCCGTTGAAGTGTGGCACCTGAAAATGCCGGTATTTGCGTTTCGTTTTGGTGACTTCACTTATATCACCGATGCGAACCGTATTGACGAAAACGAAATGGAAAAAATCAGAGGTAGCAAGATCATTGTGGTAAACGCCCTTCGAAAAGAAAAGCACATCTCCCACTATTCCCTGGATGAAGCCATTGCACTGGTAAAGGAGCTACAAGTTCCAGAGGCTTATTTCACCCACATATCACACCAGTTGGGCCGGCACGAAGAAGTGGAAAAAATTTTACCGGAAGGAATTCATCTTGCCTACGATGGGCTGCAATTGAAAGGCAGGTAAGCTGCTATGCAAATATGCGAAAGAAAAAAGCGATATGATTTATGCGCATACTCGCATAGCAGCATATTCACTCATTCCCTCCTTATCTTCACCGCTTAAAACGATTGCCTTAATATGAATTTCGAAACCAATGAAATCACCGCGCAGGTGGCACAGATAGCCCGTGATTTTGCGCAACAACACATTAAATCCCATGTAATGGAATGGGATGAAACGCAGGAGTTTCCCGTACATATTTTTAAAGCATTAGGCGAATTGGGCATGATGGGCGTACTGGTGCCTGAACAATATGGGGGCGCCGGTCTTTCTTATTTTGAGTACAAAGCCATCATTGAAGAAATTGCCAAAGTAGACGGATCCATTGGCCTGAGCGTAGCGGCGCACAACTCGCTTTGCACCGGGCATATTTTAGCATTTGGCAACGAAGAACAAAAACAAAGATGGCTGCCCAGACTGGCTACCGCCGAATGGATCGGTGCATGGGGACTCACGGAACCCAACACCGGTTCCGATGCCGGTAATATGAAATGTACCGCCACAAAAGACGGCGACAACTGGGTAATCAACGGCACCAAGAACTGGATCACCCATGGCAAAACCGGCGACGTTGCAGTAGTGATCTGCCGAACCGGCGAACCCCGTGCAAAGAACAACGCAACGGCTTTTGTTGTAGAAAGAGGAACGCCTGGTTTCAGCGGTGGTAAAAAAGAAAACAAACTGGGTATGCGGGCATCCGAAACCGCCGAAATGATTTTTGAAAACTGTGTGATTCCCGATGCAAATCGCCTGGGAGAAGTGGGTGAAGGATTTAAGCAATCGTTAGCTGTACTCGATGGCGGCCGCATTTCTATCGCATCGTTATCGCTCGGTATTGCCAAGGGTGCTTATGAGGCGGCCCTGCAGTATGCACAGGAGCGTCACCAGTTCGACAAACCCATTGCATCCTTCCAGGGTATTTCATTTAAGCTGGCCGACATGGCCACCGAAATACAGGCTGCGGAACTGCTTACATTGGAGGCCTGCGATTTAAAAAATAAAAAACTACCGGTGACAAAAGTTTCGGCCATGGCCAAATATTATGCAAGTGAAGTGGCGGTGAAAGTTTCTAATGATGCCGTACAGATTTTTGGTGGGTATGGGTACACGAAAGATTTTCCCGTGGAGAAACATTACCGCGATAGCAAGCTTTGCACCATCGGGGAAGGTACCAGCGAAATTCAAAAAGTAGTGATCAGCCGCGAAATATTGAAAGCATAATATGAAGAAAGGAGACGCTTAAGAAAGGGCGTCTCCTTTCGTATCTTTGACGGACATGTCACAGATTAAATACATTCTGTATTCCTGCCTTTTAGCACTTGGGCTTGTAGTGGCATATAGTATAATTAAACCGTTCACCGATTCCACTTGGGTATACTCACAACCAACAAAAGAAGAAGAAGAAGAAGTGCCGGGCTGCGGCTTTATTCCTTTGTACAATAAATCGAAAGTTACTCAACATAAGGGAGAAACCATATTTAGGGTCAACTGTGCCACCTGTCATTCTTTATCAAAAACATTAACTGGCCCCGCACTTGCTGATGTGGAAAAACGCGGCCCATGGACAAACCGGAAGAACCTGATAAAATGGGTGCATTCCCCGGAAAAGTTCATGAAAAAATCGGCTTATGCAAAAGCATTGTATAAAGAATATAACGAGCAATTAATGCCCTCATTTCCGCACTTGACATCTGAAGATATTTACGCCATATTTGATTATATCAACGAGGTATCTTTCCTGATGGAGAACAACTAACGTATCCTTCATGGGAATTCAATCCAAGCAATCCTCAAATTCACCCAAATCCCGGTTCAGATCACTTTACTTCCTGCATCTGCACCAGCCGGTAATAATATCCCTGCTTTTGTAGCAGTTCCTCGTGGGTGCCCCGCTCCACAATCTCCCCTTTTTGCAGCACCAGAATTTCATCGGCGTGGCGGATGGTAGAAAGCCGGTGCGCAATGACTATGGAAGTGCGGTTTTGCATCATGTTATTAATGGCGTCCTGCACCAGGCGTTCGCTTTCGGTGTCGAGGGAAGAAGTGGCTTCATCCAGGATCAGGATGGGCGGGTTCTTGACAATGGCTCTGGCAATAGTCAGGCGCTGGCGTTCGCCGCCGCTTAACTTTGTTCCCCTGTCACCAATATTTGTTTGAAAACTTTTTTCTTTTTTGGTAATGAAGCTGTAAGCATTGGCCACCTTCGCCGCTTCCTCAATTTCGTTCTGCGTAGCATCCTGCTTTCCCAATAAAATATTGGCCTCAATGCTATCATTGAACAGGATCGGTTCCTGTGTTACAATACTGATATGATCGCGAACCGAGCGAAGCGAGTAGTCTTTGATATTCACACCGTCAATAAGGAGTTCACCACTGCTTACATCGTGAAAACGCGGCACAAGGTCGGCCAGCGTGCTTTTTCCTGCTCCGGAAGATCCTACCAATGCAACTGTTTTTCCTTTCGGTATTGTAACGTTTATGTTTTTTAAGATCGGTATGCCATCGTAAGCAAAAGCCACATTGCGCAGTTCAATGCTACCGGTAAAATTCTCCAGCTTTTTACCACCGGGATTATCATCTACAGCACTTTTTGTTTTCAGGATTTCTTCAATGCGCTCAATGGCTGCCGTACCACGGGCCATGTTGCTGAACGAGCCTGATAAGGTTTTGGTAGGATTAATCAGTTGGTAGAACAAACCAAGGTACACGATGAACAGCGAACCGGTTAGAGACAACTGCGCACTCAGCACCAGTTGTCCGCCAAAAAACAGAATGGCCGTAAAGATCATTACGCCCATCAGTTCCGATGCCGGCGAAGCCAGGTCGCGACGATAACCAATCTTGTTTTTGGCCGTTACCAGTTTATCGTTGATACCAAAAAAACGGTTGCGCAACAGCGGTTCCGAATTGAAAGCCTTAATTACCCGAAGTCCGCTGAGTGTCTCATCCAGCACCGAAAGGGATTCAGAATTCAGGTGCGCCACGTCGGCCGAACCTTTTTTCAGGCTGCGGCTGATGCGGCCGATCACAAAACCCACTACAGGAATACACAGCAGAACAAAAAGGGTTAGCTGATAGCTGATAAAAAAAAGTGTTGCAAGTGTAACAAGGATTGTGAGTGGGTCCCGTACCCATCCTTCCAGGGTTCCCACTACGGAACTTTCTACTTCGCCAACATCATTGGTGATACGGCTAATCACATCACCTTTGCGCTTTTCAGTAAAAAAGCCAATGGGCAGGTGCAGGATCTTTTCATATAACTCCGTTCGCAGGCGGTTGACAATTTTATTTTTTAGCGGGTTCAATACATAATATGCCAGGTAGAGAAACAGGTTTTTGAAAAAAATGGCAACAATGATCAGGATGCAAATAATGCCCAGTGTGGGAATGCTTCCCCGCAGCCGAATACTTTCCGTTAAAAAGTTACGTATATAGTTTACAACCGGATTCGAAGAGTCGCCCAGCATGCCACCGCCTTCTCTCAACTGATCACCGTTAAAGATCATCTCAAGGAAGGGCAGCAGCATCCCGAATGAAACCAATGAGAAAACAATAGACAGCAGAATAAAGACAATATAGAGAACGGCTTCGCCTTTGTACTGGCTTAAATAGGTAAAAACTCTGGCGTACTTCTTCATGTGTGGCCTGCGGCACTGTTTTGGAAAGACGCAAAGTAAGTAATTTTACCCCGTCTGTTCCTCCTTGGCAGGGACTGACAGTCACAATTAATCAATCTTTATGAAGGAAGGAAAACGGCAAAAGCAGATCGGCGGACTCATTCAGGAAGAAATCAATGCCATTTTTCAACGACTGGGGCTGAGTTTTATCAATGGCGGCATGGTGTCGGTTTCCAGCGTAAAAATTACACCAGACCTGTTGGAGGCACGTATTTATCTAAGCATCTATAATGTAGAGGATAAAAAAGAAGTCCTGAAGAAGATCGAAGAACGGCAGTGGGAAGTCAAAAAAGAACTGGCAGCCCGGGTGAAGCACCAGCTTCGCCGCATACCCGAACTTAAATTCTTTCTCGACGATACATTGGACCAGGTATTCAAAATGGAAGAACTCTTTAACAAGATCAAAGAAGAAGAGAAGAAAGACGAGAGTGGTGAACAAAGTTGAAGGGATGACTTGTTGATCCATATTCCTGGCCAACGAGTCATCCATGCAACTAATCCACTCATCAACCCATCAATTTATCGTGAACTTTCTTTTCGCCTGGCGCTATTTCAAAGCAAAAAAAACCACCAATGCTATCAATGTGATTTCCTGGATCAGCATTGTGGCTATGCTGTTTGGCACTGCTGCACTTATCCTGGTGCTGAGTGTTTTCAATGGGTTTGAAGACCTGGTGAAAGGTTTGTACTCTTCGTTTTACCCCGACCTGCGAATAGGCCCCGAAAAGGGAAAACAGATTACCCTGACAGCGGAACAATTAAAAAAAATCCGTTCTGTAAGCGGCATAAAAGCTGTTTCGCTGGTAGCGGAAGAACGGGCTTACCTGAAGAACGGTGAGTCGTCTTCGATGTTAAGTTTAAAAGGTGTGGACAGTGCTTACGGCCAGGTAACCTCGGTGCCGGAACATGTGGTAAGCGGCGAATTTAACACGGGCACAGAAGATGAACCGCTCCTGGTGTTGGGTGCAGGAATTGAAAATGCTGTGGCCGTGCGCAGCGACCGGAATATTTTTCCGCTTACACTTTATTTACCCCGCAAAGGAGAAGTTGATCTCTCCGATCCCATGAAAGCACTTTCTGCTGATACGGTGAACACTGCCGGCACTTTTGTTATTCAGCAGGACTTTGACAACAAATATGCTATCACCAACCTTGCTTTTCTAAAGACCATGCTGAGCATGGAGCCCGATGCCTATGGCGCTGCCGAAATCGCCCTGCAACCGGCCGCTAACCCTGAAAGGGTGCAGGCGAACCTGCAAAAGCTATTGGGGAATGATTATAAGGTAGAAACCCGTTACGAGCAAAACCGGAGCCTTTACGCAGTGATGCAAATGGAAAAGTGGGTGATCTATGCCATCCTTTCCCTAATTCTGGTGGTGGCTGCTTTTAACATGATCGGGGCCTTGACAATGCTGGTACTGGAGAAAAAAGAAGACATCGGTGTGCTGCATGCTATTGGCGCCAGCGGCCGGTTCATTAAACGTATATTTCTCACCGAAGGTTTGTTGCTGGCTACTATTGGTGGCGGTATTGGTATGCTACTGGCCTTGCTCATTGCCCTGGCGCAGATCCATTTTCAATTGATTCCATTACAGGGCGACACGTTTATGATTGCTTATTTCCCGGTGAAGATCAATCCCTGGGACTTTGTACTGGTAGGCGGAACAGTGCTTATCATCTCGCTGCTGGCAGCCTATATCCCGGCCCGGAAGGCAGCAAAACAACAGGTGGTCCTCCGCAGTGAGTGAGTAGAAAAAAGCAAGCAGCGGGTAGTCATTAAAGGCAACATCTTTTATATAACAAAACCCTCCTGAACATTCAGGAGGGTTTTGTTATATAGTTTCTTTCAAACCTAAATGGCTACCCGCTACTTGCTATTCACCACTCGCTATTCCTAATAGTCTCCCATTGTCTCCGGCAACTGCTCCAGTGCTTTGGCCAATTGCTCGTCGTTGGGGGCTACCCCATGCCAGTTGTGGTCGTTTTCCATAAACTCCACGCCTTTGCCCATAATGGTACGCATAATAATGGCAATGGGTTTACCCTTGCCCACCAGCGATTTGGCTTCTTCCAGCGTATGCACCACTTCGTCCATATCATTCCCGTTCATCTCCAGTGTATGCCAGCCGAAAGCTTCAAATTTTTCGCGGATATTGCCCAGGTCATTTACTTTATACGTAGGCCCGTCAATCTGTTGCCCGTTCCAGTCAACCGTTACAATCAGGTTGTCAACATTATGGTTAGGGGCAAACATGATGGCCTCCCAGTTCTGGCCTTCCTGCAGTTCGCCATCGCCATGTAGAGAATAAACAACACTCTGATCGTTGTTCAGCTTTTTAGCAAGCGCTGCACCGATAGCCACACTCATACCTTGTCCCAGCGAACCCGTAGCTACCCGTACACCCGGCAGGCCCTCGTGGGTTGTAGGATGCCCCTGCAGGCGTGAGTTAATCTTGCGGAAAGTAGCCAGTTCGGCCACATCAAAATAACCGCTGCGAGCCAGTACCGAATAAAACACCGGCGAAATATGTCCGTTGGAAAGGATGAATACATCCTGGTTTTTCGCATCCATGTCAAAAGGCTGCGGTGTATGATTCATCACTTTAAAATACAGGGCGGTTAAAAGGTCGGCGCAGCCCAGTGATCCGCCAGGATGCCCGCTGGCAGCACCATGAACCATCCGAACAATATCCCTTCTGACTTGAGATGCTATCTCTGTAAGACTTGGCATAAGTTTTTAGTTGAGTTGAATCCTTGATCGCAAGGACGTACTGAATTATTGCCGTGCAAAAGTGCAATCTTTTTTATTATAAAAAATCTCATTGTTACTTATTACTTTTGCCACTCACGTGTCATGGCAATAGTCGGGAGGCGTCAGCATTAATAACGTGAAAGACTGATTTGCATGAAACCAAATTGTTTACCCCAAAACCCTGCAGAATGATGAATTTGTTGTTGACTGGGTCGGTAGCATTTGTCATCTCGTTTATCGCTATACCAACTATAATCCGTGTGGCAGATGAAAAGGGCTTATTTGATCTACCGGATGCACGGAAACTGCATACCAAACCAATTGCCTCACTGGGAGGGGTAGGTATTTTTATTGGATTCCTGCTTTCATTGCTGCTTTCTATTTCGCTACAACAGAACCCTGAGTTCCAGTATTTTTATGCAGCGGCCGTTTTAATGTTCTTTTTAGGCATCAAAGATGATATTCTTGTGCTTTCCCCCTCGAAAAAGTTCCTGGGACAATTATTGGCTGCAGGTATCATTATTCACTTGGCCGGCATCCGCATCGACAGCATGCATGGCTTTTTAGGGATTTCCGAACTTCCGGACATTATTTCTTACCCGCTTACCTACATAACCATTGTAGTGGTGGTAAATGCCTTTAACCTGATTGACGGCATAGACGGCCTTGCCGGCAGCCTTGGAATTCTGACCACAGCTGTTTTTGGTGCTTACTTTACTATGGCAGGCATGCCCTCCTACGCCCTGCTTTCATTTGCCTTTACCGGCGCCCTTTGCGCTTTTTTGGTTTATAATTATCATCCGGCAAAAATATTCATGGGCGACAGCGGCTCCCTGCTGCTTGGCCTTGTCAACGCCATCCTCGTCATCAAATTCATTACCGTGGCTGATTCGGTAAACGGCACCTTTCCAATCACGTCATCGGTAGCCATCGGGTTTTCTATTCTACTTGTTCCCCTGCTGGACACGCTTCGTGTCTTTGGTGTACGCATCAGCAAGGGCCGGTCGCCGTTTTCTCCCGACCGCAACCATATTCACCATCTCCTTCTCGACCGTGGCCTGAACCACAGCCAGGTAACCCTCGTCTGCCTGCTGATCAATGTCAGCTTTATTGCGCTGGCTTATGTTGGCCGTTCAATGGGTTCTACCATCCTGCTTTGCTCTATGATCAGTGCGTCATACGCATTAGTAGTATTACTGCAATTCTGGCGCAGGCGCCCTGTTATGGTTGTGGCCAGCACCTCTCACCCACAAGCCAATGATCACAAAGGCAGCAAAATTGTTGCGTTCAAGAACGATGAAGCGGCCGTTGCAGAGCAATAGGCCTTCTTTTCGTTGCATCTTCCTTAGATTTGCGGGACAAAAAAATTTCTTCGTATGTCAACAGAAGACGTGTCGTCAATCCATTTACACGCAGAAGATTCCATGAAAAAAGCAATCGGCCACCTGGAAGCCGAACTGGTAAAAATCAGGGCCGGCAAAGCCAACCCGCAAATGCTGGATGGCATAACAGTCGATTACTACGGCTCACCCATGCCTATCAGCCAGGTTGGCAATATCACCGTCATGGATGCCCGCACATTGAGCATTCAGCCATGGGAAAAAAATATGCTACAACCCATTGAAAGAGCGATTATCAACTCAAATATTGGTATCAACCCGCAAAACGACGGCAACATTATCCGTCTGTTTCTTCCTCCGCTGACCGAAGAGCGCCGAAAGGAACTTGTAAAGCGTTGCTTGGGCGAAGGCGAACATTCTAAAATTGCCATTCGCAACATTCGTCGCGATGCCATTGAAGCCATTAAAAAAGCGCAGAAGAACGGCCTGAGCGAAGATGCTGCCAAAGACGCCGAAGCCGACATCCAGGACCTGACCAACCGTTTTATTGCACTGGTGGAAAAACACCTTGCGGCAAAAGAAAAGGAAATCATGGCGGTATAAAAGCACGGCCCTGTCCCCGGCGGGGGGAACTTAGGTCAAATAAACCTTCTTATTTCAATCTTTTCTTTAGCAATACCTTTTTTCCAATAAAAATGCCTGTCGCAATAACAGGCATTTTTCTTTTTATATACTAAGTCGAAGCGCTTAAATATGGCATCGGTTGCGTCGCACTCTTGTGCTGTTGGTAATCCTATTCAGCAAAAGAAAAATCATTTTGCTGGAGGAAATGGTGAAAAGAAAAAAGTGAAGCCGGTCTACGTTCCCCACCGGGGACAGGGGGCTTTACTTATTCGCCAGGTAAACCCCACCCAGGATAACGCCAAGGCAACCGACCTGCAAAGGACTGATCTCCTCCCCAAACAACAAGCCCCAGAAAATAGCCACTACCGGAACCGCGTAGGTCACCAATGAGGCAAACAGTCCACCGGCTTTTTTAATCAGCGTATAATACAGGGCGGTAGCGATAGAACTACTCAGGATTCCAAGCGCCACACAGGCAAAAATGCTTTGGCGCTCGGGTGCAGTATCCATCGACACCGGGTTGAAGATGAGCACCACCAGCGTGGGCAGGAGTAGCGATGCAATAGAGATTGTTGCCATGCGAAAAGGATCGACGCCTTTCAGGTAGGTTGTGATGATGTTTACGTTCAACCCGTAAAAAAGTGTAGCCAGCAGAATAAGCAGGGTAAACCCTATTTCACTTAGCGTAATCGGCCCCCTGGAAAAACTTAACAACACAAGACCGCCAAAACCAATGAGCACACCAAGTACTTTTTTCGCCGGCACTTGCTTTTTAAAGAACAGGGCACCAATCACGATCACGAACAAAGGTGTCAGGGAGTTGAGAATGCCGGCCAGTGAACTTTGAACCTGCTGCTGAATAGCAATGCCAAACAGAAAGGCAGGAAACAGGTTTCCCAGCACACCTGTCAGAACAATAAGCGGGATCTTACGGGAAGGTATCTTATGGATAGCTGCAATGGCAAAGGGCAGAAAAACAACAGAAGCTGCCAGAATGCGGATCGCACCAATTTGCCAGCCTGTGAGATGCTTTGCGCCTTCTTTCATCAAAATAAACGAACTTCCCCACAACAGCGCCAGGATCACAAAAAGGCCCCAACTGGTGGCTTTCTGATTTTGCATAAGCTGCAAAAGTGCGGCGGCACATAGTATAAAAACAAGAATTTTTATGGCTATACTCCAAACCCTCTCCACCCGGGCTCCAGTGGAGTTTGATAAAAAGGAAACAAAGGCCCTGACACAAGCGTTAAAAGAGCAATTGGATACCCTGCAGAACCTCCTGTATGCAGAAAGCAAACACGCTATTCTTATCATCATACAAGGGATGGATGCCAGCGGAAAAGATGGCGCCATCCGCAATGTGCTCAGCGGACTCAATCCGCAAGGGATCTTTGTCAAATCCTTTAAAGTGCCAACGGCAGAAGAACTGAGCCATGATTTTTTATGGCGTATCCATCAGCATACACCGGCAAAAGGCATGATCCAGGTGTTTAACCGCAGCCATTATGAAGACGTGCTGGTGCCCCGGGTAAAAGGCTGGTGCGATGTTGAAACGGCAAAAAAGCGTTTTGGAGCAATCAACGATTTTGAACGGCTGCTGGAAGAACACAACAATACCAAGGTGCTCAAATTCTATTTGCATATTTCTCCCGAAGAGCAACAGGAACGCCTGAACGAAAGAATCCACAACCCGCTGAAATCGTGGAAATACAACGCCAACGATTTTGCCGAAGCCAAATTATGGGACGACTACATGAAAACGTATGAAGATGTGTTTGAACACTGCAACGAAGTTCCCTGGATCATCGTGCCAGCCGACCAGAACTGGTACAAGGAATACCTGATCACCAAAACACTTGTAGATACATTAGCAGGATTAAGGATGAACTACCCAAAACTGGAAGAAAAAGCAGGGTAACTGAATTATGGATTCGTAATTTAGTCAGCAACCAAATCAATTCATTATGGGACTTATCAAAGAATTCAGAGAATTCGCCCTGAAAGGCAATGTAGTGGAATTGGCAGTTGCGGTAATAATTGGCGCTGCCTTTGGTGCAATCGTTTCTTCGTTGGTGGAACACGTTATTACCCCTTTACTCCTGCAGCCAGCCATGGACTTTGCCGGCGTAAAAGACCTGGATAAACTGGCATGGGGCACGGTGAAGTATGGAAGTTTCCTGGCTGCCGTGCTTAAGTTCATCATCATTGCCTTGGTACTTTTCTTTATCCTGAAAGCCATTAACAGTTTAAAACGCAAAAAAGAAGAACCCGCCGCCGGACCCAAAGCCCCTGAATATTCCCTGCAGGAAAAACTATTAATGGAGATCCGGGATTCGCTGAAGCGGTAACCCCGGCTCATAACTTTCAAAACCAACATGGAGCAGAAACGCGTTTCGCCGAAAACATTGCTTCGCAAGGCTTTGTTGCACCATTTTACCAAAGAAACGCTATTTTTGAGCTGTCCCGTTTCATAACGGGACTTTTCATTTTTAAACTGGCATTCCTGTGAGTTCAACCTATCAAATCAAACTTCCCCAGTTCGAAGGCCCTTTCGATCTTCTCCTTTTTTTTATCGAGCGGGACGAACTGGATATATATAATATACCCATCACCCGGATTATCAACGATTTCCTGGCTTTTATTCACCAGCAGGAAACACTGAACATTGAATTGAGCAGTGAGTTTATCCTTTTTATTTCCACCCTGATGCGCATCAAAGCAAAAATGCTGTTGCCCCGCAAAGAGCTGGACGCCCAGGGCAACGAAATCGACCCGAGGCAGGAATTGGTGGACAAGATCCTGGAATATAAAAAGTACAAAGAGGCCGCTGCGGAAATGGCCCAGCTGGAAGCCGAACGCCTCCTGATGGCCAAGCGGGGCAACATTCAGAAGGAGCTTTCACAGATTGGCGAAGAAGCCAGCGAAGGCACCGAAGTGCAAACCATTACCATGTTCAAACTGATGAAAGCTTTTGAACGGGTAATGCAGCGTTACCACGACCGGATGAACAAACCCACCCACACAGTGGTTCGATATAATTATACCATGGAGGCCAGCCGCGCCAATATGATTTCACTGGCACAGCGGGAACGAACCCTTTCCTTCGAAAAGATTTTTGAGCAGGTGGAAAACAGGGTGCATGCCATCTTTACCTTTCTTTCGATGCTGGAGTTGGTACAGGGTAAGTACCTGCGGATCATTGTTGGTGAAGGCCGCAATAATTTTATTGTGGAGTACAACGAAACCGAAGAAGGCCTGACGGATGAAGAGCACATGCGATTGTTATAAATGGATAATGATGTTTTAACAGCAACGTTTTATGCAGCGTGTTTCTACGCTGTGCTGTCTCAATATTTGTAAATACGCTCAACAGTTTCTACCTTTTCCCCAAAATTCTGAAAGAATGGAAAACCAGAATATTCTGCGCATTGTTTTAAGCCTGGCAATATTGGCTGCTTTTTTTCTGCCGTTGTATAACGAGACCATCTACAATGATACGGCTGTCAGTGCATGGGCTCTGCTTACCAGTGGTTTTAAAAACATTCGCGGAGCGGCCGACCAGCCTACCTCTACCTTGGTTATGACCGTTTGCATGATCATTGTAATTGTGTGTGTGATTTATATTCTGGTTTTATCTGTGCTGCGCAAGACTACTTCGGTGCTGCTCAACCTCATCCCGCTGCTTGCCATTATCAGCTTTATCATTTTCAGCATGACACAAGCCCAGGAGAATGTGGGTCAAACACTACAGTCGTTCGGAACGGGGTTTTATATCATGTTCCTGAGTTCCTTTCTGTTGCCGTTTACCAGCATTGCGGTTCCGGCCAATACCTGATATTAAGCGGGCTCTGTTTGTTTTTGGGTTACCTGGCTGTGCATACGGTTTAAAAACTGGTGCACGTCCTGCATGTCTCTGGCGGGTTCCACAACAATCATGAACATTTTTCCCACTTGTTTTAGCTTTGCCTTGTTGGTACCTGTTTGCAGGTAACTAAGAATACGGTTGAAGATTTCTGATTCAAAATAGGGTGAATCCGGCCGGTTAATGAAATAGCATTTCAGCGAATCATTTTTCAGGATCAGTCGCTCGAAACCCAGCTCTACGGCCAGTTTACGGCAACGCACCGTAATAAATAACTCCTGTACCGGCGGCGGCAAAGGCCCAAAGCGGTCGGTGAGCTCCTGCTCCATTGCCTGCAACTCTTCCTCGGTCTCACAGTTATCCAGCCGTGTATAAAGCGAAAGGCGTTCGGTGATGTTCTCTACGTAATCGTCCGGGATAAGTATCTCCAGGTCAGTATCAATGGTACAATCCTGTACAAAATCGTCCTGCTTTGAAATTTCTTCTTTGAACAGCTCCTTGAACTCCGTCCGCTTCAGTTCCTTGATGGCTTCGGCCAGGATCTTCTGGTACATTTCAAACCCAATCTCCGCCATAAACCCGCTTTGCTCGCCACCCAGCAGGTTACCGGCGCCACGAATGTCCAGGTCCCGCATGGCAATCTGGAATCCGCTTCCCAATTCGCTGTGCTGTTCCAGCGTTTGCAGGCGTTTTCTTGAATCTGTCGGCAATGTACTCATGGGCGGTGCCAACAGGTAGCAAAACGCTTTTTTGTTGCTGCGTCCCACCCGTCCCCGCAACTGGTGCAGATCACTCAGGCCAAACTGGTGTGCATTGTTTACAAGAATGGTATTCACGTTTGGAATGTCCACCCCGCTTTCCACAATGTTAGTACACACCAGTACATCGTATTTTTTGTCGATGAAATCCATGATGCGCTCTTCCAGTTCATGCCCCTCCAGCTGGCCATGCGCCCAGCCGATGCTCAGGTCTGGACAAAGACCTTGGATAATGGAAGCCATTTCGGCCAGGTTCTGTACACGGTTATGAATGAAGAAGACCTGCCCGCCACGTTCGGTTTCAAAATAAATGGCTTCGCGGATGAAATCCTGGTTGAATACCCGCACTTCGGTTTGGATGGGCTGCCGGTTGGGCGGCGGTGTATTGATGATGGAAAGATCCCTTGCGCCCATCAAACTAAACTGCAGCGTACGCGGAATGGGTGTGGCTGTCAGTGTAAGCGCATCCACATTGGTACGAAGCGTTTTGATCTTTTCTTTATGGGCGACACCGAATTTCTGTTCTTCATCGATGATGAGCAGGCCGAGATTTTTGAATTTTACTTCTTTACCCAGCAAGGCATGAGTGCCGATGATGATATCGACTTTGCCTTCTTCAAGCTTTTTATAGGTCTCTTTCTTCTCCTTCGCCGATTTAAAACGGTTGACATAATCTACCGTTACCGGGAAATCCTTTAAGCGTTCGCTGAACGTTTTGTAATGCTGAAAGGCAAGAATGGTGGTGGGCACCAGCACAGCCGCTTGTTTGCCATCGACCACACTTTTAAAAGCTGCACGAACAGCAATTTCCGTTTTACCAAAACCAACATCCCCACACACCAGGCGGTCCATCGGGGATGGCGACTCCATGTCTTTCTTTACATCCAGCGTTGCTTTACTTTGGTCAGGCGTGTCTTCGTAGATAAACGAAGCTTCCAGCTCAGTTTGCAGGTAATTATCCGGTGTATGCTGAAATCCATTTTGCGCCTTGCGTTGCGCATAAAGTTTGATCAGGTCAAAGGCAATTTCTTTAACCTTGGCCTTGGTCTTATCCTTCAAGCGGTTCCATACATCGGAACCCAATTTGTTCACTTTAGGAACCGTTCCTTCTTTCCCTGTGTACTTGGCAATTTTGTGCAGCGAATTGATGTTGACATACAAAATGTCCTTGTCTTTATAGATCAGCCGCACGGCTTCCTGCATCTTGCCCGCTACTTCTATTTTCTGCAAACCACTGTACACACCTACACCATGATCGATATGTGTTACGTAATCGCCCGGCTGCAGTTCCCGCAGGGCCCGCAGGGTAAGTGCCTTGTTTTTATTGTACGCCTGTTTTACACGGTATTTGTGGTATCGCTGAAAAATCTGGTGATCGGTATAACAAACAATCTTCAGGTCTTCGTCGATATAACCTTCATGAATAGACGTAGCAATTGGGTTGAACTGAATTTCTTCTTTCAGGTCTTTGAAAATGGTGTACAGGCGTTCGAGCTGCTTTGGGTTTTCGGCAAAAATGTTCAGTTCAAAACCTTTTGCTTCCCAGCCTTTCAGGTCGTTGATCAGGAGGTCGAACTGCCGGTTGAACGCAGGCTGGCTCCTGGTGTTGAACACAACCTCATGACTGTAAGCTTCCGGCCTTTCATAACCAAAATATACCGCATGCCGGGCCTGCAGATCATTAAAAAAAGTTTGCGCCGAAATAAATTCTTCCGGCTTCACCTCTTTTTTTACCAGCTTGTCGTCCTGCTCTTCTTCCTTGTTTTTCAAATCGGGGTGAACCGTTGATAAGAAAAGTTCCAGGTCTTCTTCTGCCGTCAGGAGCTTTTCCCGCAACAGTTCCTCATCCTGTATCCAGACAATGGTGTTCTCCGGCAGAAACTGCAGCAGCGAAACTTTTTCTTCTTCTTCAAACTGCGTTTCCACATTCGGAATAATACTTACCTGCAACAGGCGCCGTTCGCTCAGTTGTGTTTCGGGATCAATTATGCGGATAGAATCCACATCGTTACCAAACAGCTCAATGCGATACGGCTTTTCATTGCCGAAGGAATAAATATCAAGAATGCCACCACGTACCGCAAACTGCCCGGGCTCATATACAAAATCGGTCCGCTCAAAGCCATAATCTACCAGCCTTGCATACAAGCCATCAGGGTCAATCTCATCACCTGCCTTGATATGAATAATGTTCTCTGAAATCGCTTTGGAGATCACCACCTTTTCAAATACTGCCTCAGGATAAGTAACCAGTGCTCCTACCCTGTTGCCGCTTTGCGAGGAAAATTTTGTCAAGGCTTCTGTGCGCAGCATTACATGCGAAGCATTCAGCAGGCGGTAATTTTTTCTGTTCTTGTACGAAGAGGGAAAATAGTGCAGGTTGAGCGCCCCGGTAAGATTTTCCAGGGTGTTGTGAAAATAGGCTGCATCTTCCGCATCGTTACAGATAAAAACATGGTTCAGTTGTGCGCAGGAGGGGTGCAGGAAAATGCCCGCGGCCACAAACTGCGAAGAACTGCCAAACAGATTTTTCAGGAAGATTTTCTCCGGCTGGGCAAACGAAATCTTGTCCGCCAGTTGAAACAGGCGGGGGTCAGCCTTGTATTTATCCAATAAAGCACCTACACTCATTACGTCTCGTCCTTTCTACGCTTTGCGATGAAGTTTGCAAAGATAGCGCCTGATCGGGTAACAAAGGGTTTGGCATCTGCATGGATTCTTACCTGCACACAACTTTAACGCTACCTTCGGCGGCTCCTGAAAGCCCGTCTGTTCAAAAAAATAACCAGTAGAAACCGATCCTGCAACAGAAGTGGAAGGGCAACAAAGAGTTGTTTTTCGTGCATGCAACTTATCGTAAATTCATCGCCTGTAAGCATTGCTGCCGCTTAGGTAATAACACAAGCAGAATAGATTATAAGAGCTGCAACAATGCTTATCCATCAACTCATATCTCAAATCATGAAGATCAGAATTGCTTTCCTGTTGTGTGCTGTGCCAGTCCTTGCCTGCCTGTTTATCTTTTTTCCCAACACCAAACAAACCAACGGCCTGTTTGAACCGCAACGGGTATTACATGGTGAAGAAGAAGGAGAAGAAGATGAAACACCCGCCCGTTATGTAAAAGCCAGGGCACAGTACGAGTTTGATATGATCAAAGATCCGGCTACAGGCACCATTCCGGCCGGCATTTTTGAGGAGGAAATGGCCTTTGCAAGACAGGCACCTGAACGCACAACTTATGCTACAGTTGGTGGCGGCCTTGCCCGTACCCAGGTATTAAACACCTATTTTCCTGCCGGTCCAAACAACATTGGCGGCCGTACCCGTGCGGTGAAGTACGACTACCGGTATAACGGCACCACCAACCAGGTGATCATTGCCGGTTGTGTAAGTGGCGGCATTATGCGTTCAACTGATGGCGGTACAAACTGGACACTGGTAACACCTGCAGAAAACATCCACAACCTTACGGCACTGGCTCAGGACCCTCGGCCTGGCTTTCAAGATACCTGGTATGCCGGCAGCGGCGAATTCATTGGCAATACAGCCAGTGCTATCGGGGCTACATTTTTTGGATTTGGCCTTTGGAAATCGACCAATAACGGCCAGACCTGGACAAAGCTCCCCAATCCCGGAACGAATGTGTATGAAACTTGGGATCACCCCTTTGATTACGTTTATAATATTGCCATCAATCCGGTTAACGGGGATGTTTACGTGGCCTCTTGGGTACTTGCTATGAAATCAAGTGATGGCGGTAATACGTTCCGGAGCATTTTCCGAGCTGTAACCGGCTCTGCCACCAGTGCAACAGGCCAGACAGATATCGTCATAAATAATTCGGGAAGAATTTTCCTGGCGGTGAATGGTGGAGCCGACCTCACGGCACGGGGTGTATGGTACTCCGATCAGGGAGAAATGAATACGTTTACGCGGATTGCCGGCGGATCCGTATTAGGCGTTGATTCTGTGGCCGGATGGCGGGGCAATTCCTATGAAGTAGTGCAGCAATCAGGCAGCTCCAATATTTATGCTAGCAAACGAATCATCATGGCGCTGGCGCCATCCAACAACAATATTGGTTACGTATTTTACGAGAATGGGCTTAGCAGCGACCCCGTCTCGTCAGGCGGCGACCTGGAACCGGAAGGTGATCTTTTCCGGTTTGACATGAGCGGCAACACCTTTACCTGGAGCAACCGGTCGGCCAATATGCCTGATATTGCCGGTGGTAACCTAAGCAATTCTGATCCCCTGAGCCTTCAGGGCGGCTACAACATGGAAGTAGCGGTTAAACCCGATAACCCCAACGTAGTATTTGTTGGCGGCACAAACCTTTATCGTTCTACCGATGGTTTCGCTACTGCAAACAATACAGCATGGATAGGTGGTTACCGTACAGATTTTACATACAATCAATACCCAAACAGCCATGCGGATATTCATCGATTGACCTTTCACCCTACTGATCCTAACCGTGCTATTTGTGGCAACGACGGCGGCATACAGGAAACACCCAATATTATGGGTGCTACCGTTTCGTGGACGATGCTGCCGAATTACCAAACGCTTCAATGTTATAATGTTGCGATTGATCCCGGCGCGGGCCGGAACAATTTTGCCTCCGGCTCGCAGGATAACGGGGTCCGCTTCCGGGATAAAACCGGCGTCCTGGGTACACCTGCTGCTGACAGCAATAATCACCGGCTCCTGTTCAGTGCCGATGGCGCTTTTGTTGGCATTTCACTGGACAACAACGGAACCCAGTACATCTACGAGTCGATTCAGCTGGGAAGGTTATACCGTGCCCGTTTAACAACACCGTTCAGCGGTGGCACTGAGATTACACCCAATAACCTGACGCCTTCTTCCGCCGGGTCGGAAGACGAATTTGGCGAATTCGTTACCAATTTCCGGCTGGAAGCTGATAACTCAGATAATCTTTATTACGTCAACTTCAACCGCCTTTTCCGCACAACGGCAGCATCCACTGTTACCCGCAGCACCTGGACCGAAATGACCGGGGTTTCATCTGCTGTGAACCCGGGAAGCCCTACCAACGGTACAAACGTTTCTATCCGTGGTATGGCATACAGCCGCGGACCTTACACGTCCAGTCATGTGCTGTATATCGGCACAACAAACGGAAGAATATTCCGCCTTGATGATCCGCAAAATGCACCGGCAAACAGGACTCCAGTCAATATCACACCCTCCGGTCTTACCGGCAATGTGCAGGACATTGCCGTAAATCCAAACAATGACGATGAAGTACTGGCAGTAGTTTCCAACTACAATACCACCAGCATCTGGTGGACAAAAAATGGCAAGTCAGCCAGCCCCACATGGAAAAGTGCGGAAGGTAACCTCACGCTGCCCTCAGCACGCAGTTGTATGATCGTGGTAAAAAAAGATGCTGCCAATCAGCCGGTGACAGAATATTATGTGGGCACCTCTGTAGGTCTTTATAGTACCGTTAACCTTGGTACGGTGCTGGATGCAAACCAGCAGCCTACCTGGCAGCGTGAAGGCGGACAAGTACTGAACTATGCCGTTGTGCAATCTTTGGCTTACCGTCCTTCGGATAACGTATTACTGATAGGCACCCATGGTAACGGTATATATTACACGAACATTGGAACACCCAACTTCACACCAAACCTCAATACCAACGTACCGCCTGTTATCAACGACCGGAACTTTATCCGCATGGTTGTGCCAACCGCCTCCGCTACGGATGTAAGCTACCAGATTGGCAATATGATTGGCATCCAGAAAATGCATGTGCAGGTCATGAACATGAAAGGCCAGGTGGTTTACCAGGAAGCCAGGGGTTACCAGAACGGAACCATTCCGCTGCAGCGGATGGCTCCCGGAGTGTATATTGTCAACATTTTAAGCGAAGACAACAAGTACAGGCATGTACAGAAAATTATTAGGCTCTAACTTAAAAACCCTCTGGCAGCAGAGGGTTTTTTGTTGGCCTGCCTGTTGATTTCGATACCAAAAATGAATAACAAATGAAACAGATCTTCCTACTGATTACCCTTCTGGGAATTGTAATAGCAGTTACAGCGCAGGAAAAAGGCACTGTAAAAATCTATGGCTACTATCAACCGGTTTCTGCCGGTAAGGCTCCGGAGATGGATCGGGAAACCGGCCTTCAAACCTCGGGTGGCCAGGGGAAAAATTATTTTTTGTACGCAGTTTCTTCTACCCGGGTTTATCCCGCGGAAATCTGGATAGAAGGTACCCGTATGGGAGTTAGCATCCGAACCATTGCCAGCACACCGGTTATGTACGGTAATGATGCCAACATAGGTTCGCCAAAACAAGTACTGGTTCCGCAGACAACGCAACGTGTTACCCAACTCATTTTAACCCGCGCTGTGGAAGGAAAGGACTTTGGTACAAAGGCTGAAAGCCTGGCACAGACCAACGCAGTGGTACTGGTTTATAAACAAGGCGGAAAATTTCAGTACAGTGTATTGCCCGCCTTAACCGCACTGGGCAGTGCAGCAGCTCAATAAAAAAGAAAGGCCGGTAAGAATACCAGCCCTTTTAACCTAAACCGTCCGACTAAAAATATTTTGAGAAGTTTATTTCTGGTTTTTACTTTCCAAGTTCTGTGCCAAGGAGCCGATTTTGTGGAAAACTTTTCAGCCAAATCATTTTCGTAAATTGAACAAAATCAGCAATATGGCCTTGCAACCTTGGCGAAAAGGTGTCGTTATCCGCATTGAAAATGAAACGTACAATACCCGCCGTTTCTGGATACAGGTACCAGAAGTGGAGTCTTTTGATTTTACACCTGGCCAGTTTGTAACCCTGGATCTTCCCATTCACGAAAAGCTCAATAAACGCTGGCGCAGCTACTCCATTGCCTCCTGGCCCAACGGTACCAACGTATTTGAACTGCTGATTGTACAGCTGGAAAACGGTGCCGGCACAACCTATCTTTTTAACGAAGTCACCACGGGAACCGAACTAACCTTGCGGGGTCCACAAGGCGTTTTTACCCTTCCCGGAGCACTGGAGAAAGACCTGTTTTTTATCTGTACCGGAACCGGCATTGCCCCCTTTCGCAGTATGGTGCACCACATTCACCGCCACAGCATTCCACACCCCAATATTTACCTCATTTTCGGTACCCGTACCCAGAATGACCTGCTATATGTAGACGAATTGAAACAATTGGAGAATAACATGGAAGGCTTCCACTTTGTACCCACCCTTTCGCGGGAGAAATGGCATGGGCGGCAAGGCTATGTTCATGAAGTGTATGAAGACCTGGTAAAGCAGAAGGCTCATAATGGCAACGGCCCGCCACCGGCGCAATTTTACCTTTGCGGCTGGAAGGCCATGGTAGACGAAGCCAAACAGCGCATACAAGGATTGGGATATGAACGAAAAGCCATTCACCAGGAACTGTACGGATAACATTTGCGACTATCTTAGCCGCCATCATGTTTCTGCTTATCAAGTTGACTCTCTTTCTGATTCGTCCGCTGCTATGGATTGTTCTTGTATTTCTTTATACTCTTTTCACCAAAAATGAGAAACGAAAAAAAATAGCACTTCGCACAGGCGTGGCCCTGCTCCTGTTTTTTACCAATCCGGCTATCAGCACATTGGCTTTACAGGCCTATGAAGCCGAACCCGTAAAGTTGGCTCCGACACAAACGTTTCAAACAGGCATCCTTCCGGGTGGGCTGGTGTCTTACAGTGAAAAGGACAAAGCCGGTTATTTCAACAACGTTGCCGACCGGTTTATTCAAACGGCGCTTTTGTATAAGCGGGGGCAGATCAAAAACATCATCGTACCAGCCGGCAGCAGTCACATGACCGATGATGCCTACAGTGAGGCCAGCTTTATCAAAAAAAACCTGGTGGAGATAGGCATTCCCGCCGAGAACATCTTCACCGATACTACCTCACGGAATACAGTACAAAATGCCCAGCGGGCAAAGAGACTTGCTGATTCAGCGCATTTACCTGGACCCTATCTTCTGATCACCTCCGCCATGCACATTCCACGGGCTGTCAAAATGTTCCGGAAAGCCGGCCTCCCCGTTCAACCCTATGCTTGTGAATTTCTTTCAAGAGGAAGCGGCAGCGATTTTCTGGAAGATTATATTTTGCCAACAGCCGGCGCTTTTGGCAGATGGGAGAACCTGTTCAAAGAATTGCTGAGTACAGCCGTCTATCAACTTACGGGAAAATTGTAGCAAACGGTACAACATGATAAAAGCCATTCATGATTTTTCCTGAATGGCTTTTATCAATATGTATATTTTTTTTGTACACGCCGCGGCGTGTGCCTACGGATGTTTAGAGGGATTTCAACACCAGCTCTTTGATCTGTGCTACCGGTACACGCTCCTGCTGCATCGTATCGCGGTAACGGATGGTGACAGTGTTATCTTCTTTTGTCTGATGATCCACGGTTACACAAAACGGTGTACCCAGGGCATCCATTCTCCGGTAACGTTTTCCAATGGTATCCTTTTCTTCGTAAAAACAACGGAAGTGCGGTTTGCATTCATCAATAATGCTGCGTGCAATCTCCGGCAACCCGTCTTTTTTCAGCAGGGGTAATACGGCTAGTTTGATGGGCGCCAGCTTGGCCGGGAGTTTCAGCACCACGCGGCTGTCCTGTTTTTCCGCCGTGCTCAGGTCCTGCTCTTCATAGGCCTCGCTCAAAACCATCATCACGGTTCGGTCCACGCCAATGGATGTTTCGATCACATACGGAATATAGTTGCCATACGGCTTGCCCGTTTCAGGATTCACATCGTTATCGAAATACTGCATTTTCTTTTTGCTGTATTCCTGGTGATTGCGCAGGTCAAAATCGGTGCGGCTGTGAATGCCTTCCACTTCTTTAAAACCAATCGGGAAGTTGTATTCAATATCACAGGCAGCATCGGCATAGTGCGCCAGTTTTACGTGGTCATGAAAACGGTATTTATCGGCACTGATACCCAGACTCAGGTGCCATTTCATGCGTTCGGCTTTCCAGTGTTCGTACCATTCTTTCTGTGAGCCGGGACGAATAAAAAACTGCATTTCCATCTGCTCAAATTCCCGCATGCGGAAGATGAATTGCCTGGCGACGATCTCATTGCGGAATGCCTTTCCAATTTGCGCAATGCCAAACGGAATTTTCATCCGTCCTGTTTTCTGCACATTGAGGAAGTTGACAAAAATACCTTGTGCTGTTTCGGGACGCAGGTACACGATATTTTCTTCGCCTTCTTCCGAGGAAACGGCGCCAAATTCAGTGGAGAACATCAGGTTGAACTGGCGTACATCGGTCCAGTTGGCAGTGCCGCTGATACCACAAACTATTTTGTTGTTCTCGATCAGTGTTTTCAGCCCGGTAAAATCATTAGCGGCTAACAAAGAATCCATTTGCTTCAGCAGGACTTCGGCTTGTTCGGCATGACCGGCTTTTTCCAGTTCGTCGGCTTTGGCCTCAATGAGGTGATCAACGCGGTAGCGCTTCTGGCTGTCCTTGTTGTCGATCATCGGGTCGCTAAAATTATCTACGTGTCCGCTGGCCTTCCAGGTGGTAGGATGCATAAAGATGGCAGCATCAATGCCCACGATATTCTCGTTCATCTGCACCATGCTTTTCCACCAGTAATCCTTGATGTTTTTCTTCAGTTCACTGCCCCACTGGCCGTAGTCGTACACAGCCCCCAGGCCATCGTAAATTTCTGAAGAAGGAAAAATAAATCCGTACTCTTTGCAATGCGAGATGATTGCCTGAAACCGGTTGTTATCTGTTGCCATAATGGCGGCAAAGATAGGCGGGTTTAGGGTTTGGCGTTTGGGGTTTGGGGTTAATGCGTAACTGTAAACTTTTTTGCTGTTGCCACATTTGAAAAGGGATAATCACGAATGTTTCCCCAAATGCAGTCTGCATATGCAAGGCCTCTTACATCAACCCCAAACGCCAAACTGGTTTACTTCACCTTAATGTTGTCTCCCGTCTTATCATTCTCATCTTTCTTTTTTTCCTCCTGCTGTTTCAGGGAACCATTTTCTTCTTCCACTTCCACATTTTTCACCCATACTGCGTAATGACTGGGCTGAATGTGAGAACCGTATTCCGCAGCGTAATATTTAGTAAACTCGGCCCCAAAATACAGGATGATAGCAGAGTAATACACCCACACCAGGAGCACCACCAGCGAACCTGCCGCCCCATAGGTTGATCCTACATCGGACTGGCCGATGTAAAAGGTGATTCCAAACTTGCCAATCATAAACAGCACCGCGGTGACCATTGCACCCACCATCACATCCTTCCATCTGATAAGAGCGTCGGGGAGAACCTTGAAAATAACGGCAAACAGCGTGGTAATGACGGAGAAGGTAATGGCAAGATTGATAAAATACATGATCACCACTGTCGTTTCAGGAAAACGGGACCGCAACTGCTGCATCAGGGCCTCTATCAGGCCGTTCAAGATCAGCGAAACGAGGAGAATAAAGCCAAGACTGATTATAACCGAAAAAGACAGCAGCCGGTTCAGGATCATTTTCAGCCAGCCCTTTTTGGGCTTGGGCTTTAGCCCCCATATCATGTTAATGGAATCCTGTATCTCCGCAAAAACCGTGGTGGCACCAATGAGAAGGGTGATTGTACCAATGGTTGCCGCAACAGTCCCGCTTTGGTTCAACGCCGCATTTCTGATCATATCTTGTATTTGTGCAGCGGGCTGTGTGCCTATCAGGCTTCTCAATTCATCAAAGATGGTTCCCTGAATCGCCTCTCTCCCGTACAGGATACCCGCCACATACACGATCATAATTATCATGGGGCCGATAGAAAAAACCGTGTAATAAGCCAGTGCTGCACTGAGCTTTACAATGCGGTCATCAATAAAACCATTGAACGTATTTTTCAACAGTTTCCAGATACCTTTAAAGGATACCCTTTTTGCCATTTCCTTTTTGTCGGGTTGGTACAAAAAGACGGCCAGCCCCTCAATCTGTAGAAGTGCAACACCGGCTTCGGCAGGCGCAGCTTGATAATTCTTATTGCTTTTTGAGCCAGGATCCGAAGTCAGCGTTTATTGCGGTCCTTTTTTCCCTTTGTGGCAAAATACAGGGCCAGACCAAACAAGGTCTTTCCCATGCCCGGCTGGTCTTTCTCCTTTCCCATTTTTACGCCCAGTTCCCGCATGCGGTCCCGACCGCTGACAGGCTGTCCATGTACCGCCAGTTGGGGCGCCGGTGGCTGTATGTTCCTTGACGATCTACCTGCAGGCGATAAGGTTGAAGGCTCTTTTGCCGTAGGTGCTTTTTTCGGTGTAGCGCCAGGCATCGCTGGGCGTTCGTCCCATTCTACGTATTGATCCGGAACGATCTCTTCGCCCTTGTGAGTTGCATAGGCTTTGGTGAATTCGGCACCGAAATAAAGAATAATGGAAGAATAATATACCCACACTAAAATGATAGCAAGCGAACTGGCGGCGCCGAAACTGGAACCCAAGTCGCTTTTGTTGATATAAAACGAGATTCCCATTTTACCAATCATAAATAAAATTGCCGTGGTAATTGATCCCGGAATCACGGCCCCCCAACGCATTTTAACATCGGGAAGTACTTTAAAGATCACGGCAAACAGCATTGTGATTACGCTAAGCGTGAGAGCCAGGTTCAGAATATAAAAAAGCACAAAAGATACATTGGGAAAAACTTCCTGCAGCCGGTTGCCCAAACCAGCCAGTACGGTTGTTGCAATCAGCGATACCATCAGGATAAAGCCCAGTGATGCAATCAGCCCAAAGGATAAAAGACGGGTTTTCAACATGGCCATGATACCGGCAGATTCTTTCTTTCGCAGTCCCCAGATGCTGTTGATAGAATCCTGCAATTCACCAAAGATGGTGGTTGCACTAAAAATCAGAACAGCCGCACTGATGATGGTTGCCATGGTACTCTGCCCGGTCAGCGAGGCATTTTTGATCATTTCCTGAACCTGTACGGCTGCTTCAGGTCCTACAATAGACGAGATCTGGTTTTCGATGTTTCCTTCTACGGCATGCTGACCGAAAATCAACCCGCTGATACTAATGATGAGAACCAGCAGCGGGGCAAGAGAAAAAACAGTATAATAAGCAAGGGAAGCGCTTAACTTGGTAACCTTGTCTCTTCCAAACTCTTTGAACGATTCCTTTAATGATAGCCACACCAAACCAAATGAAAATTTCTTCATACACACCTGTTTGGCAATTGCGTTACAAAAACGTCGCCAAGACATTAAACAAGGATAGATGGAGTTAAGGAATAAATAAGCCATAGTATCCCTTCATCTTATATAGAGTGATCAGCTATCCTTCAGGTGCTGATGCCGGTCCTTGTCGCGGGACTCTTTCTTTTCAAAATTCTTCTCCAGCGCTTCTGTCAGGTTTATACCGGTCTGGTTGGCTATGCAGATAAGAACCCAGAGAACATCAGCCAGTTCGTCGCCCAGGTTTTTGTCTTTATCACTCTCCTTGAACGACTGCTCTCCATACAGGCGGCTCATCAGCCGGGCTACTTCCCCCACCTCTTCGGTAAGAATGGCCATATTTGTCAATTCGCTGAAGTACCGGACTCCGGTGGTGCTGATCCACTCATCTACTTTTTGCTGTGCTTCCTGGATGGTCATGAGGAGAAGTTTGGGGTTGGTTAGGCCAATGCTGGTTTATTCTTAGCAATCACGCCTGCATTATAATATTATCTCATTTTCAAATTATCGCATTCCCATCTGCACGTCTGCATATCTGCACATCAATCCAGGCTTTGGTTAGATGCGCTGGCCTGCTTCAGCAATTGGTCAAATTGTTGAGGACTGAGATCGTTATAAAAGAAATAAACCGGGTCGAGCTTTTGCCCGTTCTTGTGCACTTCGTAATGGCAGTGCGGACCGGTAGACTTACCGGTACTACCCACATAGCCAATCACTTCACCGCGTTTGATTCTCTGTCCGTTACGGGCCTTGATACGGACCATATGACCATACAGGGTTTCATAACCAAACCCATGATTGATCACCACATGATTACCGTAACCGCCACTGCTCAGACCTGCAGTCTTCACCACTCCATCGGCAGTAGCATAAATAGGTGTGCCTTGTGGCGCTGCAAAATCAAGCCCCGCATGCATTTTAATGGTTTTGTAAACAGGATCAATACGGTAGCCGTAACCTGAGGCAATACGGTTCAGGTCTTTGTTACTGACAGGCTGGATGGCGGGGGTGGCGGCCAGGATATCTTCCTTTCTATCTACCAGTTTCGCCAGTTCTGCATAGGACTTCTGCTGTGCGGAGATTCTTGCACGGATACGCCGGATAGTGGTATCAATAGCGTAGACCAGCTCTCCTTCCGGGAGACTTTCCACTTTGGCAATTTCCCTGGCCCTCTCGGCTTCTACGGTGCGCAGGCTGTCGGGGATGGGAGTGGCTTCAAAAATGCTGCGGTACACTTCATTGTCACGCTTTTCCAGCGTTGCCATTTGCTGGTTGATAGATTTCACCTGGTCATTCAGCCGCTGCAGTTCGTACTCCAACTGTTCGTTTTCTGCCCTTAACTGTTTTTCATACGGTGAGCCCACAAACCGGAAGGCAAAGTAGGCAATGAGTGCAGCCGTTACAAAAGCTGCTGCCAGAAATCCAAATACCCGCAGCAGTTTTACCCGCAACGGCGTGATCAGCTTTTCATAGCGGAGCGTATGGGTGTTATAGTAATATTTGATTTTCTTCATGGCCGTAGCGTGAGTGGTGGGTGGAGGTGGTGAATAAATGAACCGCTTTCATTAAAAAGAAAACAATTCTTTGGGCGAAACGCCGCAATCTACTCACCACTTACCACGCACCACGCACCTTGCTTATCTTTGCTCTCCCTCAAAACGAGGTGCGACAAAATAAGACTATTCAACGCAAAAAACCATCTTAATTGTAATGACCAGTGCCGAGATACGCAGCGCCTTTTTGGATTTTTTCGCTTCCAAAGGCCACCAGATTGTGCCCTCTGCTCCCATCGTGGTAAAGAACGATCCAACCCTGATGTTTACCAATGCCGGTATGAACCAGTTCAAGGATTATTTCCTGGGCAACCGGCAATCGCCCAGCCCCCGCATAGCCGATACGCAAAAATGCCTAAGGGTAAGCGGTAAGCACAACGACCTGGAAGAAGTGGGTGTGGATACCTATCACCATACCATGTTTGAAATGTTGGGTAACTGGAGCTTTGGCGATTATTTTAAAAAAGAAGCCATTGCCTGGAGCTGGGAATTGCTGACGGAGGTTTTAAACATTCCAAAAGACCGCCTGTACGTAACCGTATTTGAAGGCGACGCCAAGGATGGTCTGCCCAAAGACGAGGAAGCGGCGGCAGAGTGGAAACAATGGATCGCGGAAGACCGCATTCTTCTCGGCAATAAAAAAGACAATTTCTGGGAGATGGGCGATACGGGTCCCTGTGGTCCCTGTACCGAAATTCATGTAGACACACGGCCCGATGAAGAGCGAAAGCAGGTTGAGGGGAAAACCCTGGTGAATGCCGATCATCCGCAGGTGATTGAAATCTGGAACAATGTATTCATCCAGTTTAACCGCCTGAAGGACGGCAGCCTGCAGCCCCTGCCCGCCAAACATGTGGACACGGGAATGGGCTTTGAACGCCTTGTTCGGGTACTGCAGGGCAAACAATCCAATTACGATACCGACGTATTTACGGGTACCATTGAAAAAATAGCTGCCATCACCAACCAGGAATACAAAGGTGGCGGCACCAAAAGCGATATTGCTTTCCGGGTATTGGCCGATCATATTCGTGCCATTTCCTTTACCATTGCCGATGGACAACTGCCCTCCAATACCGGCGCCGGTTATGTAATCCGTAGGATTTTAAGAAGGGCTGTGCGGTATTATTATTCCTACTTAAATTATCAACAGCCGTTATTGTATCAGTTACTTCCTGTGATTGCCACACAATTCGAAACGGTTTTCCCTGAGCTAAAACAACAGGAAGCATTTGTCGCGAAAGTGATCCGTGAAGAGGAAGAAGCTTTTCTGCGAACGCTGGAGAAAGGGTTAAAACGCATTGAGGACATCATTGGCAATGCAGCAGGCACCATCTCCGGCAAAGATGCGTTTGAACTTTATGATACCTACGGCTTTCCATTTGACCTTACCCGCCTGATCGCTTCGGAACGTAGCCTTGCAGTGGATGAAGAGGCCTTTAATGCCGAAATGCAAAAACAAAAAGAGCGTAGCCGCGCTGCTACCGCTATTGATACCGAAGATTGGGTGATTGTAAACGAGGGCAACAGCAACGAATTTGTGGGCTATGATTCATTGGAAACAAAGGCCAATGTTTTAAAATACCGGAAGGTAAAAGCCAAAGGCAAAGAAGCCTACCAGATCGTGCTGGACCGTACGCCGTTTTATGCAGAAAGCGGCGGGCAGGTTGGCGACACCGGGCAATTAACTGTTGGCAATGAGCAATTGGCAATTGTAGATACTAAAAAAGAGAATGATCTTATTATACACTTTGCCGAAAAACTGCCGTCTTCACTTGAAGGGGAAGTCATTGTAAAAGTGGATGCAAACAAGCGTCACTCTACCGCCATCCACCACAGCGCAACGCACTTATTGCATGCCGCCTTGCGTACCGTACTGGGCACTCATGTAGCCCAAAAAGGTTCGCTGGTAAATGCCGATTATCTCCGCTTCGACTTTTCGCATTTCAGCAAAATGACCGATGAAGAGATCCGCGAAGTAGAGCGGCTGGTGAACGAAAAAATCCGGGAGAACATACCCGTGGTGATTCGCATGATGCCAAAAGAAGAGGCGGTGCAGAGCGGTGCCATGGCTCTTTTTGGCGAAAAATACGGCGACTCCGTTCGGGTGGTGACCATCGACCCCTCCTATTCCATCGAGCTTTGTGGCGGCACCCATGTAGGCGCCACCGGCGAACTGGGCTTTTTCAAGATTCGTTCCGAAGCAGCCGTAGCGGCCGGCGTTCGCCGCATCGAAGCTATCAGCGGGCTTGCTGCAGAGGCCTTTATCCAGGAACAATTCGACCTGGTAAAAGATATTCGTGAAGCACTAAAAAACCCGAAGGACATCAGCAAGGCCATCGCTGCACTTTATGATGAAAATGCTTTGCTGAAAAAAAGACTGGAGGGCTTTGAAGCCGCCCAGATCAGGTCCTTACGGGATGTGCTTGCACAAAAAGCCGAGGTTGTAAATGGTGCACAGTTTATTGGTGAAGTGGTGGATCTTCCCTCTGCCGACGCCCTGAAAAAACTGGCCTTTGAACTAAAGGCAGTTGTGCCGCAACACGTTATTGCATTAGCGGCTGCCGTGGACGGCAAAGCCGCCGTGGTATTGCTTTTCGACGATGCTGTAACGGCCGAGAAAGGCCTGGATGCCTCCGCCCTTATCAAGCAAAAAATAGCACCGCTGATCAAAGGCGGTGGCGGCGGACAGAAAACCCTGGCCACAGCTGGCGGACAGGAAATTTCGAACCTCCGGCAAGTAATAGCAACCGTTAAAGCGGTGCTTTAAACCGCTCGCCATTTTAACAATTGCGAAAAGTTTCGTAATTTGAAAATCAATCCTATATTTGATCTACGAAAATAAACGTAGTAAAATTTTAAAATAATTCAGCTTATGAAACAACGTTTTCTAAATCGTGCGATGGCAGCAGCGCTGCTGGTGTGTATGGTTCCCGCTACTTTGTTGGCACAGGATGGCAAAACAAAGGAAAAGGAAAAAGTAAAGGAGAAAACCCAGAAACAGCAAATCGTGATTACCCGTTCCGGTGACAAGGATGAGAAAACCGTAATCGAAATTGATGGCGACAAAATAAAAGTCAATGGGAAAGATGTGGCCGACCTGAAAGATATCAATGTACGGGTGAACAACTTAAGAGGTGGTGGTTCCATTTCCTTTGGCCCTGATCACAAATTTGATTTCAATGTTGATCATGTGCAGCCTTCCATCTTCCGTGTAGATTCTAACCGTGCCATGCTGGGAGTTGTTACCGATGGCGATGAGCGTGGAGCAGAGATTCAGTCGGTTTCAAAGGAAAGCGCTGCCGAAAAAGCAGGCCTGAAAAAAGGTGATGTTATAACGAAGATCAATAACCGTAAAATTGAAGCAACCGGCGATGTAACGGATGCCATCCGTTCGCACAAGCCCGGCGATAAAGTGGCCATCACTTACCTACGGGATGGCAAAGAGCAAAAAGCCACAGCTGAACTGGGCCGCTGGAAAGGTGTAAACATTACCGCTATGACAGCCCCCCGCGTACTCACCGACCAGGTATGGCGCGAAAACCAGAATGCCCGTTCATTTGAACGCACATTCCCCAGCATTCAGGGCAATGTTTATTATCCGAGCCGCGGGCCCAAACTCGGTATCTCTGTTCAGGACACTGATGAAGGCAAAGGTGTAAAAGTGCTGGATGTGGATGATGAAGGAACCGCCCATAAAGCCGGGATCAAGGAAGACGACATCATCACCCATGTGGATGGCAATGCTGTAAACAGCGCCGATGAAATTTCGAAGGTGATGAAAGAGAAAAAAGACCAGGCTTCTGTAAAAATGCAGATCAATCGTAGCGGCAAGACACAAACCCTTGAGGTAAGAATGCCGAAAAAAATAAAGACAGTGGATTTGTAAGTGGAAAGTGGTCAGTGGTGAGTAAGTCAGCCCTGACACTATGGTAAACTTGTTTCATTGTGCAGTCTTTCATGGCCCTGCCTTTCGGTGGGGCCTTTTTTATGGCCCACCACTTTTTTGAAAGAATGCTAGGCAAAGAGTAACAGGAAAAAAGGCGGAAGGTGATTATATCGTTCAAGACAAGTGCCGGGAAAATCGCTGCGGCCAAAAAGCCTGTCATCAGTAAATTTCTTCATTTAAGATTCGCCTGGATCATATTGGAGTATGATAATTTGTCCATTGAACCTTTACTACCCTAAGGAACTGTTGGTACAAATCCATTTATTGCCAACACCTAAACAACAGCATTTTGGCGTGCTAGTAAAGAGAGAGAAGAACAATCACAACTGGCGGACTCCCATTGAATAAACCGCAAAGAAATAAAACAACAACCATAAAAAAAATGGCTGCCTCATTTGAGGCAGCCATCTGTATTGTTCTTTAAAGAACGTTTACGGGTTCTGTGTTGAATTCGGGTTAGCTTGCAGTTCAGCGATGGGAATGGCAAACTGCCACTTGTTGTCGCCGGCAGGTATTTGCATTGCACCACCAACGGAAGCCGATACATAGTTGGGCACTACAGTTCTATCCAAAGGCAGGTTCAAGCGTTTCAAATCAAAGAAACGGAAGCCTTCACCCCAAAGTTCCACCCTTCTTTGCGTCATGATCTCATCAATCAGCGTTTCACCGGTATTGGTGCTCAGGGTATACTGCGGATCCCTGTTCTTGGCAAGTGTAAAAAGTGCCTGGGCGGCATCAGCTTCTTTACCCGGGATGCGTGCATTGGCCTCGGCCAGAATCAGGTACATTTCCGCCAAACGGATGTAAGGAACATCACCAATGGTTGGTGTAGCCCTGGTTTTGAACTTCCGGCTCATGTAAGGCTCACGAACATAAGTGGAAGCAGGCAGCGGGAAATTTGCAGCAGTAGGGCTTGGCTCCCACATCTTCTTGCGTACATCTGTTCCACTGATCTTATTGTATAGAGCCGAGTTGATACGCTTCGGACGGCTACGTACATAGGTGGTGTTACCATCCCAGGAAATCTGTGCATGATAAGAACCGAAGGTATCCCCTTGGTCGTCCTGCATATAAACACCCCAGATCCACTCAGGGTTAGCAATGCTGTTGAACCCTTCCTGGTATTGTGCATTACTCATCAGCGAGTAAGCACCGGCATCGATCACCTGCTTGGCAAAATCTGCAGCCACAGCCCAATTTTGCTGGGTCAGCGCTACTCTAGCCTTGATGGCTTTTGCGGCATTCAAACCAAGGTGTGATTTCAGATTTGGAGAGGAAGCCGTAAGGCCAATGGGAATTGGTGTAGCTGTAGGAAAGGCAGCAATTGCTTCATCCAAGTCCTTATTGATTTGCGCATATACCTCTTCAACAGTGGCGCGGGGAAGTTTCACCTCTTTAGCGCTGAGCGGCATGGACACGCCGAGTTGACTGTTTGTGGTTCCAGCCTGGTAGCGTTTACCAAAAAGCTGCACCAGGTTAAAATATGCCCAAGCCCGCATAGTCTTGGCTTCGGCCTTAAGTTGGTTTTTTTCGGCATCAGAACCAGAAGCGGCATCAATGTTCTCGATGAGTGCATTGGCATTACCGACTACACGGTAGTACAAGCGGAAGGGAAACTCCGTCCAGATGTAGGTGTCGTTTTTATGGTTCACCCAGTTACCAGTTCCATTGGCAGAGTTAGTGTACCACGAACCGGCCGCCTGGTGGATGTCTTCACCCATAAAATCAAGCTGAAGCATCATACCGCCTTGGCCAGGCTGGTTTTGCGTACTATAGCGGTTCCACAGATAGCGGTAAACGCCATTTAGCACGTTTGCTGCGTTGGTAGTAGTCGTGAATATGGCCGAATCGTCAACACTGTTAGTGGGCCCTGTATCAAGAAAGTCTTTTTTACATGATGTCATCAGTGTCAAGCAACCAATAACAAAGACGGTGATTTTTTTCATATCTAATGTTTTGAATCTTTATGGATTAGAAACTAAGGTTAACACCAGCGCTCAAAGCCCTGTTGGGAGTGTAAATGGCACTGTTGGTTCCATTAAAACTTTCTGCCGGGTTCATACCCTTTCTTTTGGAAAGAACAGCCAGGTTTTCACCAGACAAATAAACCCGCAATTGGGAAAGACCAATTTTATTTAAGATATCCCTGTTGAAAGCATAAGAAAGTGTCACATTGCGGAAGCTCAGATAAGACGCATCAATCAGCCAGCGGCTTGATTGGGCGTTGATCATCCCCGTATTAGCTATATCCAGCCTGGGAATATTGGTCGCATCGCCTGGCTTCTGCCATGATTTCAACACGTCTGCATGCAGTGAAGAACCATAAGAAGGTCGCATCAGCGAAGCATAGTTTCCATCGTAGAATTTACCGCCAATCTGATAATTCAGCAAGAATGAAAGCGAAATGCCTCTTACCTCGATGGTAGACCCTATTGACCCGAAGACTTTGGGAATAGCGCTGCCGGAATAGTCAAAGCGAGCCAGGGTATGGTCGGTAACCACGGTATCACCTGTTTTTGCAATGCGATAGCCGCTGGTAAGTCCCGGCAGGGCATGATAAAGGCTGGCGCCATCAGTCGGATCTACACCATACCACTGTCTCAGGTAAAAAGCGTAGATATCTCTGCCTTCTTCCAATCGCTTGGTGCCGCTGGTAATCGGCTGTCCACCCGGTAGTTTGGTGATCTCATTTTTTAGACTGGTGGCATTTAACTGAATGCTCCAGTTTACATTTTTCGCACGGATCACATCACCGTTTAACTGCAGTTCAATACCACGGTTGCTCATGGCACCGATATTCTCGGTACGGGTAGTCACAACAGAAGACAAACCTTGCGGCACATCGAACAACAACTGGGAAGAACCACGATCGAACAGTTCAACAGAACCGGAAAGCCTGTTCTGGAACATACCGAAATCAACGCCCAAGCTCAGTGTCTTGTTTACTTCCCATGTCAGATCAGGGTTGGAAATTTTGGTGGCCAGTGCACCTGGCTGCCCGGCATTGTTCCATCCCAGTCCGTAAAGCGCCTGGTACTCATAATAAGTATCAAGGGCGTCGTTACCAACAGTACCGTAGGCGGCCCTGATCTTCAGGTCATTCAGCCAGGTAACATTGCTCAGGAAATTTTCACGCTTAATGAACCAGGAGGCACCTACAGAGTAGAAATTACCCCAGCGAGACTCCGGTGCAAAACGGGAAGAACCATCTCTCCTGTACGAAACTTCAGCGAAATACTTTCCTTCAAAGTCGTAGTTCACACGGCTCAGGTAAGCATCGCGGCGCAGTGTTTCCTGCCGGCCGGTTGCACTTGCCAGCTCGGTAAAGTTCACCAGTTCCACGTTGCCATCAAGGTTCATCTTGCGGCGGCTGCCACTGAAATAGGTTTCATCTACCCATTGGTTTTCGTGTCCAACCAAAACGCCTATGCTGTGCATTCCGAATTTGCGCTTGTAGTTCAGCAGTTGGTTCATGGAGATGGTCCTATACTCATTGGAGGAAGTAGTTGAAGTACCGCCTGCGGTCACACCATCACCTACAGTTTTGTTCTGAAAGCTTTTGCCGCGGGTGTTATTCAGGTCCAGTCCCACGTTGGTAGTAAACGTAAAGTCACGCAGGAATTTTCCTTCCATAAACGTACGGGCAATAATGCTGTTACGGGTAGAAATGTTCTGGTTCAGCATTGTTTCCAGGTACACATGACGGCCCGGGTAAGCACCGGAAGGCCTGTTGATAGCTCCTTGGTGCATACCATAATCATACATATGGTTACCAAAGGCATCCAGTACAGGCTCACCGGTATTGGTGTAGGCACGAACCGGATAGATAGGTCCGATGCCTCTGGCAAATACGAATGGGTTAATAATGCTGGCAGTGTTGTCATCGGTGGCACTAGCGTTATTGGACTTTACCACTACGCCACTGATGTTCAGCCCTGTACGCAACCAGTTTTTCACCTGAGAATTCAGGTTTACACGGGCAGACGCTCTCTCATAATCAGACTTCAACAGGAAGCCTTCATCTTTTAAGTAATTCAATGAGATGTAATAGTCTGAGCGGTTTTGTTTTGCCGAAATATTTAATGCAGCCTCGTTCCGGTTGCCATTCTTGGCCATAAGTTTAAACCAGTCAAAATCGTTATACTGCAGCTGCGCAGCAGGATTCAGTTTGCCATCGGTTCCTACAATCTGATTATTCGCAACATTGTAAGGATTATAGAATAATTGGTCGGCAATGGTCGCAGATGCCTGTGCCGCAGCAGCCGACTCGGAAAGGCCGGTTCCTGATGTAGGGAACATCAGGCTGTGTTTTAAGGCTTGCCACATCAGAGGGTAATAATCGTTTGCACCAACGCGATCGTATTCAGGAATACCCCGCTGCGAATAACCAGAGGTAACGTTGATGTTTACCCGCGGTTCGGCAGATTTTCCCTTTTTAGTGGTGATCAGCACTACGCCATTTGCTGCACGGGCACCATAAAGGGCTGTAGAAGATGCATCCTTCAGCAACGAAATGCTTTCGATGTCGTTGGTGTTCAGGTCACCAATAAAGCCCTCATAGGGGAATCCATCTACTACATACAAAGGGGCGCTGCTGGCATTTACTGAACCAAAACCACGGATACGAATGGCGGCACTGCTTCCAGGTTGACCGTTACCAGAGGTAGCGGAGATACCGGGAGCTGCACCGGCAAGCGCTTGTGAAATGTTGGTGGTCAAACGGGTTTCCAGTTGTTTTGCACCTACAGTGGCCACCGAGCCGGTAATGGATTCCCGCTTTTGGGTGCCATAAGCCACCACTACCACTTCGTTCATACTTTGCGCATCACCGCTCAAAGTAAGGTCATAGGTGTTTTGATTGCCGATCGTGATCTCCCTTGTTTGGAAACCTACTGACGACACAACCAACGTTCTGGTGGAAGGAGTAATGCTAAGTGAAAAGTTGCCGGTTGCATTGGTAACTGTACCATTGGTGGTACCTTTTACAGTGACGGAGGCATTGGCAATGCCTTCGCCCAGTTCATTTGTGATGCGGCCCGAAATCGTTCGGTTTTGCGCCAGGAGTTGTGTACTAAGACACATTACCCCCAGCAGGAGCATTAGCAGTTTTCTCATGTAATTGTTCAGAGTTTAGGTGAAAAATCGAGTGACTGATTTTTAAAGCAGGCGAATATAAGGGAAACAATAAAAAATTGTTAAGGAAATCGGCAAATAACAAATATTAGCAGTTAAACGCATTTTAGACATCTTTATAGCGAAAGTTTCATTGTACCGTCATAAAACTGCTTTCCACCACAGGAAGATTTATTTTTACGCCCTATGATGAAAGATCAGTACGAAGTTGTTATTGGACTCGAAGTGCATGCGCAGCTACAGACAACAACTAAATTGTTTTGTGGCGACACCATTCTCTTTGGTCAGGCACCCAATACACAGGTTAGTGTCATCTCGCTGGCGCACCCGGGAACGCTGCCCAAACTGAATCGGGAAGCAATCCGCCTGGCTATAACATTAGGATTGGCAACGAAATCACAGATCGTGCAGCGGAACTATTTTGCCCGCAAAAATTATTTTTATCCCGACCTACCCAAAGGTTACCAGATATCGCAACACACTACTCCCATTTGTAAAGGCGGCATGGTTGAAATAACCGTGGGAAAAGAAAAAAAAGGAGTTAGACTCAACCGCATTCACATCGAAGAAGATGCGGGTAAAAGCCTGCACGATGCCACAACTGAATACACACAACTGGATTTTAACCGGGCCGGCACTCCCCTGCTGGAGATTGTAACGGAGCCTGACTTGCGCAGCGCCGATGAAGCGGCAGCGTATGTAACTGCCTTACGCAAACTTGTTCGTCATCTGGGCGTTTGCGACGGCAACATGGAAGAAGGGAGCCTGCGTTGCGATGTAAATATTTCGGTTAGGCCGAAAGGTGAAGAAAAGCTGGGCACCAAGGTAGAGATCAAAAACCTGAACTCGATCCGCTATATCAAAAAAGCCATTGAGGCTGAAAGTGCAGCCTTGATAGAAAAGCACCGAAACAACGAACCCATCCTGCAACAGACCAAAGGTTTGAACGATGAAACCTTTACCACCTACGTTATCCGCACCAAGGAAGATGAGGATGATTACCGTTATTTTCCCGAGCCTGACCTGCCGCCCTTTCTGATCAGCGATGAAGAAATTGAAGCCATCCGCAAAAGTATGCCGCCGCTGCAAAGCGAGATTAAACAACAATTATTAACGGAGTATCAACTTCCCGAATACGATGCATCCCTGCTGGCTGAGGACACTGAACTAGCCAATTATTTTTTTAACCTGACGAAAGAAACAGCCCAATACAAAGCTGCCGCCAATTGGGTTATTGGACCAGTGAAAAATGCACTGGCCGATGATGAAAACAGTTTTGATCAGTTTCCGGTGGCGCCGTCCGCTGTAGCCAGCCTGATTGCACTGATTGACAAGGGTGTAATCAGTTACGGAATCGCTTCGCAGAAATTATTCCCGCACCTGCTGCAACATCCGGAGACAGATGTGAAGGGATATATCCAGCAGGAAGGGCTGCAATTGCAGTCAGGCAGCGAAGTGGATGCCTTTATTGAGGCATCTTTAACCAAACATGCCCAAAAAATAACAGAATATAAAAAGGGTAAGAAAGGTTTGTTGAGTTTATTTGTAGGCGAGGTGATGAAGCTTTCGAAAGGCAAGGCCAATGCGGAAGAAGTCACCCGCAAAATCCAGGAAAAATTGAAATAAACAGCATGAAGAAGATTTTCGGAATTGTGATACTGGCAGGAATGATTTCCTGCGGTCCGCAGGAAGGCGGCTCCAGTTTTGAAGTTACCGGCAAGGTTAAAAACGCAGCGGCCGACATGGTGTATCTGGAAGAAAACACGCCGGATGCCCGCCCCACCATTCTCGACTCGGCTACACTAAAAGAAGATGGCTCGTTTTCACTGAAAACAAAAAACCGGGAAGAAAGCCTTTACCAATTGCGGTTGAAAGGCAAAGTGACGCCATTTGCCTTTTTTATCAATGACGCTTCCAGAATTACTGTCGATGCCGACCTGAATAACACGACACAGCCTTACACGGTCAATAATTCACCGGCCACGAAATCACTGCTTGATTTTGACAAGGCCATGTATGAAAGAGGCATGTTGTTGTTTACCCATGGAAATAAAGTGGACAGCCTGCAGAAGGCCGGCGCTTCAGACAGCGCAGTAGGCGCTGCCTATGCACACGTACAGGCTACTGCACAAAGCCTAGAAGAGACGGCAAAAGATTACCTGGCAAATAGCAAGAGCCCCGTCCTGAGTCTTTATGTCATCAGCTCATACCAGAACACGGTGAATAACCTTGGACTGAAAGGTTTCAGCAAAACGGAGATTTCAGAATTGGTAACGAAAGCCGCTGATAAGTTTCCAGCTCACACAGCCCTGCAAAATGTAAAAAAGAGCTTGCCTTCTTCAAAAGCCGCCGATTTTACCCAACCCGACGTGAATGGACAACCGGTTTCGCTGTCACAATTCAAGGGAAAATATGTGCTGGTAGACTTCTGGGCTAGCTGGTGTCAGCCCTGCCGCCAAGAGAATCCGAACATCGTAAAAAACTATAACCAGTTCAAGGATAAAAACTTCACCATCCTGGGTGTGTCGCTGGACCAGAACAAGGACGCATGGCTAAAGGCCATTCAGCAGGATGGCCTTGCCTGGACACATGTGAGTGACCTTAAGTTCTGGAACAACGAAGCGGCGACACTGTATGGCGTACAAAGCATTCCGTACAATGTACTGGTTGATCCGGAGGGAAATATTGTTGCCGAAAATCTCCATGGCGAAGAACTGGGACAAACGCTGCGTAAAGTTTTGCAGTAAACTGGTAAAATAAATAAGAAAAAGGCTGTCCTACTGGGCAGCCTTTTTCTTTTCTGACAATCTAGAAACAATAGACAGCAGGATAAACCTTCCTTGCAGAATTAATTATTCTTTAAATGGTGAAAAGGGACTGAATCCTTACATAGGATGCATCCCGTTCAAGGGGTTGAGCAAACGTGTTCTGCTTGTATTAAAGAAAAGGACCACCGCTTACAGGATGGTCCTTTTCTGGTTTATTTACTGAACAACTTAGTACAAAGGATTTTGTACGGCAGCTTTGTTCACCAGCAGTTCATTGTTGGGAATCGCCCATATGTACTGCGCATCGGTTGTTGCTACAGTGGTAGCAACACCTGGCTTGGAAGGCAGCGGCTGACCAAGACGGAGCAGGTCTATTGAACGGAAACCTTCACCAAGAAGCTCTATCCTTCTTTCCAGCAGGATAGCATCAATCAAAGCTTGCGGTGTAGCCGGCGCCAGTATGGTGTTGGGGTCGGAACGTTGCCTTACAGCATTCAACAGGGCAATCGCTCTTACACTCAAACCATTTTCACGGGCGAGCGCCTCAGTAAGGTTCAGCAGCACTTCTGCATAACGGATAACAGGAACGTTATCGGTGTTCTCTGTCCATTTACGCAAAAAGGTTTGTCCTCCCTTTTCAACATTAAATGCCCTGCGTGCATCGGTGGCCGTCCAGGCTGTGCTGGACACAATACCATTGGCAGTGGTATTCAGGGCATAGTCGCCATTTCCTTTATCGGGTGCACCGCTTGGGCTAAAGTATTGATTTAAACTGTTCTGAGTACCCGGCAGGTCCAGCTCCGTAAAAGGGAAAGAGAAGATATTCTCCGATGTGGTGCCGGGACGGAATACCTGCACAATGTTCGGAGCCAGGCTGTGTTGCACACCCGTTGTAGCAGTGAACGGTGCTGTTTGCGAAACAATTTTGTTTGCTTCGGTAATTACATCCTGGTAACGGCGCATCGACAAATAAACCCTTGTTTTCAGGGCAATGGCTGCATTTTTATGGGCCCGGTATAGGTTCTCCGTAGCACTGCTGTACGTTGCAGGAAGGTCCTGTTCTGCAGCATTCAAATCAGCCAGGATTTGCGTGTAGGTTTCTGCAACAGTAGCTCTTGCTTTGTTGTTGTTACCAAGATTTGTTTGCGGCTCTGTATAAAGTATAATACCGGGTTTGTCACCATTACCATCCCAAAACGGGCGGGCATACAGGGTAACCAACGAGTAGAACGTCAGTCCACGAAGGAAACGACCTTCGGCAATGTAACGGGACTTGATATCAGCCGGCAGCGTTGATTTCTGCACACCATCGATCACCACGTTGATGCGGTTGAGTGCCGTGTAGGCTGCTGCCCACAGGTTGTTCACCTCATTCAGGTTGGGTGTTACCGTGTAATTATAAGTCTGGAAGCCGGTTACACCGTTGTTGGTTCTGTTGCTGAAATCTTCTCCCCTGATTTCATGATAAACCGGGTAGCGGCCACCATAAAACTGGCCGGTCTTTACAGCTGCATACATTCCGTTAACAGCCTGCTGGGCCCTTTCAGGCGTCTCGAAAGCCACTACATCAGAGATCGTGGTTTGAGGAATCGGTGATAGCTTATCCTTCCGGCAGGACACCATTCCAACTACTGCCAGCAGGACTAAAATTTTATATTTCATGTTGTTCTTCATTCTGTTTGTTTTAAAAATTAGAAGCCTACCTGCAGACCAAAATTGAATGTACGAGACAAGGGGGTAGAGTTTCTGTCCACACTGGGTGCGCCGTTGCTGTTACCATTGGTCTGTATTTCCGGATCAAAGCCTTCATATGAAGTAAAGGTCAGGGCATTGAAAGCAGCCAGGTACACACGTACGTTGTTCAGCTTTGCCTTTTGCGCAATAGAAGCCGGCAGGGTGTAACCAAGGGTAATGTTGCGCAGTTTCAGGAAGTCGCCTTTTTCAACGTTGTTGGACATAGGTAAACCCGAACCATTTGAAACGTTGTCGTTGTAAACAACTCTTGGCCATTTGGCATTGTCACCAGGCTTGGTCCAACGGTCCAGGGCGTCTTTTGCATTGTTCCAGTTACGGTTGTCATGCAAACCTGCCTTTGTACCATTGTATACATAGTTACCACCACTGAAGAACAGCAGGAAGTTCAGGTCGATACCTTTATACCGAACAGTGTTATCCAAGCCACCAAACCACTTTGGCAGGGCGGGGCCAAAGATCTGGCCATCGGCAGTCTGGCTTACGGCTCGTACCGGTGTACCGTCGGATACTTTTGTCCAGCGGGCATTGGAAGCCGCAGCGTGGTTGTATTGTACATCTTGTGTACCAATGACGTTGCCATTGGCATCTTTCAACAGTTGTACAAACACCCGCTGACCATTGGCAGGGTTGATACCCTTTGTTTCCACAACATAGAAGCTACCAATCGACTCTCCTACACGAATCATGGATACAGATTCCAGACCGGCCGTTGCCACCAGGATATCCGCATTGTTGTTCGCAAGGGCCGTTACTTCATTCTTTTGTGTAGCAATGTTGAAGTTGGCTGTCCAGGAGAAGTCACGCTTGGAAATGATAGAACCTCCCAGTGAGAATTCGATACCGGAGTTCGTCATGCTACCAACGTTGGCAGCAATGGCATTGCCCGGAACACCTCTGGAAGGCGCCTGCGGCTCGTCCAGGATCAGGTCATTTACATCTGTCTTATAGTATGTTAACTCCAGGTTCAAACGGTTGTTAAACAGCCCTGCCACAAAACCCACATCCAGCTTGTTGCTCTTTTCCCATGTCAATGTCGGGTTTCCGGCATTGTTAAAGAAAATGGTTGGTTGAGCACCATACAAGCCAGCACCAAATGTTGACAGGGAAACAAAATCACCAATGCCCTGGAAGTTACCTACCTGGCCATAGCTACCGCGAAGACGCAGGGAACTAATGGTATTGGCAATGGAGCTGCTTTTCCAGAAATCTTCTTCAGAGATAGCCCATCCAAGTGAACCACCATAGAAGTTACCCCACTTTTGGGCAAAGGCCGAATAGCCATCTCTCCTCGCATTAAGGGAAACAAAGTATTTTTTCCGGTAGTCGTAATTGATACGGCCGAAATAAGACTGCAGGAAGTTTTCGCCAATAAAGTCACCCAACGGAACAATGCCTGTAAAACCTCCTTGCGGCTGTGTGAAGAATGGGTCACTCTGGTTACGGCGGTCAACACCAAACCCGGAAGAGCGGCTGTATTGCTGCTCGGCACCCAACAGCACATTCAGACTGTGTGTTTCGGCAAGACGCGTATCGTAAGTCAGGATGTTCTGCCAGTTGGTACGGCGGTAACGCTGCAGGGTTGCTTGGGCAGCACCACTGAACTGCACACCATCACCGTGGATAGCATTGCGGTAATCAGAGTTTTCTGTCATCAGGTAATCCAAGCCGTAAACGCTGCGGAAACGCAGATCACTCAAAAGTTTTACTTCTGCATACACGCTGGGCAACACCCGGTTGTTGCGTGAGTAAAAGCGATTCAGGTCAATGATCATGGCTGCATTGTAATAACCGGGAGTTGCAGTAAAGTTGGCACCATTGCCAATAGCGTTGGTAGAACGGTTGATGTTATAGCTACCATCCGCATTGAACGCAGGTACGTTTGGCGCCAGTACCAGGGGCAAACGGCCCGCACCGGCAATACTGAAAGCACCACCAAAAGAACCCGAGTTCTGGCCTTCACTTACGTTGGTAGAATAGTTCATTTTGGCACCTACTTTCAGCCAGTCGTTCACCGATTGGTCAATGTTGAACGTACCGGTAATACGCTCAAGATTGTTGCGGCGCAGCATCCCTTCCGAACGGTTATAACCAACCGAAAAATAATAGTTGGTCCGCTCGTTGGCGCCACTTACGTTCAATACATGGTTATGTGAAAAACCTGTGCGGTATACGTAGTCGTACCAGTCTGTATCTACCAGGTTGCCATTGGCGTCTGTCATGGTACGGAAACCAATAGTGGTGCCGTTAGGAGGCGTACCAGCATTTGTCAGCCCTTCGTTTTTCAGATCCGTATATTCCTGCGCGTTCAGTACAGGAATCAGGTTGTAGGCACTGGTATAACCGGCCCACGTTTCGTAGTTCACCCTGGCACGTCCTTGGCGACCTTTTTTGGTGGTTATCAGCAACACACCGGCACCGGCACGGGAACCGTAGATTGCAGCCGCAGAGGCGTCTTTCAGGATCTCAATACTTTCAATGTCAGCCGGGTTGATGTCGCCCAGTACGTTGTTACCGGCAGTATTACCGGTGTTACCTGTAAACACAGGAATACCGTCAACAACAACCAGTGGGAAAGAGCTTAGTGAAATGGAGTTCACACCCCGTACACGAATCACCGGAGGGTTGTTCAATACACCGTTTGGAATGTTGATGTTTACACCAACAGCACGACCCGATAAACCTTGCTCAAATGTTTGGATAGGCTGGTCGCGAAGTTTGGCACCACTTACCTGGGCCACGCTACCAGTCAGGTCCTGGCGACGCTGGGTACCATATCCCACTACCACCACCTCCTGCATGCTTTGCTGTGCGCCGGCCTGCAAGGTGACGTTTAAACTGGTTTGGCTACCCACAGCAAGTTCCTGTGTGGTCTGTCCAATAGCAGAAACAATTAACCGTGAATTAGCGGGTACATTGATAGAGAATGAACCATCGGCACCTGTAACCGTACCGGTTGTAGTACCCCGAATAATAACGGATGCACCGGAGATGGGAATGCCGTTTGCATCTGTAACCCTACCCGTAACTGTACGGGTTTGTGCCAGGACGTGCACACTAAAGAGCAGCACGCCCAGCAAGAGCGTTAGAAATTTTCTCATGTTGTTAATCTTTGTTTTTAAGAGTTAAATCCAGAAGGCAACGAATATAAAACGCAGAATGATATTTTTAACATTTTTTTCCGATTAACCTTCATTTTTTACCGTTCATCTATTTTTTTCCAGACTATTACGTTGTTGTATTTTGCTGCCTGCTATTGAAGATTCTTTTTAGATATGATGATTTCATTGATTTCCACTTATAAGAAAAATCTGATTGTTCAATTGCAATGTTGATACAAATAGCCTTAACATCCGAAATGTCAGCATTTATCAAATTAGGAATGGAAGGAAGTTTATTGTAGGAGAACTAACCGTTTTAAGCGTAAATAAGGACACAGTTGTATTAAGCAACACAAAAAATAAGGTCTATAAATAAAAAAAAATCCCGCTTTTCAAGCGGGATTTTTGTTGTAAGTAAAAGAAATTAATAGCCGGGATTTTGCTGCGTCCTGATGTTTGGATTGGCATCAATTTCACCTTGCGGAATCGGCAATACTCTCCTGAAATTCGAATATTCGATAGTTCTTGCAGAAGAAGGATAGTTTGCACTTCGAGAAACGGGAAGCATCAAACGTTGCAGGTCGTGATAACGATCGCCTTCGAACGCAAGCTCAATTCTTCTTTCTTCGATGATATCGTCAAGCAAGGCAGCGCCGGTGGCCGTACTTGGTGTAGCGTTTCTGCGGGTACGGATGTAGTTCAGATACATAAGCGCATCTGGCTCACTTCCGGTACGATAGGAGGCTTCAGCCGCAATCAGGTATACCTCGCTCATGCGGAGCACCTTTGTATCGTCACGGTCACCTACAATAGAAGGATATTTTTCAACGAAGATGGCAGGTACACCAGCAGGACGATTTCCCGTGGGATACAAATTTCTTCTCACATCGCCAGTTTCCATCAGGGCATACAACTCTTCAGAAACCAGCAGGTCGCCATAGTTGCCACCCTGGCTGTACAAATAACCCAGGGCATCAAACGCCAGGTTATTTACGGCATCAGAAGAAACCTCCAGCAAGGTTTCGCCCTTGCTTGTTTCAATGGCAGGATTGGTCCAGTAACTAACATAGCTGGCTGCAGGCACTACAGAAAAGCCACCATTGTTGATTACATCCAATGCAGCCGTTTTGGCATTGGCATAATCACCCATCGTCAACAGCACTTTAGCTTCCAGCGCACGGGCAGCATACTTGCTGAACTGTGAAGAGTTCGTGAACTGAGTCATCAGACTATAGGCTTGGGTCAGATCACTCTTTATCTGGTTATACACTTCCTGTACCGTGTTACGGGCAGGTTTGAGATCTGGATTATACGTGGTAACAATAGGCACACCCAACGCCGAAGGATTATCATTGTACGGCCTTGCAAAATAGCGTACCAGGTCAAAATAAGCCAGAGCTCGCAACGCATAGGCCTCTCCTTTGTACTGGTTTACACCGGGACTTGCTGTAAGTTCAGAGTTGATTATATTATTGGCACGAAGGATCACGGTATAAGCAGCATTCCATAGGCCGGCCACATTCCCATCCGTTACGTTAAATGAATAGTTATTGAAAAGCGTGTAGCGGTTAGTATTCTGCGAGGACTGATAGGTATTGTCAGATAAAATGTCCCCCAGGATTGGGAATGTTCTTCCATAGTAATCAACGTTTCTTAAACCTGAATAAACACCTCTCAGCGCCACTTGCAGATCGCCTTCCGAACCCAGTGCTTGGGATGGTGTCAGCGAAGTGGGCGGGTTCAGTTCCAGGAATTCCTTTTTACACGAGCTAAGCGTTGCCAGACCAATGATCACCGGCAACAATCTGTATTTCATTTTTAGCATGATAATTTCATTTTTAGAAGCCTACGTTCAGGCCAATGGTAACTGTTTTGGGAATAAACACGTTCAAGTTCGATTGCGAGGCTGTACCTTGCTCAGGATCCCACGGCAGATTTTCATCCGTAGCCCAGGTAGCAAGGTTGGTTCCCCTTACATAAATGAACGCATTGGTTAAACTGATTTTGCTAATGAAATCTTTGGGCAGGTTATAACCCAACTGGATGTTACGCAGGCGGATAAAATCACCTTTCGCCAGGTAGAATGTTGAACCACTCTGGAAACTCTTGTTTCCATTAGCAATGTACTTGGGAATATCAGTTACATCACCAGGCTTCTGCCAGCGCTCAAGCACACGGGCCACTTTGTTATAGGTAGCACCAAATCCGGCACCCACGTAATAACCACCCCAAGGATCCTGAACATAGTTACCGTAGTTATAATAAAGCTGTGCTTCCAGTGAAATGCCTTTGTAATTGAAAGTATTGGTAAACGATCCGAAATATTTCGGCAATGAAGTACCAGCAATTACACGGGCAGCCGAGGAATAGTTATTTGTAGTAGTCGACTTATCGTCAGTCAGGTACCACAGCGGATCACCATTGGCAGGATCAACACCCGCATAATCTCTTAAGTAGAAAGAGTTGATGCTTTCGCCTTCGCGAAGAATAAATGAACCCTGGATGATATCGTTACCCTCGGGCAGTGAAAGAATTTCATTTTTGTTGGTGGCAAAGTTGAGGTCAACAATCCAGTTGAAATTCCTGTTCTGTACCGGGATAGCATTGATTGCAAATTCAAATCCGGTATTTTTCATTGCACCGATGTTACGGGTTGCAGTAGAAAATCCTGTTGTCCTTGACAGGGGAACGTCCAACAGCAGGTCCTCAGATTTCCTGGTGTAGAAATCAGCCGTCACGTTGATTCTGTTGCGCAGGATACCAAAATCGATACCTACGTTGAAGGGTTTGTTCAGCTCCCAAGTAAGGCTGGAGTCACCCACGTTGGTAGGTATGCTACCGGGTTGACCGTTATAATTAGCACCATAACCATAAAGGGGTAACCAATCGTAGTTACCGATACCGGCGTTACCATTCACGCCATAAGAAGTTCTCAGCTTCAGTTGGCTGAACAAATCCAAGCCCTGCATAAATCCTTCACGGTCGATATTCCACGAAGCACCTACCGACCAGAAGTTACCATAGCGGTTATTGCCACCAAAGCGGGACGAACCATCGCGACGGAAGCTACCGGAAACGACAAAGCGGTTCTGGTAGTTGAAGTTTGCACTGGCAAACTGCGACACGAATGAGTAATCAGAAATGGTAGCGTTCGCTGTAATCGGGGTAGCACCTGCAGACGGGTAAGTCAGGCGAAAAGTTGGCGGAAAACCCTGCGACTGAAGAGATGAAAAATAGCCGGAGGACTTCTGAGCTTCATAACCAATTTGTGCGTTGAGGTTGAAATCACCGCTTTGGTTTAGTGCCCTGTTATAACGTAGCGTGTTTGTCCAAACCTTGTTCATGTAACGAGTGTAATAGGCAAACGCTCTACCATTAGAAGCCTGTCCATCGCCATGAAAGGGGTTGTTGTACTGGTCTTCTTCCAGATTGTTGAAGTCACCGCTGAAGCTTGACCTGAAATTCAGGCCTTGCAGGATTCCAATTTCAACAAAGATGTTTCCTCTCAGGCTGAATTCCCGTAAGTAACGCTTGTCAAGCTCTGATAATGCAATGGTATTATGTAAGCCACCCAACGATGTCGCATTCAGGTTATAAGAACCATCAGCATTATAAGGATTACGCGAAGGCAGAGTGAAATAAGAACTCAGAACCGGGTTACCAAACGCACCACCGGCCAGCGGGGCTCTTTGGTTTACAAAACCACCGTTCATGTTCATCCCAAAATTGACTCTTTCAGAAACTTTATGATTAATACGGAAATTTCCACTGGTTCTGCGCAGTTTTGAGTTGATGGTTGTACCCTCCTGCTCAAAATAACCACCTGAAATATAAAATGTCGTTCTTTCATTCCCGCCTTCTGCACTCAGATTATACTGCTGCTGACCGGCTCTGCGGGTTGTTGCATCCAGCCAGTTAAAATCAACACCATTGCCCAAACCAAGGCCGGTTAAAGTTGTATTCTGCTGTGCAGCGCTTAGCCCTAAGTTCACCAGGCCTTCTCTGGTAATGGTAAAGTATTCATCGGCATTCAGGGGCCTGTAGCGCTCATTGCGGTAGGCAATATCGCTTTTACCAACTTCTGTATCAAAGCGGAAACGGGTTTTACCGGCTCTGCCCCTTTTTGTAGTAACTACAATAACCCCGTTGGCGGCACGGCTACCATAAATCGATTGTGAAGCGGCATCTTTCAGTACAGAAATGCTTTCAATATCGTTCGGGTTTAATGTACTTAAGAGATTTGAAGTTGTTGACAAACGAGATGCATCACCAGTGTTGATGGGAATTCCATCAATAACCCAAAGGGGAGCGTTACTGGCTGTGATTGAACTTACACCCCGTATCAGGATAGCCTGCGTAGAACCAGGCTGCCCGGAAGCCGCAACAGATTGCAAACCGGCAACCTGTCCCTGTAAAGCTTTATCTACAGATGTAAAAGGTTTGTTCTCAATATCTGCCGCTTTCACAGTAGCCACGGCTCCGGTAAGATCGGCTCTTTTTTGGGTACCGTATCCTACAACCACTACCTCTTGCAGATTCTGCTGGCCGCCGGCCTGTAGGGTTACAGTAAAATTGGTTTGTGTACCAATATTGACTTCCCGGGCTGTTTGTCCCACTGCAGAAATGGTCAATGTACGTGCTGTGGGTGCCACGGAAAGGGAAAACGTTCCATCTTCCTGTGTTACGGTACCAACATTGGTACCTTTTACCTGAACGGATGCACCGGAGATAGGAACTCCGTTTGCATCTGTAACCTTACCCGTAATCGTCCGGGTTTGTGCCAGGACCTGCACACTAAAGAGCAGCACGCCCAGCAAGAGCGTTAGAAATTTTCTCATGTTTTTTGTTTTGTTAAAAATGATAGGAGCGCAAATCTAATGGATGAGCGTGCAAGTAAAGTCAAAAAATTTTAAGATTTAGTTGCATCACCACAAAAAAATTCTTGATTACCTTCTCTCTTATGAATCTTATTTCTTATATTTTTTAGGTGGCATAATCAAAAGTTGACTCAGATTAACTTTTATAAGCAGCAAAAATTTCCATGCTGTCCTTGTAAAACCATCCATGGATTTTCCAGTTAAGCCAAAAAAAGCCGACCTGCGGTGGCAGGTCGGCTTTTGAAAACTTGCAAAATCATTACTCGTAACCCGGATTCTGCTGTATCTGTGGATTGGCCTCTATTTCACGCTGCGGAATCGGAAGCACAAATCGGAAATTTCCTGCCGGAAGCGTTAATGCGTTGGCGTTGGGTGCATCCTGCGGTAAACGTTGCACCGGTAAATTCCTTCTCCTTAAATCCCAAAAACGATGGCCTTCGTAAGCAAGCTCTCTGAATCTTTCAAAAATTATTGCATCGATTAATTGCTCCTTTGTTGTAAATGTTTCATTTACGTAACCGGCAATTCTTGCAGCCCGCAAGGCGTTTAAATCGGCCGCTGCACCCGGCAGGTCATTCGTTTCGGCTTTAGCTTCAGCCCTTATCAGGTACATTTCGCCTGTTCTGAACACTTTTACATCCGCCACATTTTCAGTAGAGGTACCATAACCGCCGCCAGCATATTTGCTGATTAACCGGGACGGCCGCCCCGCAGCCGAAAGCAGCGGTTCGTCTGTAAAATAGGTTGGAAAACGAATGTCATTCGTTTTATCATAGCTGTTCCAGAGTTTTTCAGACGCCACCCAGGTAATGGAACCAATCTGCGTTGCATTGGCCGACGTTCCGCGGAACAAGCTGCCGAGTCTTCCGAAAGGACTTAGCTGCGCGGTTCTTATCAGCTTAAAAGCCACTTCTGTATTGCTCGCATCCGACCAGATCGAAGGAAACTGTGCTCTTGTTGCCAATGGCAATGCATCGATATACTCTGTACTGTAGATAATGGCATTTTGCCAGTCCCGCATGTAAAGTGCCACCCTTGCCTGCAGCCCCGACACTGCTATCCTATTGGCCCGTCCAACATCGGCAAGGCTGCTTGGCACTAGATCCTTCGCTGCTGTCAGATCCTGATTGATCTTCTGGAAATAAGGCTCCATCGTGATCCTGGCTGTAGGTGCAAGTGAAGGTGTTTCCATGTATGCCATGGCCAACCCATTAGGCGTATAGTTATCCGAATAGTATCGCACGAGCTCAAAGTGGGAAAAAGCTCGTAAAAACAAGGCCTCCCCTCTTATCCTTGAGCGAAGGGCTTCATCGCCGGTTTGCGTGGCTTGTGCATTGGGAAGTGCCTGTAAAACCCTGTTGACACGATCAATTACCCTGTAGTAGGGCGTAATGGCTGTAAACTGGTCACGGATAGGCACATCCTCAGGGCCGAATTGCCATTCATGAACAGTACCTGAATTATAAAATTCAGCCACCTTTACCTCATCAGACAAGACGGCATTGAAAAGGATATCCATTTCATAGTTCAGACCTGCATAGGCTCCGATAAGTGCCTGGTGATTGTTATTAACGGTCTGCAAGGCGATATCGCCTCCTATAAAATCCGTTTCTTTTACATCAATCACTTTCTTACAGGAGAAAAGTGACAGAAAGGAAACAGTGAGAAATGCTATGGGAAATCGCTTCATCTTTTTGTTTTTAAACATGGAATGATCTAAAAATTAATATCAATGCCGGCTACAAACATCCGGGGGTTTGGGTATTCATTCAAACTGATGTTATTATTATCCTCCGGATCCAAACCACGCCAGGGGCTCCACATAGCCAGGTTCTGCCCCTGCACATAAATTCTGGCAGAGCGAATGATGGTAGTGCTGCCCGATCCAATTCGTGGTAACTGATAGGCAACTATCAGGTTTCTGAAACGCAGAAACTTTGCATTTTCAATATCGGAAGAGTTGAAGCCTCTGTCGTATAGCGGTGACTGATACAGGGCATTGTCACCGGGCTGCCGCCATTGCATAGTAAGCATATCCCGGGTGGCATTTACCGCACCATGGTAACCCAGGGTGCCCCGTGCAATCCAGTTCCGCTGGTTATTGTATCTCGTTACATCAAACTGGTAAGAAAACAGGGCACTGACTGAAAGTCCTTTCCAGCGAATGTCTGTTGTAAAACCTCCGGAGTGCGTAGGAAGAAAGGTTCCGAACTTGGCAAAGTTGGCTGCCTGCGCTACGTCGGTTGTTTGCTTGCCATCAGCGGTTTCATAAATGGGACGACCAGACTGCGGATCAACACCCAGATAATGTTGCGTATAATGCGTACCATACGGTAACCCTTCCCTGATGATAAAGGTTCCAACAACATACTCATTTACCAATCCCAGGTCTTCAATTCTGTTCTTGTTAATGCCATGGTTAAATCCAATACCAATGTTGAGGTCCCGGCCCCTGATCACATCTACATTTGCTGTGAATTCCAGGCCTCTGTTGGTCATTTCACCGGCATTAATATCGAGTGAGCCAAAACCGGTGCTGGCACTTAAGGGCTGGGTTACAAAAAGATCAACCGTTCTGTTCAGGTAAGCATCAATTGTAAATCTTGCCCTGTTCCTCCACAGGGAGAAATCAACCCCCAGGTTTGCTTTATGAATATTTTCAATTTGCAAATTCTCGTTACCAGGCGAACTGGGAATAATACCGGTCAGCGTTGAACCTGCATACTGCGCCGGGTTCCCGGCTGTATTTGTTGTGGTAAACGAAGGCACCTGCGGTCCCTGGTAATTGACAACGGATGTAATCCCGCCAATACCGTAACTGCCTACAGCAATACTTCCGATATTGGGAACAATACCATAGGTGGCGCGAACCCGTAAGTCAGAGAGAATTTTTTGGTTTGTCATGAAGGTTTCTTTCATGGCATTCCACATTACGCCTGCTGACCATGTAGTGATCTCCCTGTTTTCAGGATTGATGATCCGCGAGGTACCATCGTGCCGGATGTTAGCATTCACTGTATATTTATCCTGGTAGGTATAACGTGCGGTTGCAAAATAAGAGCGTATTCCGAAACCGGTTCTGGCACTGGTAGCATTTTGGTTAACAGGGCTTGTACCGGTGGCAGGAAGTGTTCCGGCACCTTGTCCTGTTTCCGGCAAACGCGGGTCTAGATTCCAAAGTGTAAAACCAAATCCTCTTTGTCTGCCCCGGACTACTTCAAAATAAGCACCGGCTTCTACTTCATGGTCTTCTTTTATCCTGGTGGAATAAATAGCGCTGGTGGTGTTGATAATCTGACTGGTATATCTGTCAGCCTCAATCAACTGTCCCGGGGCACTTGTACCAAATGGCGTTACAAACGTCTGTGTTCCAACATAGGAAGCCGGATTTACCCAACGCTGCAAATTATCAAGTGAAAAATCCAGCCCTACTGTATTTCGTAAGGTCAACTTCGGCAGAATTGTATAGGCTATCGTTAACCCGCTGTTCGCTTTGATCTGGTTGTTCTTATAGGTCGAATTTTCAATGCCTTCCAGAAGATTGGCCACTTGCTTTAAGTTCAAACTTGTACTCGGTCCGAAATTCAGTGTACCATCAGGCTTGTATATGTTTTCGTATGTTTTTGCCCGGAATGTCATCTGGAAGGGATTGCGGGGGCTGTTTCCAACCCAATCGCCTTCCGACAAATCCATGTTGGAGAAACCGGCAGTGGTATTCCAGGTGATGGCCAGTTTTTCGGTGGTATGATCCAGGTTTACACGGGCTGTATACCTTCGTAAACTTGACCGCAGATCAATGCCCTGCTGATCAAAAACACCGGCGGAAAGAAACACTCTCGTTCTATCTGAACCGCCACTCATATTCAACTCATGCATCTGTGATCTGCCGGTTCTGTAAAGCACATCTCTCCAGTTTTGATCGATTCCCCGGATACTATCGAGAATGGCTGTATAGCGGGCCTGACTGGGAGCAAACGGATCGCCGGCAGGAGATGTTGCCGGCAGGTTGGCATTGCCAGGGTTGTTGAGGGAATAAACCCAACCTGGTACAGGAAATTGTGTGCTGGTGACACCGGTAGTTAAACCTAACCTTTCTTCATATTCCAGCATTTCAGCGGAATTCATCAGGTTGAGGCGAGAAAAATCGGGAGGTGATGTAACACCAAACTGACTACGGAAAGTAAAATTGGTTACACCAGCCCTTCCTTTTTTGGTGGTAATGACAATAACACCAGTACCACCACGGGCACCGTACAAGGCCGCTGAATTGGCATCTTTCAATACAGTAATTGACTCAAAATCATTCGGGTTAAGTGTGGCAAAATCCAGTGCCGGCATCGGAATGCCATCCAATACATACAACGGCTGTGCACCGGCACCTTGAATGGACTGCACACCTCTGATCCGTACCGTAGCACCGGAGCCGGGCTGACCAGAACCGGAATTGACCACCATACCTGGTGCACGCCCCTGCAGGGCCTGCTCAAAAGAAGCAACCGGTACAGTCTCAACTGCCCTGCTGCTTAAAACAGTGGCAGCGCCTGCAAACTGACTTCGTCTTTCGCGGGTATAACCCGTGGTAACAATCACCTCCTGCATGCTTTGCTGTGCACTCTGCTGTAAGGTGACATTGACGGACGTCTGGTTTCCGATGGTTACTTCCTGAGACGCATGCCCGACAGCAGAGATAAGCAGGACACGGGCATTTTCCGGAACTGCAATAGAGAATGTTCCGTTTTCATTGGTTACTGTACCAACATTGGTGTTGTGAATAATCACAGAAGCACCAGCTATCGGTGTTCCATTGGCTTCTGTTACTCGACCTGTAATTGTACGACTTTGCGCCAGCAGCTGTGAAGTGCACAGCAGCATTCCTAGCATAAGCACAAGAATCCCTCTCATGTTTCGTATGTTGAAGAGTTAATAAATGGCAAATCTTAATTTGCCGGGTGAAATAGATAGTCTATATTTTTTAACATTTCGCTGCATGAATCTGAAATTTTTATTTAGCGTAATGCTCTGTTCGCCAGCAAATTAGCTCTGCAGTAAATTCAGATAAACAGCCTTAACAGCTAAGAAAAACACATAAACCTTTTAAAAATCAATTCTTTTTCGGTGGGAAAACCTGAAGCAACAAAGCAGGAAGCAACACCAAATTGGCCACGGTAGCCGTTACCAGCGTAACGGATGTCAACCACCCCAGTGCCTGTGTGCCCCCAAAACCACTGAAACAAAAGATCACAAAACCTGCTGTCAGAACAATTGATGTATAAATAATACTAAGACCTGTGGAATAAACTGTATCAATGACCGTTTTTTGCACATTGCCCTCGTTGGTCCTGAGTTGTTGCTTGTAATTGACAAGAAACCGGATGGTGATATCAATGGCAATACCTAAGGCTACACTGAAAACCAGCACGGTAGAAGGTTTTAACGGAACACCCGTCCACCCCATGATGCCTGCGGTGGTAATAAGCGGGATCACATTGGGAATCAATGAACATAAAAGAATACGCAGGGAACGGAAAAGATAAAGCATACACAAAGCAATCAGCAGGAAAGCCCAGAAAACACTTTCTTTTAACCCATTGATGATAAACCGTGAACCTTCCAGGAAAGTAACCGATGATCCGGTCAATTCAATTTCAAACCGGCGCTTGCCCCAAAGCGAATCTTCTTTGTTTGCTTCTCTTTCCTCTGCACTGGCCGTTAAGGCTTCAATGCTGTCGCGGTTAAAGATTTGTTCTGCCCTGGTTTGAATGCTGTCTAAAATAAAGGGCAGCCGCTCCGAACCGACATCTTTCATCGTAACCGAGATCCGGGCCTGCTGCTTTTCCTCGTCCATAAAAGAGGAAACCAGCCTGGCAAAACCCTTTCCGCCAGCGGCATTGCCGGTATCGGTATTGTTATTCTGCGAAAGGTAAGGACGCAGGGCAATCAGGTCGTTGTCACCCGGCATGCTGTAAAAATTGCTGTCGCCCTCAAAAAAAGCTTGCCGCGCAAACTTCAACCCTTCGGTCAGCGTCAATGGTTTACCAATATATGCTTTGGAAGAAAGGAATTGTACCAGCGAATCGATCTTCACCAGGTTTTGCAGGTTGCGGGTAACACCCAGCCTTTTTTTAGTGTCCACCACGATCTCCAGCGGCATCACTCCCCCAAAATTTTCTTCAAAAAATTTAAGGTCGGTGTATATCTCATCGTTGTTCGGTACATCATCTACAATATAGCCCACGCTTTTCAGCCGGGTGATCCCGATAACAGAAACCGCCAGTACCACCGCCGTAACGCCGAAAATAAGCCGTCGGTGGTTGATGGACCACCGCTCTACTCTTGCCAGCAGTTGCTGCAGGCGGAAATTTTCAAGGTAGCGCATGTGCCGCGGCTTGGGTGCCGGCTGCATGCTTAATACCGCAGGAATCAAAAAAAGCGATATAAAGAACAGGGCAAGAATATTGACACCGGCTACAGCACCAAACTCTTTTAAGATGGCACTTTTGGTCAGCGCAAACACCGCAAAGCCGATGGCAGCGGCAATATTGCAAAACAGTGTTACAATCCCCATTTTACTCACCATCTGGATGATTGCTTCCCGCTTGTCACCCGTTTCCTTATAACTCGTATGGAACTTGTTCAGGAAATAAATACAGTTGGGGATCCCGATCACTACCACCAGCGGTGGAATAAGGGCCGTCAGCAGCGAGATCTTATAACCCATCACCTGCAAAAAGCCTACACTCCACACCACACCAATACCTACTACCGCCAGCGAAAGCACCATGGCACTGGCTGAACGGAAAAAGAGCAAAAGAATAAGCGCCGAAAGCAGGACTGAGCCGATGAGGAAAAATTTCATTTCGGCTTTGATACGGTCGGATAGTATGGTGCGGATCAGCGGCAGACCGCTCATACGCAGGTTGATGTTGTGTTTTTTTTCAAAGGCAGTTGTAAGTGAAAGCACCTTATCGATGATCCCTGTGCGTTCCGGGGAATTAAATAAGGCATTGTTTACGGTAGCGGCCATCATCCAGGTGCTTGTCTCCAGGTTGTACAACAATCCCCGGTAAAAAGGGATGTTCAGCAACACCGCTTTCCCGCTGTCAATCTGCGCCTGTGTAAGCACGGTATCTTTAAAAACAGGCAAAGCTTGCAGGCGCTCAGATCCTTCTGCCCGAACCAGGTTCACGGCACCGGGCACGGATAAAATGCCTTCAATACCCCTCACCCCTTTCAGGTCATTTTGCAGTTTTACAAAATCATTAAAAAAGCTTGAATCGAAAAACCTGTCCGACTGCGCAGCAATCACCAATAGCCCGCCATTATCGCCAAATGTTTTTTTGAACCGTTCGAACTGGAGGTATTTCGGATTGTCTGTGGGAATCGCCCTGGCAAAATCATAACCCAGCTTTACCTGGCTGGCATGATAACCAAAAAAGGCAGTCGCCAGGAAAAGCAGCGTGAGTAAAACATATTTGTAACGCAGTACAGCAATGGCGATGGATTTCCACATGACGGCGAAGATAGAGCAGTTTAAAGTTTTGCGTTTGGTGCCGGGGCTTGGGTGTTGTATCGATTGCACTCCTAAATTGATACCGGTGACCAGAAACTTTTCTCGGTAGCATCTCTATCTCAATTTGCAAAACTGTTGTCGATGCATTGCTCTTTTTCTCTTTTCCCCTTTTTGTCTCTTAGCTTTGAAAAGTGAGGTATATTTTATTATTTCTCCTGTTTCCATTTTGTGCAGCCGGGCAAAATACATTTCCGCAACTGGGTATGTGGCGGGAACATCTCCCCTACCAGGTAGCGCTGGATGTAACGGCATCAGAAAAAACAATCTTTGCTGCTACGCCACTGAGTCTTTTCAGCATCGACACGGAAAGCAAAGAAATAAACCGTTATAGTACGGTTTCGGGTCTTAGTGAAACTGGCATCAGTGCTATTCAGTTTGATGTGGCATCAAAAAAATTGTTTGTTGCGTACAGCAACAGCAATATCGATGTTATTACTTCCGGCAGCATCCGCAACATTCCCGATCTGAAACGATCTGCCATTGCAGGCAATAAAAACATATTTGCTATTTATCCTGATGGAAAGTATTGTTATCTCGCAACCGGCCTGGGTGTGGTTGTTCTGGATGCGGAAAAATATGAAGTGAAAGAATTCTGGGCTATCGGCAACGGCGGAGGATATGTAAGAACGACTGCTTTTACCAAAACATCTTCACATTTTTATGCCGCTACGGATGAAGGCTTAAAGCGGACCTCTATCAATACCGCCAATCCGGCTGATTTCAGATCATGGGAGACGCTTTCCGGGAGAAATGGCTTGGCGCTGGCACCGGCAAAAGCAGTGGTCAGCATTGCCAATAAAGTAATTGTAGTGCAGAATGATTCGCTTTTCATAGAAAATGGTAACACCTGGGATCTTTTGTTTACCAACGGGCTGCCGGTTGTTTCCCTACAGGCAGCGGCCGATCGCTTACTGCTTTCGCAGTACAACACCGGCGGCGCAGCACAGGTAACTGTGATCAATGCGTCGGGTACTGTACAACAGGTACTTCAGCAACCCGGCCGTATCGTGCTGCCGTACAAAGCAATCTATCAAAACAACAGCTATTGGATTGCTGATGGTGCGGAAGGCCTGGTGCAGGTAACTGCCGGCAGCATTGAAAATTACAAACCCAACTCTCCCCAGAACATTGTGCTGGGAGAACTAGCCGTGCAAAATGGTGTGTTGTGGGGAGCAGCCGGTGCGGTAAACAGCAGTTGGAACTATCAGTACAATCCCAGCGGCGCTTTTAAACTGGAAGGGAGCGAATGGGTGGCGTACAACAAGTACAATTATCCGCAACTGGATACGGTGCTGGATGTTACCGCTGTTGCCATTGACCCCCGGGATGGCTCAGCGTGGGTTGGCTCCTTTGGTGGTGGCCTGGTACATATTAACGTCAATGGACAGCCGCAAATATTCAAACAGACATCTCCTATCGGTCCAGCTGTTGGCGACCCTTCAAGCTACCGTGTAGCCGGTCTCGCCTTTGACGCCGAAGCTAATCTTTGGATTGCCAACTTTGGTTCTACACGGCAGCTACATGTTCTAAAGGCCAACGGCACCTGGCAATCGTTTTCCGCTCCGTTTACCCTCAATGAAAATACGGCGGCACAAATTGTTGTGGATGATGCCGGGTTAAAGTGGATCCAATCGCCGCTGGGCAATGGTCTGCTCCTTTTCGACCACGGAACATTTGAATTACCTGCTGACGACCGGTGGCGGTTGCTGCAAACCGGGGCGGGACTAGGTAATCTTCCTGCAAATGAAGTGCTTTGCCTCGCCAAAGAAAAGGAGGGTGCTATATGGGTGGGAACCACCAACGGCATTGCTGTTTTTCAATGTGGCAGCGAAGCGTTTTCACCTGCCTGCGAAGCCATTTTGCCGGTAGTAAAAGAAGGTGCTTTTGCCAATTATCTGTTCCGCGGACAGGAAGTGCGCAGCATTGCTGTGGACGGCGCCAACCGCAAATGGGTGGCCACCTCCAGCGGGGTTTACCTGGTATCATCACAAGGTGACAGGTTAATTGCTAATTACACGCAAACCAACAGCCCTTTATTGAGCAACGATGTACGGAAGATCGCTATTAACGGCAGCACGGGTGAAGTATTTATGGCGACTGCCAATGGCCTTATTTCATTCCGGGGGGAGGCAACGGAGGCTTCTATCGCCAATAGCAATGTTCTGGTATTCCCCAATCCCGTTCCCCCGGGTTACAGCGGTACTATCGGCATCCGCGGATTGCCCGAGAACAGCAACGTAAAAATCACCGAAGCCAACGGAAAGCTGGTGTACCAAACCCGGTCCCTCGGTGGGCAAGCCGTCTGGGATGGCCGCGATTACAAGGGAGCCAGGGCCAATACCGGTATATACCTGGTCATTGCCGTGGACAACATAAAAGGTGAGCAGGTCGTGGGAAAAATTGTGTTTGTAAAGTGAGGAAAATTTACGCGTTTACTTGTTCTCAGGTTCAGGGGCCCTGCGTTCAAAAACCCTTATTTTTCTATCCATATTCAGCTAAATTTTAAGAAGAATCTATCACCTCCAAGAGAGTCTTTCCCGCTGTTTACACGTACCTTGTAAACCTGTGAACAAGTGAACTTGTGAACGCCTAAAATATATGATTCAAAAAACAAAAGGCATTGTTCTTCGCTCGGTCAAATACGGTGAAACATCCCTGATCGTAACCATTTTTACAGAGCTTTTCGGCCTACAGTCGTACCTGGTAAACGGTGTGCGGCAGGCCAGCAAAAAAGGAAGTGCAAAGGCTACATTCTTTCAGCCTGCTTCCATCCTCGAACTGGTGGCATATCACAACGATTTCAACAAGCTGCAGCGACTGCGGGAGTATAAATGGGACCACCTGTACCAGCACGTACTTTCGGATGTGCGCAAGAATGCTGTGGCCATGTTTATGGTAGAACTGCTGGCAAAATGCCTGAAGCAACCGGAAGCCAATCCAGACCTGTTTTACTTTGTGGAAGACGCCCTGCACCATCTTGATGAAGCCAATGACGCTGTAACGGGAAATTTTCCTCTTTTCTTTGCCCTGCACCTGGCGGTGTTCTTTGGGTTCCGCATCAGCGATGAATATTCGGAGGAAAAGCATTACCTCGACCTGCAGGAAGGACAGTTCACGGGGCATCAACCACAACACCAGTTTTACCTCCTGGACAGGGAAGCCGCCGCCGTTTCCGACGTTCTAAAAATTATGCAGCCGCAGGAGTTGGAACAGGTTTACCTAAACCAGGAAATGCGACGCCGCATCACGCATGCCGTTGAGCAGTATTATGCGTTTCATATTCCGGAGTTTGGCACCCTGCGAACGCTGCCGGTATTGCGGGAAGTGATGAGTTGACTTATCTTGGCCGCATGAAACAACTGCTTATTTCCGTCACCTTTTTCATTTCGCTTACTGTTCAGGCGCAAAAGATTCCGGCCACTACCCTGAACCTAAACGATGTTGAAGCCGAAACAAAAATCCCTGTTCCATTTAGCGCCGTTCAGGTAATGGACGTCCGTTTTGACAGGAGCAATGTGGGAACGATCAGCCATGTTAAAAAGGCAAATGGTTCCAAGGTGAAAACCATCCAGGCCATTGCGACATTTCCAGATTCTCTCCAGCAATACATGCCGCACTTATTAGAAGGCCTTCTTGACTTCCGGAAGGAGAGCAATGATACCCTGGTATTGCTGGTAAAACAGTTCAGGATCAGTGACCGCATTTTCAATCCTATGAACGGACAATATGAACCGGAACTACTCCTGCGCATTTCGTTTTCAGCCTTCACCAGGAAAAATGGTCAACTGGTACGTCTCTTTTCAGTAGATGACCTTATCTCGCAGGAATTGCCCACGGACCGGGTTCCCAAAGAAGAAGTCATGCAAGGGTACCGGGGCGAAGCACTCATGGCTATTCTTCAAAGGCTGTTAAAGCAAAAGGATTGGCAAAGCACAGGTACAGCAGGTTTTGATCTGGCGACCGTACAACAAGGCATTCAAAAACGCTTTCAACTTCCGTTATTTACCGACAGCCTGCAAAAGATTGGTGTGTATAAAACCTTCAAAGAATTCAAACAAAACATGCCTTCACTTTTGAGCGTAAAACTCGGCATGAATAAAGACAGGTTAATTGCCATAGCTGATTCCACGGGCAAACCAGTTGAACTGAAAAATTACTGGGGCGTTTCAACAGGCACGAAACGATACATCATTTTCAGGGATGAATTGTGCGAATTGTTACCGAGTGATAAAAGCTTCTATTTTCAATCGTATACCCAGCTCAGTGACTTATATGGCCAAGGCAGTTTTGGCGATTATGCTCCACAGGCAGGACTTCTGGGCGGAGCCTTGATTAAATCTGCGCTAAACAAGGAGCACAAGCATTTTTTCTTTTTAAACATGGATGAAGAAACAGTACACCTGGAAGAAATATTTGGCAAATCATCTTTAAAGCAGATGCAGAAAGAGCTTTTAAAATAATTTCTTTTGAAGGGAAAGATTCCGGTCGTTAAGCAACAGCACTCCCGGCTTTTTCCCCCTTTCAAAACTCCCCAGGAAGCTGTCCATTCCTAATGCTTTTGCCCCATTACTGGTAGCCCAGGTGAGGAGTTCTTCCAGCGGAACTTGCGGAAAATGGCGCCTAATTGTTTTGATCTCATCCAAAATGCTCAGGCTCCAGTTACTGGCCAGGCTATCGGTTCCCAACACGATAGTGCATGCATGCTGCCGCAGCATTTCTGTCGGCGGCAATACATTTTCAATGTACTGGTTTGCATTTACACAGAGACAGAAATAGGTTTGGGGTTGAGCCCCCTCCTGTTTGCTGTTTGCCGTTTGCCGTTTGACGTACACCACATCCTCTTCTTTCGTGAACGTGTTGTGCACGAGGATGATGTTTTCGGCTCCTTGCAGTTTGTCAAAATATGATTGCAGGCTGCTGCGTTTTGTGGGATGGTGGTGGCTATTGTCGATCTTCATCAGCGCATACATCCGCTGAAAATCACCCGTGCCCTGCAGGAAGAATTCATCTTCAAGCTTTGTTTCCTGGTTATGGATGGTAACCACCTTTCCTTCAAAAAAGGGCTGAATAGCTGTCCATAAATTTTCTGATACCGAATAGGGTGCATGCGGCACAATCGAACACCCTCCCCTCCTGTCTCCTGCATTCTGTCTCATGTATTCTTCAAAAATTCCTTTCGCTCTTTCAAACCGCTGTGCAGAAACTGACGGCAGCCAGCCGCTGGCCTCAATAAAGTTGTAATAGAAAAGATTGCCTTTCTGCTTTTGCGCCAGCGTGGATATATTGTTGCAGATATCGCCAACGGCAACAATCCCGTTTTGGACCATCTCCTCTTCGGCCGCTGCTATCGCTGTTGCAATTTCTTCATCCGAAGCACTGCGTTCAGTAACCACCTTAAAAACAAAATCTACAAGCCCTGTCTTTTCTGGTATCCTGCCCCGCATGTGACTCAGTTCCAGGTGGCAATGACAGTTAACAAATCCGGGTGTAAGGATGCCTTCGTAACTGATTACATTTTCGCCAGCGTCCGCAACCGGCAAGAGTGCTTCCACCACCCCATCGCTGGTTAGCACCAGCACATGATCTTTTACAAAGCGATAGCCGTCAAAAATGAGAGAAGCAGCAATTTTCCAGGTTTTCATTGGGCCGAAAATACGCCGCTTCTTAACGTCTTATTCGTTTGGCAAGGGTTACATTTGCGGCTCTAATTTTATGTATGCTAGATAAACTGGAAGCCATCAAAGCCCGATTTGATGATCTTGGCGTGGCGCTGACCAATCCTGAAATCATTGCCGACAATAAAAAATTTGGTCAACTTTCCAAAGAGTACCGGAGCCTGGAAAAAATCGTGGTGGCGCACAATGATTATATAAAGCTGATGGATGATGTGAGCTTTTACAAAGAAGCACTGAACGGATCGGACGAGGAAATGCGGGAGCTGGCAAAGGCCGAATTGCCGGAAGCGGAAGAAAAGCTGGCCAAAATGGAAAGCATGATCCGCCAGATGCTGATTCCCAAAGATCCGCAGGATGACAAAAATGCTATCCTGGAGATCCGTGCCGGTACCGGTGGCGACGAGGCCAGTCTTTTTGCCGGCGACCTGGCCCGTATGTACATGCGGTACTGCGAACGCAAGGGCTGGAAAACAAGCATTTTATCGGAGACGGAAGGAACCGTAGGCGGTTACAAAGAAATCCAGATTGAAGTAATTGGTGATGATGTATATGGCACCCTGAAATTTGAAAGTGGTGTTCACCGGGTACAGCGGGTGCCCGATACCGAAACCAGCGGCCGTGTGCATACCAGTGCGGCGACAGTGGCGGTGATGCCGGAGGCCGAAGAAATTGATTTCGAGCTCAAGGATAGTGACGTAAAAATGGAAACGGCCCGAAGCGGAGGCGCCGGCGGCCAGAACGTAAATAAGGTGGAAACAAAAGTTCTCTTAACGCATATCCCTACCGGCACCGTAGTGGTTTGCCAAACCGAAAGAACACAGTTGGCGAACCGCGAAAAAGCAATGCAGATGTTACGGACCCGCTTATACGAAGAGCAGGTGCGTAAGCAGGAAGACGAAATTGCACGTCACCGCAAAAGCCTGGTAAGCACCGGCGATCGCAGCGCCAAGATCCGCACGTACAACTTCCCACAGGGACGGGTAACCGATCATCGCATAGGACTTACACTTTACAACCTGCAGGAAGTACTGAATGGATTTATTGATGAATTAATAGATGCCCTGCAGTTTGCCGAGAATGCAGAAAAAATGGCCAAACAAAATTAATTGCGGAAGGAGTGGGTATAAATTTTCACCGTTTCCTCATTTTGTTTCTCTTGTGAATATAAATTGTTATAATGTGTTCAGCCTGAATTGTCAGAAGATCGTCATGCAGCTATAATTTAAATTTTTCAGGCAGCAAATTTTTGATTTTGGCACGTTATTTATTACGTTTATAGTAGCTCTTTACAAGATTCTAAAAACAAAATATCGGTTTTAGAATCTCTTAACAAATGATAAAAAATAATTGGCAGCAATTTTGCTCTATAAAAGATAGTTCTTCTCACATAAAGCAGTCAATTTTCTCATAAGCAGTTAGTTTTGGTTGCGACCCCTGTTTCTACAGGGGTCTATTTTTTTATATACCACCAGGCCAACACGCCAACTACGGCACCTGCCATATCGGCTAGCACATCACCCATATCAAAAGACCTGTTTGCAATCAAATAGTGTTGTATAATCTCAATGCCTAATCCATAAACGAATCCCAGCAGCAACAGAAAGAAGGAATACTTAATGGCAGGTTCTAAATGAATTCGCCACAAAAAAAGCAGCACGGCAAAAAAGCCAAAATGTACATACTTGTCAAAATGTGGAATGATCATGTCATTCTTGGGAAGGGCTGAACCGGGCAGAAGAAAAAGTATTGTAATGACGAGGAGCCAGAGGGAAGCGAGTAATCTGGTCCGGGCAATTCTTTCGAGCATGCTGCAAAATAAACCGATAGCTGCTGAAAAAAAGAAAAGGAAGTATCCGGAAGGAATGAAAGCGTAGGAGAAGCAGTACGCACAGAGAAGTTAATTCTCTTGGTTATTGAAAACGCAACCGGCATTACCAATTGCGTCAATTCATCTGTGCAGGAAACAGTTTGTAATTGTTATATATCCTGTGCTTGGAAAGAGCCACAATAACATCTGGTTCTTTGTCTTAGTTGTATTTGAATGGTGTTACCATTTCAAATGCAGGAATATTGACATCAAACAATTCTTTGTTGTGCAGGTTTTCCATCAGGTAAGATCCATGCATCCGCCCCATTTCTGTATGAAGGTTACAGCCGCTGACATATTGATATTCTTCGCCCGGGCTGATAACCGGCTGCATTCCAACAACACCTTCGCCTTCCACTTCACGGTAACTGCCATCCGAATCGAAAATATGCCAGTGACGGCTATGCAGCTTCACAGGAAATGAATTGTGGTTCTCGATTGTTATACGGTAAGCAAACATAAACTCCGACTGCAACGGGTTACTATAGTCCTGCTGATAAAATGTTTCCACGCTCACCTTCACACCTTCCGAAATCATGCTAACCATATGATATGATTTTTGCTAAATGTAAAACAAAGTTGTTGCCACAAATCTGGCTGTTGTTTTTTTGTGGAAATCACGCTCTATAAGGGCCTATTTTTGCGGCAACATAACCTCAAATAGTTCATTATGAAAATAGCAGTAGCAAAAGGCGATGGAATCGGACCGGAAATCATGGATGCGGTTTTGAACATTTTTAATAGGAATGGGGTGGATTTGCAATACGAATTTGTGGAGATGGGAAAATGGGTATTTGACAAAGGCTTCAGCAACGGTATGACACCGCAAGCCCAACAAACCATTGAAGACCTGGGTATCCTCTTCAAAGGCCCCATGGAAACACCCAAAGGCAAAGGAGTGAAAAGTGTGAACGTTACCGCCCGTAAAACCTGGAATACCTATGCGAACAACCGCACTTTCAAAACGCTGCATGGCGTGGATACAGTTTTCAGCAAAGCCGGCATTCCTATCGACCTTACCATCGTACGCGAAAACATTGAAGATACTTATGGTGGTATTGAGCACATGATTACGCAGGACGTAGCCCTCAGCCGCCGCTTTATAACAAGACCCGGCAGCATGCAGGTGATTCGCTATGCATTTGAAATGGCCAGGAAAACCGGCGCCAAACGCATTACCTGCGGGCACAAAGCCAACATCATGAAGCTGACCGATGGCTTGTTCCTGGAAGTGTTTTACGAAGTAGCAAAGGAGTACCCTGAGCTACAGGCTGATGACAAGATTGTAGACGATCTGGCCATGCAACTGGTAGTTCGTCCTAATGTATTTGAAGTGGTGGTATTAACCAATCTGCAGGGCGACATCATCTCGGATTTATGCGCAGGCCTTGTAGGCGGTTTGGGCTTTGCCCCTTCGGCCAATATCGGCGACTTTATTTCCATTTTTGAAGCCGTACACGGTACAGCTCCCGACATTGCAGGGAAAGGCATTGCCAACCCCACAGCCTTGTTGCTGAGCGGCCTGGGTTTACTGCGCCATGTGGGTTTGATGGAGAATGCAGCAGTAATAGAGAATGCGCTTTTGTATACCCTGGAGCAGGGCACCCGCACCGGCGACTTTGGCGACAGGAGCAAGCCGGCGCTGAACACAAAAGAATTTGCCGATGCCATTATTTCAAACTTTGGCAAAACACCGGCACAAGGCGCAAAACCGGTCACTCCAAACCAGCCTGGCACTCCCGCTGTTTTTAAGTTGCAGGAAAACTCAATGATGGTAACCAAAGAGTCTGAGCAGGAAAAAATTGTAGGTGTGGATATGTTTATCGAATGCGAAGAACAACCCGAAGTGGTAGCCAACCGCTGCATGCACCATGGCGGCACCAAGTTCAAACTGATCAACATCAGCAACCGCGGTACACAGGTATGGCCTACGGGATCGAAATACACCAACCTGGTAAACCTGTTCAATGCCCGGTTTGAATCGCTGAACGATCAGCCTTTGAACCAGCAGGATATTCTTGGTTTGTATGCTAGTTTAAGCGGTGATTTTAAAATTGCTTCTATCGAAGTGCTGAACATGTGGGGTGATAAGCGCAGTTATAGCCTGGCGCAGGGGCAGTAGGGGAAACGATATTGGTTATTGGATATTGGTTATCGGTTATTTTCTATTAATAAGAATGGCTTCAGGCAAATTGCCTTGAAGCCATTCTTCGTTTGTGCAATATCCCAATATCTTAATATCGAATATCCAATATCTACTATCCAACCCGCTTTGCATTCTTATACCCATTCCTCTGCAGCCACTGCAGCACCTTATCCCGCTGGTCGCCCTGCACGATGATCTCACCCTCCTTTGCCGAACCACCGGTACCACAAAAATTCTTGAGTTTCTTTCCCAGGTCCTGCAGGTCTTCATCGGTACCCGCAAATCCTTCCACCAGGGTAACGGCCTTGCCTGCACGTTGTTTGGTATCCAGCCGCACTTTTAGTTTCTGCTGTTGCGGAGGCAGCGTTTCCTGCGCCTTTTCTTCTTCGTGTTGAAAACGAAAACCAGGATCGGTGCTGTACACAAACCCGTGTTTATCGCTCTTGTTCTTTTTACTCATCGGTTGCATTTAAAATTAGATTCAAAAAGTCCCATACATCCCACAAATCCCGGTTCAGACAATCACAGCTTTCAAACTCAGGTCCAAACTTTTTGCCTGGTGAATCAGTCCGCCTACACTTACATAATCCACACCGGTGGCGGCATAGCTTTCAATGGTATCGAGATTGATGCTGCCGCTGGCTTCCGTTTCAAAATCTTCTCCAATCATATCCACTGCTTCCTTCACCTGCTCCGGTGAAAAGTTATCCAGCATCACGCGAAATACTTTTCCCTTTCCTATTTCCAGCACTTTTTTTACATCCGCGAGGCTCCTGGTTTCTACTTCAATTTTCAGGTCGGGACGATAAGCCTGCACGTAGTCGTACGCCCTGCTGATGGCCCCTTCCAGTCCGCCGCTGTAGTCAATATGATTGTCCTTTAGCATGATCATATCAAACAAGCCAAAGCGGTGATTAACACCACCACCGATCCGCACCGCTTCTTTTTCCAGCAGCCGGAAGTTGGGAGTTGTTTTACGGGTATCGAGCAGCTTGGTTTTGTAGCCTTTCAGTTTGTCCGTGTACTGCTTTGTTTGCGTGGCAATGCCGCTCATTCGCTGCATGCAGTTCAGCACCAGCCGCTCCAGTTGCAAAATGGTGTGTACAAAGGTTTCCACCTCGAAAGCCGTTTCGCCGGCTTTCATCAGTTCACCATCTGTTTTGTGCCGGGTAAAGCTGCATGCGGGTTTTTTATACCTGAATATTTTCTCCGCAATGTCTACCCCGGCCAGGATACCTTCCTGCTTGATCTTCAGTATAGCTTTTCCTTTTACATTGGCCGGAATGCAGCAAAGCGTGGAGTGATCACCATCACCAACATCCTCCTGCAGGGCTGCATCTACCAACTTGTACAACTGTGCATCAAAGTCTTTGATCATACCTGCAAAGTAACCGCAGATTGGCTGGATTCAGAAAGGATTAATGCAGGGGATTTTTTACAAGCCATCCTTCAGCAATGCGCTTGTTTGTTTTGCAGAAGACAAGAATAAAAAAACGGCTACAAGAGTTTTGTAGCCGTTGATAAAGATGACGTTTTATGGTGATGGCAACCTGGTTTGATGCCCCATCAATTATTTTTTACTGGAACCGGATCTCTTTCAGGTACTGCTTACCGTTTCGGTTAGCCATAAAGAAGGTAGTGCGGAAGCTTCCACCCTTGGTTTGCAGCGTACCGATGCAATACTGGCTGCCACCGTTCTCTCCTTTAAACTTAACATCAAAATCGCGTACGCTTTTATTCTGGAAAAAATCCTGCAGAATCACCACGGCCTGTGAACGGCTATAGTTATCGCTTTTGGAAGGTAGGGCAATCTCAATGTTATCATCAAAATACTTGGCCAGTTGCGTGGCGTTTCCGCTGCGCAGGGCACTGATCACGTCATCCACACCGCCCGTTGTTTGAAAGGCTGTTAGCAACAAAAAAGCGCCAGCGCAAATGAGTGTAATTATCTTTTTCATAGACAAAATGTTAGTCCGGCCTGCTATAAGCGAAAAATATGCCACATCTGAACAGTCAAAATAGGCTGGTGAATATAAACAAAACCTTCACGATTGGTTAGATTTGCAGCCTTTAAAGCAAATTATGACACCAGTAAAGAAAGTTATTTTAGTCATTATGGATGGCTGGGGACTCGGTACCGTACCGTCTTCAGATGCTATCCGCAATGCCAATGTGCCATTTGTTTCCTCCTTATACAACAAGTACCCTAACACAACGCTTACCACCTGCGGCGAAGCGGTTGGATTACCGGAAGGACAAATGGGCAACTCCGAAGTGGGTCACCTGAACCTTGGCGCCGGTCGCATTGTATACCAGGAGCTGCAACGCATCAATGTGGCCATTCGCGAAGGCGAACTGGCACAAAACGAAGTATTGCTACGAAGCATTCGCTACGCAAAAGAGCAGGCGAAGCCCCTGCACCTTTTGGGACTGGTGAGCGACGGCGGCGTACACTCCCACACAACCCACCTGAAAGCAATCCTGGACATTTGCCAACAGAACGATTTCAGCAATGTGTTCATCCATGTCTTTACCGACGGCCGCGATACCGATCCCAGGAGCGGGTTGGGTTATGTACAGGACCTGGAAGCGCACTGCCGGCAGGGTGTAGGAAAAATTGCCAGCGTTAGCGGACGATATTATGCCATGGACCGCGATAATCGCTGGGAAAGGGTAAAGCTGGCTTACGATGCGATGGTAAAAGGCGCCGGTCAGAAAGTAGCAAGCGCAACAGAAGCCATCAGGCAATCTTACGAACAGAACGTCACCGATGAGTTTATCCTGCCCACCATCATCACTGGAGAAAATGGTCACCCGCTTGCCCTGATAAACGACGGGGATGCAGCCATTTGTTTTAATTTCCGCACTGACCGTTGTCGCGAGATCACCAAAGCGCTGACGCAGCTGGAATTTCCCCAACAGGAAATGAAACCACTGGACCTGCATTATACCACCATGACAGAATATGACGCTACGTTCAAAGGTGTACATGTGATCTTTGAAACCGACAACCTGAACAATACGCTGGGTGAGATCATTGAGCGGAACGGACTGCAGCAGGTTCGCATTGCCGAAACCGAGAAATACCCGCATGTTACCTTTTTCTTCAGCGGGGGCAGGGAAAAACCGTTTGAGGGTGAGCAACGCATTATGATCGCTTCGCCCAAAGTGGCCACTTACGACCTGCAACCGGAAATGAGTGCACCGGAAGTGACCACGGCCATTCTTGCCGAAATCGAAAAAGGCGAAGCCTCTTTTATTTGCCTGAACTATGCCAATGCCGACATGGTAGGTCATACCGGAGTATGGGAAGCGGCTATCAAAGCTGCGGAAACGGTGGATAGTTGCGTGAAAAGAGTCGTCACCACCGGGTTAGAGAACGGTTATACCATCTTCCTCACCGCTGATCATGGCAATGCCGATTACATGATCAATGCCGATGGTACGCCTAACACAGCCCATACGCTAAACCTGGTGCCCCTCTTCATTATCGATAATGAATGGCAAGGCAGCATCAGGGCCGGCAAGCTGGGTGATATTGCTCCTACCATTCTCACCAAGATGGGGCTCTCCATTCCCGAAGAAATGACGGGCGACGTGTTAACCGTATAAATCATTCGTAACATTGTGTTGTGAGAAACGGCAGCCGGTATATCAGTGCAGGTATCTTCAGCACAATGTTGCTCCTTCCGCTGCTGGCCATGCTCATGCTGCAACTGGGCAAAGCGTATATTCAATCCACACGGGAGGAAAGGCTGCAAACGGAGAAACAGGTACAGGTTGTTTTACCAGCCGGCAAAGTGGTGTGGGAAGAAGACGAAAAAGAGCTTTGGGTAGGCAACCGGATGTTCGACGTATCCTCCTATACCGTCGTTGACGGCTATTATTACCTGACTGGTGTTTACGATGACGACGAAACCGAAGTTGCAGGTTCCCTGCTTCACCTTTTGCTTTCAGACGACGATAGCCTGTTTTTGCAGTTTCTCCTGCTGCTGCAAGGTTTTGCAGGTTGCCTCCTCCTGATCCATTTCACACCTCTCTTTTTTTCCAAAAAGAAAAGGAGAGTTTTCCAGAATGATAACCTTCTCTCCCCCGCTCATTTGGTTTTAGGTCCCCCGCCACGAAAGCTCCCTCTTTTCTGATCCGCAACATTTTTTACGAAAACAACAGTTTACATGAAAAGACTGGTAAGCCTGGGCTTTGTGCTCGGCTGTACACTTATGTCCGCCGGACAGGATACACTGTCTGAGCGGCAACTGGAAACTATTACCCTTTCCGTCAACAAATGGCAACAGTCACGGAACGAAGTACCCAACAAAATTACCCGCGTCATACCGCAACAGATTTATCATTACAACCCGCAAACGGCTGCCGATATGCTGGCACAAACCGGTACCGTGTTTGTGCAAAAAAGCCAGTTGGGCGGTGGCAGTCCCATGATCCGGGGCTTTGCCACCAACCGTGTTTTGCTGGTGGTGGATGGCGTGCGCATGAACAACGCTATCTACCGTAGCGGCAACCTGCAAAACGTGATCAGCATCGACCCGCTGACCGTGCAGAATACCGAGATTATTTTTGGTCCCGGCTCCCTGATCTATGGCAGCGATGCCATTGGTGGCGTCATGAGCTTTCGCACCCTGCAGCCACAATTTGCCAATGATTCCAAACGGTTGGCGAAAGGAACGGCTTTTGTCCGATATGCCACCGGCAACAACGAAAAAACGGCGCATGCCGATGTAACGGCCGGCAGCGAACGGCTATTCTTCCTTGCCGCATATACACGGAGCGATTATGACGACCTGCGCATGGGAAGGAATGGAAGAACGGAGAATTATATGAGGCCGGAGTACGTGGAACGGGTGGCCGGGCAGGATGTAATCATCCAAAACCAAAACCCCAATGTGCAGCGCTTCAGCGGTTATACGCAGGATAATTTCCTGGGTAAGATTCGCTTTAAGGCAAAGGATGCCCTAGAACTGCAGTACGCTTTTACCTACGCCGGTACCGGCGATGCGCCCCGCTACGACCGCCTGATCCAGTACCGGAACGGTGCCTTACGATTTGCAGAATGGAAGTACGGCCCAATGCTGTGGCGTATGCATACATTCAGTGCATTGCTGACACAGAAAAGCGTTTTTGCTGACAACATCAGCATTGTAGCTGCCTACCAGAACAATGAAGAAAGTCGCATTGATCGGGCCCGTGGGAGCAACACACGTACCAGCCAGTCCGAAGAAGTGGATGCATACAGTTTGAATGTAGACGCCACCAAACAGTTTGGCAGAAGCCAGATTTTTTATGGTTTGGAAACCGTGTTTAACAAAGTAGGCTCTTTTGGCTATCAGACCAACATTGCCAATGGTGTTTCTGCTGCCTTTGCCACCCGCTACCCCAATGGCAGCACCTGGTCTACCACGGGCATTTATGGAAGTTACAAATACAACCTGTCATCCTATACAACATTGACGGGCGGCCTGCGGTATAGTTTCAATACGCTGAACGCAAGATTCGACACAACCTTTATTCCTTTTCCTTACAAAAAAACAGCCCTCAGCGATGGTGCCGTAACGGGTAGTTTGGGTATTACGTATCGTCCGGATAAAACTTGGCAGATCAATGGTAATTTCTCCACCGGTTATCGAATGCCCAATGTAGATGATATCGGGAAGCTGTTTGAAAGCACCCAAGGCAATATTACGGTTCCCAACCCTGGGCTGCAACCGGAATATGCCGTGAATTTTGAAGCCGGCATTGTAAAGGATGTTCTCCACAAATTGCGGCTGGAGGCAAATGTGTTTCACACCATTCTGACAGATGCTGTTGTCAGGCGCCCATTTCTGTTCAATGGAGCAGATAGTATAGAATTCTCTGGTGTACGGAGCCGCGTGGAAGCGCTGCAGAATGTAGCCAAAGCAACGGTGTGGGGTATACAGGGTTCGCTCCGTTTTCATCTCAGCAACAACCTGTACCTGCAAACCCACGCCAACTGGATCTGGGGAGAGGAAACCGATGATGCTAAGAATGAACAGGTACCGTTGCGGCATGCGCCTCCTTTTTACGGAAGCACTCATTTGCATTACCGTAAGAACAAGCTGCATGCAGAGCTGTATTCGTTTTACAACAGCGAGGTAACGTATGAGAACCTGGCGCCAACCGAAAAGGCAAAGCCAGATATCTATGCAAAGGATGACCAGGGCCGCCCTTTCTCCCCGGCATGGTATACACTGAATGCAAAGCTTTCGTACCAGATTTTTAAAAGCCTGTTTGTTGCAGCGGGTTGGGAAAACATAACGGACCAACGTTACCGTCCCTACTCATCCGGCATTGTAGCCGCAGGCAGCAATTTGATTGTTTCACTGAAAACTTCATTTTAAGCAACGCTCATTTCATAGTATGGCAGAGATCAAACAACAGGCAAAGTGGATCCGGATCTACCGGTGGATACACCGTAAACTGGCCGTGGTCCTGTTTGTATTTTTCACCCTCATTGCCCTTACGGGTTTGCTGCTGGGTATAAAAAAGCAAACAGGCCTGCTGGCACCAACGCAAAAGGGCCTTTCCGGCGATGCTGCAACGTGGATGCCGATGGCACAGCTGGAGCAAAAAGCGGCGCAATACCTGGCCGATTCCGTAGATAAAAACCTATCGCAAGAGCTCGACCGGATTGATATCCGGCCCGGCAAAGGCATCGCCAAGTTCATTTACAAAGAGCATTATTACGGCCTGCAACTGGACTGTACCAGCGGCAGACTTTTATCCGTAGAAAAGCGGAGCAGCGACTTTATTGAAGACCTGCATGATGGTTCGCTCCTTGACGATTGGCTGGGCACCACCAATGAGCAGATCAAGGTCACGTACACAGTGATAATGGGATTGAGTTTGCTTTTGCTGGTGCTTTCCGGCATGTGGCTTTGGTATGGTCCCAAACGCATCCGGGCACAGAAGCGGAACAGGTAAGCGGAGAAAGGCGGGTCATTCCCGCCTTTCTTTTTTGCAGCGGGTGCAGCATTCGACCAAAAAAATTGTCTAACTTACATGCAGCCAAAGTATTTCTATGACTGAGGAAGCCCTATTAAAAGGTTGCATTCAAAATCAGGCAGCCGCCCAGCGAACATTGTATGAACGTTATAGCCATAAAATGTTTGCCGTGTGTTACCGCTATGCCCATAACCGGGAAGACGCAGAAGATATGTTACAGGAAGGTTTCATAAAGGTGTTTTCGCAGATCCACAAGTTTGAGAACCGTGGCGCTCTGGAAGGATGGATCCGCCGCATTATGATTCATACCTGTATCAATATTCTGAAGAAGAACAAACGGTTCAACGAGAGCGTTGACCTGATTCATGCAGGTGCCCTGCAGGTGCGGGAAGAATCCATTCCTTCTATTATGCAGGCAAAAGAAGTGGTAGAATGCATACGCATGTTGCCGCTTGGCTACCGCACAGTGCTGAACCTTTATGCCATTGAAGGATTTTCGCACAAGGAAATTTCAGATATGCTGGATGTGGAAGAAAGCACCAGCCGTAGCCAGTATACCCGTGCCCGAACCATGCTGGAAGATATTTTGCTGAAGAAAAACATCATCTATAAACCAAAGGAGCCACTATATGCTGCTGCGGGTGGCCGCTAACCATACCCACAAAGCTTGACTGATTATGAAGAGTGAATTCAAACATGAAAACTTTGAAGAATTTCTAAAACGCAATGCCGATAACCTCCGGATGAAGGCACCGGAGAAAATATGGGAAAACATTACGGGTGAGCTTAAAAAGAGCCGGAAGAGATTTGGTGCAGGTTTAAGTGCTTTTTTGATGTTCACCTCCTTACTGGCGTATTTAACCATTTCCAACACTGCTAAACAGGTAAGGGTAACCGATGTTCCGGCACCCGCTGAACAAGCCCGTTCCCAAACAACATCTTCCGCAAAAGCAGTTACGATAGCTGCTCCCACTGGAATTAACAAGAACATCAATAGAACAACTACTCCCTCTCAGGCATCCACTGGTGATAACGATGAAAATATTGTTACCGCACTAACGGCAGAACCGGAAGCTAATCCCGGATCTGCAGAGTTGTTGGCTGATAATGACTTTGAGGCCACTATTGTGGATTCATATCCCGAAGCAAAGGAGGAAGAAGCGGCAGGACCTGAGCTGCTGAAACCGGCTTTCCTTTCACAAACCAATAGTGCTCCCTGGACCATCGAAAGCACGTTCAACGCCTACAAGTCTACCAATGCAAAACGCAAACGCTTTCAAACCCAGTTTCATTTTGCACCAACCATCAGCTATCGCAAACTCACAGAAAACAAATCGTACCTGCGCAATGCACAGCAACCTTCTTCAATCAATTATGCCGCCCTGTACAGCAGTGTAAACAATATGGTGACCCACAAGCCAGACCTTGGCTTTGAACTGGGTGTTACTGAAAAATACTCCGTTTCAGAAAAGGTCCGGATTCGGGCCGGTCTGCAGTTCAATGTAAACCGTTACGACATTAAAGCCTTTCAGGCACCTTATGCAGTGGCCACCATTGCTTTGAACAATCGCCGCACCGCACAGGTAGATTCTGTACGCACCACAAGCAGCTATAGCAATGTAGATGTTAACCGCAATAACCGGGGAAGCTGGCTGCAGAATTTCTCCTTCCAGGCTTCAGCTCCAGTAGGCGTTGAAGTATCATTGAAAGGCAATGATAAAATGCAGTTTGGCATTGCCGGTTCGGTGCAACCTACTTACGTGCTGGGCGACCGGACTTATATGATCACGACCGACTACAAACGCTATACACAGGTACCCTGGATGTTGCGCCGCTGGAACGTGAATACCTCTTTTGAAACATTTGTTCTTTACAATACCGGCAAAACAACCTGGCAGGTGGGTCCGCAGGTTCGCTACCAGCTATTGTCAAGTTTTATTTCCAACTACCCGGTTAAGGAAAATCTGTTTGACTTTGGTCTGAAGATTGGCATTTCCGTCAACAAATAAATCTTACTAATTGCTTACGATTCCCGTAGCCTGGTATAGGTGCGGGAATTTTTCGTTTCAGACTCTTCGCTAATTTTACCACCATGACCCGACTCCTGGCATTTTTCGTTTGTCTAATAATCCTTGCTGGCTGTAAAGCAAAAAAGAACAAAGCCGAAATTCCCGCTGAGCAGTTTTTTCCCGTAACGGATTATATCAAAGGTGAACTGGCAAAGCTCGACACTTCGCTGGCTACATTTTATAAAATTGAAACCGTCAATGGCATCAATGACACAGTTCCTATCCGCAATTCGGATGTGAAACGTTATGCACGGGATTTTGCCACCCTGCCCGACATCAGTTCTGATGAGTTGAGAAACGACTACCAGATCACCCACGAATACGATGATATGCTGAATGCGTTTGTATTTATGTTTACCACCAATGAAGATCACCCTGTAAAACGGGAGGATGTTGTGCTGGACCCCGCCCCGAATGCGCAGGGAAAGAACGACATTCAGTCTATTTTTGTAGAGCTTTGGCAAAATAATGGTGATACGCTGGTGCGCAAAAACATGCTTTGGGAAGCAGGGAAAAACTTCCAGATAACCACCGTAAGCGAAGCCGGCGGAACACAACAAACAAAAAAGCTGCAGGTAGTTTGGAATGGTTTTGAAGGCCAGAACCTGTAGCAGAGGCAATGATATGACGCAGAAAGAATTTCAGGAAATCGCAGGCACCTTACCACAGGAGCCCGGCATTTATAAATACTACAACGAAGAAGGCGACCTGCTGTATGTAGGCAAGGCTAAAAATATCCGTAAGCGGGTCAGCTCTTATTTTAATAAATCCATCAACAGCTATAAAACGCATGAGTTGGTACGGCGCATCCGCCGGATTGAATTCACTATTGTGCATACCGAGCAGGATGCTTTCCTGCTGGAAAATTCGCTGATCAAGCAGTACCAGCCCCTGTTCAACATCAACCTGAAAGACGATAAGACCTATCCTTACATCGTCATCAAGAATGAACGCTTTCCAAGAGTGTTTCTAACCCGGCAAAAGATTGAAGATGGTTCCCAATATTTCGGACCTTACACTTCGGTGGGAAAAGTGCGGGAACTGCTGGATTTCATTAAGCAAACCATTCCGCTGCGTACCTGCCCCTTGAACCTGACACCGCGGAACATTGAAAAAGGCAAGTTTAAAGTATGTCTGGAGTTTCACCTGGGCAATTGTAAAGGTCCCTGCGAGGCAAATCAATCGGAAGAGGATTACAACGAGAACATCCGCCAGATCAAGAACATTCTGAAAGGAAATCTTGGCGAAGTCATCCAGCATTTCAAACGCGAAATGAAAGGCCATGCGGAGGCGCTGGAGTTTGAAAAGGCCGAAGCTGTCCGCAAAAAGATTACCTACCTGGAGAATTACCAGTCACGTTCCATCGTGGTAAATACCACCGTAAAAGACGTAGATGTATTCAATATTGTCAAAGACACCGAAATTGCCTATGTCAATTACCTGATGGTGAACAACGGCGCTATTATTCAAACCAAAACCATCCGGGTGGAAACGCACCTGGATGAAAGTATTGAAGAAACACTGGCGGCAGCCATCGGGCAATTGCGCACTACGTTCAACAGCGATGCTGTTGAAATTGTTGTTCCGTTTGAGCTTGAATACGAGGAACCGGGAATTGTGCTTACCGTTCCAAAGGCCGGAGATAAAAAGAAACTGCTTGAGCTTTCCCAAAAAAATGCGCAGTATTTTATTGATGCTGTCAAGAGTAAAGAACGGCTGAAAGCCATGAAAATGGATAAATCGGCAGTGCTGCTGCAGATCCAGCAAGACCTGCAATTATCCGCTGTTCCGCAGCACATTGAATGCTTCGACAACTCAAACCTGCACGGAAGCTATCCTGTTTCGGCCATGGTTTGTTTTAAGGACGGAGAACCCAGCAAAAAAGATTACCGCCTGTTCAATGTAAAGACCGTAGAAGGCATCAACGATTTTGCCACCATGCGTGAAGCCGTTTACAGGCGCTATAAACGCCTGAAGACCGAAGGCATCCCTTTTCCTCAACTGGTGATCATCGACGGCGGAAAAGGCCAGTTAAGCGCCGCGTATGAAGCGATTGAAGAACTGGGCCTTCAAGGACAAATGACTATGATAGGATTGGCCAAAAATGAAGAGGAAATTTTCTTTGTTGGTGATAAGGAATCACTCAAGCTTCCTTATGATAGCGAAAGCCATAAACTGATTCGCCGCATTCGGGATGAAGTGCACCGTTATGGACTGAATTTTCACCGCGAAAAAAGGAGCAAGGGCACCTTCAAAAACGGCCTGGAAGACATCAAGGGAATAGGTAACACCACCGCCAATTTGTTGCTGAAAACCTTTCGCTCAATCAACAACATTAAACAACAGCCCGAGTCGGAACTGGCCCGTGTAGTGGGTGTTTCAAAAGCAAGAATCATTAAAAGCCATTTCGAGAACCCTGAGGGAACAGCAGAACAGAGTTGAATAAGTAATAAGGAATGTAGAAGTATGAAAAGAAATTCGTAGGATCAGTGAACTTTTTTCTGATGAAATAAAAAAGGGCTGGATAGAAATCCTGCCCCGTTTTAAAATCCAATATCCTATGAAAAACCGAGGTAAAAATACAACGTTCAGCCACAATTCCTATACGTACTTTCCACATTTTTTCTGCAGCATGTACTGAAACCCTTGACAGTATTCATTTTACTTAGAGAAAAAAATTGCAAGAGCTTTTGTGATCATTGCGCTCATCTTTAAATTATTGACCAGCATTGTTGACTTCACTTATTTCTGCGTTTGTGACGATGCCATCTTTTTAGAAAGATATAAACAAAAAATCCTGCCTTTACAGACAGGATTTTTATCATCAGGTGCAATTAATTGTACTTAGTATGACCAGAGGTCCTGCTCATAGTTAAAGATGCGCTCCTTGATATTCTCACCTTCCAGCAAGGCAAGGATCGGATCTTTGATCATCTGGCGGATGGTTTTATTACCCGGGTTATCCAGTGTAGACTTGGTGATGTACGAAGAGAACATTCTTGCTTCGAACAATTCTTCCCATGTCATACGGCCATAGCCCATGTTCTTTGGATTATAAACCTCATAACGGGCCAGTGTTTTGCGTAAATCAGGATAATAAACCCAGAACAGCACTTCCGTAGCCGGTACTTTCGAACCAGGTCTTGCCCTTTCAATCACCGGCGCAATGCCAATAATCCGGCTGATCATGCGGCTTGATTCGCGGTCAAATACCCACTCTTCTTTCATCCGCAGTTTGGTCACCAGCTTTGGATTGAACGTTTCTTTGGTTACCACATACTCAACAATTCGGTTCGGGTTTGTAGGATCCACTACCGGTGTTGTATCTGCAGGACCGCCAACTGTTTTAGATTCAATATCAGCCAACGTTAACGGCGTGGTGAAACGCTCATCGGCAAAGGCTACTACCGAATCTTTTTTCAGGGCATCCAGCAAGATGTTCATAAACATCTGGCTGCCGTTGTCGTCTTCTGCTTCATAACGGAATGTTTGATTCATCTTCTCACGGAGGTCCAGCTCACGCCAAACTTTTTCCATAAACAAGGCATCATCCCAGCGCAGGTGCTCGTAAGGAAGCGGTGTACGCTCATTTACAAAGCTTTTATCAACAATACCGTCATTGCGCAACGATTTCATAATCACATTCGGGCCTGAACCGGTATCCACCCGGATAGGAATGTTACCGTAGGGGTTGTAACCAGAAGGCGCACTGGTGTTGTTGTTCTGTTGTTGTGTTTCCTCTCCTGCAGGTTGCGCGGCCGGTTGCCCGCGTCTTCTGCCGGTGCGTTGCGCATCAGCCGATTGGGCTACCAATACGAGTAGCAGCGAAAAAACACAGCATTTTATGATCAGGTGTTTCATACGTCTCTATTATTTAAGGTAATAAACCAATGAACCAATTTTGAATACCCTGCCATCTGGTCCTTTGGCACGCAAGCCGTCGATGGTAACAGTACGGCCAGGCTTTGCATTAGCGTTAATCACTTGCTTGGCACGAGGGGTAAAATAAACACCCTGTACATCAGCCGTTTCAATATCACCTTCATCATTATCAATGCTGATGCTATAGCTCACAACATCATATTGAATATCGAAGGGGAAATCTTTAATGTAAGCACCTACACCAGATTGTGCTTTGAATGCTCCTGCATTGATGGTTTCACCCGAAGGAAAACCACCCACAGTACCCGTTGGCGCAGGAATGGAGCGTACACGGAACCGGGAAGAACCGGCCACTTTACCATCTACACTCACAGTGATAACTGCATCTTCGGTTGGCGTATTTACACGAACATTGTATTTACCCGCACCAATCTTGCTGATGGTACCACCACCACCTGTCATGGAAACCTGCACTTTGTCATCACCACCACCGGAAGCTGCAATAGAAACCGGGTTGTCAACGCCAATGTAAAGCACGTTCATCTTATCCAGGGCAATTGATGCATTAGACTGACCAACAGTATACTCTACATTAAACGTTCTTGTTTGAGGTTTGCCATCCTGGTCAGTAAAGGCTACGGTTACAGGAATACTGTGATTGCCGATAGTACCGGCCGCTGTTTTGTAAACAGCCATGCCTTTTTCATTCAGGGAAACTCTTGATCCGCCAATAGAAATATCGGGAAGTTTTGATTTGGAAAAGGCTCCCAAACCAGCCGTGATCTCCAGTTCCTGGCCCGGCATTAGGTATTTGGAGTTCTGACCTACAATAGCTTCAAACGCATCGAAGATCACCTCTACTTTACCTACCTGCTCGTGCAGGTGTGTAACCACGCGGTTCTCTGTTGTTTTTACATCGTTCTCAAACTTGCGCAGAATAGTTAATGCAGCAACAGTAGGAACCATATGAAAATAAGCATCTTCGAAGGTTTTGTTGCCACCTTTTAATCCTCTCGGTAATGTAGGATCTACCTGCAGGCTTCTTTCAAATTCAGCTTTGCGGTCCGGATGCACCAGGTTGATCATAGCGGCACGGTAAGCTGCCAGTTTTTGCTGCAGTTCTTTACCCTTGCCTTCTTTTACCATGATGCGTGTAGCGATGTCCTGGTTATCTTCTTTGAACGTTGAATCTTTCTTTCTTGCCGGATCAAAATCAGCAGCTTTCAGGATATCATTGCGCAGACCTTCAATGTAATTGTACATTGCAGAGGTTAATTGCTGTGCCTGCTGCGCTTTGGGGTACCACGTTTCTGCTTTTACCTTACTCGTGGGATCAGCCAGTTTGTTCCGGAATGATTCCATGATATTTTCCGTTGAGATGTTAACGGTGCTGTTAGTTTTATCCAGGCTATTGTCCACGGTTTTAAACGCATTCAGAATCTCAGCCGAGACGTTCAGGGCTAACAGGGCTGTCAGCACCAGGTACATCAGGTTGATCATCTTCTGCCGCGGCTCTTTGGGGAGTGCCATAACTTATTTTGGATTTTCGATTTGTAATAGTTGAATGAATCTGTTTTTCATAGGTGTAGCCGGTGCTTAACGACCCTGCATGGCAGTCAGCATATTACCATAGATGCCATTCAGGCGTCCAAGGTTGTTTGCCAAAGAGCCAATTTGATCCTGAACTTTTTTCGCATCGTCGGCACTGTTGGTCATGATCTGCGCTGTTTCGGCAAGCTTACCATAGAAACCGTTCATCGCTTTCAGGTGGTTGTTGCTTTCCTGCAGTTCCAGTTCATAGATAGTGTTCAACGAAGAAAGGTTCTTTGTTAGCACCTGGATCTGGTCGTGGAAAACACGGGCACTGTCAGATGCGGCATTGAAAGCACCTACCGAGTTGGCAGCATTTACATAGGCATCTTTCACCTGTGTCAATGCAGTGGTCACTTCCCTGGTCTTTTTGGTATAATCACCGGTAGCAGCTACTACATCGGTAATGTCATTCATGTTAGAGATCGTTGTGTTCAGCTTTTTGAAACCTTCGCTCAGGCGGTTCAGGTTGGCTGGGGTAATGTCTGCTTCCATAAGCGCTTTGTCCATTTGACCCAGTACCCTGCCCTGTGGCGTGATAGCTTCTACCACAGTTTCTTCTCTGGCAGCATTGTCTTTTACAGCCGGGAAAATGAGGTATAACACACCGTAAAGAGCAAAGATGGCTGCTTCGGTGGTTAACCCGATCCAGAGCCATGTTTCGGCATCAGGAGCGTGGGTGATTTTACGAAGGGCACCCCAGATTACAAGGGCGGCACCAAATGAAACGGCTACGTCAACGTATTTACTGATTTTGGGAGGAATAGCAGCTGCCATAATTGTTGTTGTTTTTAATGGTTGATATTTAGATTTTAAAACTTCTGAATTGAATAGAAACAAAGGAGGTTGCGTACAACCTCTTTTTATAGATGTTACTTATTAATACGATGATTAACGACGACCAGTTGCTGAAGCCGGCAAGTCAATTACTGTACGGAAACCGATATAGGATTTGGTAGAATCCTGGTACTCGTAAGTACGGGTTCCGGTCTGCAGGTAATAACCTACGTCTTTCCAGCTTCCGCCGCGCAATACTTTGCGTTTCATTTTGGGAGGATCGCTGTCCTTGGCGTTAAAGCGTACATCCGGGTTCATGTCGTGCTGGAATGTGTACGAACCTTCATAATAAATAGAAGAGGTCCACTCCGCTACGTTTCCGGACATATTATATAAGCCATAGTCGTTAGGCCAGTAAGCATCGGCACGAACGGTATAGAAACCACCATCTTCGGGATAGTTTCCACGGCCGGGCTTAAAGTTGGCCAGCAGACAGCCTTTTTTATTGCGCAGGTAATAGTTACCCCAAGGGAACATCGACTGGGAACGACCACCACGGGCTGCATACTCCCACTGCGCCTCTGTCGGCAGGCGGAAGTCAGACTCCTGTACACGGTTCTTTGATTCCAGGAAGTTGTTCAGGTAAAGGGTACGCCAGTTACAGAAAGCTTCAGCCATCTTCCAGTTCACACCCACTACAGGATAATTTCCAAAAGCGGGGTGAGAAAAATAGCGTTTTGTCATCGGCTCGTTATAGGAATACGAGAAATCCCGCATCCATACCAGCGTATCGGGGTAAACCGATACCGGGAAGCGCTCAATGAACTGAGAGCGGGGCTTGCCGGCATTTTCTCTGCGGGCAGCTTCTTTCAGGTCAAAGCGTTCTACCTGGTAGACAATTTTCGAAGGATCCAGCTCTTTGCGGCCACGGAGGCGATCCGGCTCCGGAAGGATCATGTCATTCAATTGCTCAACTACTTTCGGGTCGTTCCACTTTACAGTACGCATTTTGGCAAAATCAACCACTTCAGAGCCATCAGAAGCCTGTTTTACATACGGGGCGCCTAATTTTTTGGCAGCAACAGAGTCGCGAACCCAATACACAAACTGGCGGTACTCATTGTTGGTGATTTCTGTAGCATCCATCCAAAAGCCGCTGATCGATACGGAACGGTTGCGGGCACTGAAGGCATAAGCAGGGTCTTCGTCGCTGGGCCCCATGTGAAAGGTTCCCTGCGGAATGTACACCATTCCCGGAGGTTTTGGCAGAATGTAGCGGGTACCGGGTGCAATACCATGCACCTGACCATCATTGGGTAAGGCACCGCCTCTGTCTTTTTTCCCAAGAATTCCACAGCTAGCCAATGAAAGTGCTGAGAGAGCAATCAGGGTGTAGTAATGGTTTTTCATAATCATAGACTGGGGTATACGGCAAAAATAATTTTTTGCTTTAAAGGATGAGGCAAGGTTAAATAGTTTTTTTCTCATTTCCAATAGTCAATGATGTTGTCTTGACGTAAAAACAGAAACGGACGAAAGTGTTGAATATTGTACAAAGTATAAAGAATTTGAAAGATAGTGGCTTACAGGCGATTAAAAGCGTGATTACCGGTCTTTCATACACGTAATTCCGACAGTAAAAATTGTGGCTTTTACGCTGCCGCCCGGCAAAAAAAGGGTATTTATCCATCCTTCTTTCCAGGCTAAAAAACCGGTTCCGTAAAAAATCCCGCCGGGGGCGGGACAATTCTTTCAAGACAAGCAATTTATTTTTTCGGCACATGGGCAGCAAGGTACTTTTCCAGGGCCGCTACCATGGATGGCGCCTGCGGCTGGGGAGCTTTGATCTCCAGTTGCAGTCCTGCTTCTTCCACGGCTTTGGAGGTATTGTTGCCAAAGGCACCAATAACAGTACCGTTCTGCTTGAACTTAGGCACATTATCAAAAAGGCTTTTCACACCGCTGGGTGTAAAAAAGCAGATCACGTCAAATTCAGTTTTTGTAAGAATCTCTTTGACATCATTGCTAACGGTGCGGTACATAAACGCAAGGGAAAAGTCACAACTGTTGGTTTTCAGCCAACCGGTAATCTCGCTGTCTTGCTGGTTTTCGGAGCAGACATAAAGAAACCGTTCGTTACTCTTATGCTTGTTGATGACATCGAACAGGCTCTTGTTGCTGCCATCGGCCCCGTAAAAAACCTTGCGCTTACGGTAGAGTATAAACTTCTGCAGGTAGAGGGCTACTGCTTCTGTTATGCAGAAATACTTCGTATCCTGGGAAACGGAAACTTTCATTTCCTCACAAACCCTGAAAAAATGATCAATGGCGTTCCGGCTGGTCAAAATGACCGCTGAATGAGCAGCAATGTCAATCTTTTGTTTGCGAAACTCTTTGGCAGGAATTGCCTCCAGGCGGATGAAAGGCTGAAACTCCAACTCTACACCGTATTTGCGTTCCAGATCGAAATAAGGCGACTTATCACTTTCTGGTCTGGGTTGGGTAATCAGTACTTTTTTTGTGTGCGTGGCCTCTTTGGTGGCCTTAACCCCTGTGTGTTTTACCATAGTGCGGTTCGGCTAACGTTGAGCAAAATTAATATATTTCCCTCAGAAACAGGAACAACAGTTTGTTAATCAGCAGCAGTGGCAGAATCTCGAATGCTGCGAGATAGAGCAGAAAGTGAAAAAAGTTTATACGGACCATGCGGTTGATGGAAATGTAGGAGAGAAAAAAGCGATAGGCGAAAAGGGCTGCCACCAGAATTAAACTCAAAGTGACGGAGGCCGTATGTACCGGGCCGTAACTGAATGCCAGCAGGATGGTGAACGGTAACAGCAAGACGCCCAGCACTTTGTTGGTAGAAAAGATGACGAAGATATATGTGTCGGTGGCCTCTGTCAGGCGAAATACCCAGCCAAAAAATTTCAGCAGCACAAACTTCCCGGCATAAATCACGGCTAGTGCCAACGCACTGTAAAGTGCAAGCATCCAAAAAGGCAGGTCATCGGTAGCAATGCCGAAATGATAAAAGATCAAACTGACAAAGACAGCCCCGCTCAACACGAAAAAAATATTAAAGAGCAGGGAAGGCAGTGGGTTTTGTTGAAGCTGCTCCTTTACCTGCCGCTGCCGCATGGTGGTGCGGAAATAAGATCCAAAAAGGTCGGAGAGATACCGGCGAAAACTGTTTTTAATGATAGCAAACAGGAGCAGCAATCCAACCACCGTATAAAACAACACTTCCTTTCCCTCCCATTCGCGTTCGGAAACGCTGTAACGCACCGGATTGGTGAACCTAAAAAAAAGCCGGTCTCGGTAGCGGAACGAATCGGAGGCAAAGGGGAACTGCAGCCGGGGACGAATCGTATCGCGTATGGGTGGCGGCACAGCAGCCAGGGAATCTGAAAGTGCTTCCTGCCGGCGCAGAGAGTCGGCAATACGGGCCGCCTCCAGCGAATCCCGGCGCAAGCTGTCGGCCGGCATTTGCGCCTGGGCACAGATACTACATAACAAAATTGTTATAAACAGAAAAATCCTCACGAGCCGCAAAAATAGTCGCTCCACAATAGCATTAGAAAAAAGACACAAAACCAATATGAATTTTTGACTGGCGAAGATTAAAATCAGTGTCATCCCGACTTCCCACCGCCCAGGTTACGTTGATCAAACCGGCTTTGGGCTGAAACGAAAGCCCCGCACCGGCGCTGATATACGTATGTGATTTTACAGTTTCGAACGGGTACTTGCCCCAGCCACCATCAACAAAACCAAAGAAGTTGGAGTTAAGTCCCGTCAGCAACCGGAACTCTGCAGTACCAACAGCGTATTGCGATACAAACTGACTTTCTTCGTTAAACCCCCGCAATAGTTTGTTGCCGCCAATCTGAAACATCTCATTCCGAAAAATAACCGGGCTTTGAAATACGCCGGCATTGGCACCAAGTTTCAAGGTAGTTTGTTTTCCCAGCTGGAAAAATTTAGCACCAGTTGCATTCAGCCGGAATTGATAGCTGGACTGTTTTACCGTATCGTACAAGCGTTCAAAATCAAAATCAGGGTTGGAAGGATCTTTCAGCTCAAGGATCAGGTTATTTTTTTTCAGCTTTTTAGTGCCGGCTGTGGCTGTCAGGCCAAACTGCACTCCCCTTCTTGGGTTGAACCGGTAATCCGTGTTGTTGTAATCATAACCCACACCCAAGTTTAGCGAACTGACATCTGCCTCCTGCGGCAATTGCTTGGACTGTATAATGCTGGCAGCATTGATGCCGCTAACGATGGTGGAGCGGCGCTGCAAAAAAACGGAAGCCGTGCGTTTATCGCCCAGTCCATAGTTAATGCCAAAGGTCATGTTGATGTTCAGGAAAAGACTGTCGAGCTTATACATGTCCAGTGAAAACCGGGCACCAAACGGTGAACGGAAAAGGTAAGGCTGTTCGTAAAGAAGGTTCAGTCGTGGTGAGCTCCGTTGCAGTTGCTGCCACATCAGTCCAATGGTTTCACCGGCACCTAACGCATTACGAAGCAGCACATTGGCATCAACCGTCAATAACAATTTGCGATTGATACCCAAGGGGTCAGCATTGGGCAGAAATCCAACCAGTGCATTGATCTGGCTACTGCGTTTTGCTTTCAGATAAAGATTCAGGACAGACCCTGTGGCCATCATAGTGAGATCGGCCGGCTTTTCTTCTTCTACATAGGAAAGCGCAGCCAGTTTGGTTCGGATGCCTTCCAGCTGGCTTTTGCGATAAAGTGTTCCGGCGGGAATTTGCAGGTACTGCTGCAGGAAGGTTTTGTTCACCTTCGCATCACCAATCACCTGGATGCTGTCAATTTTATAAAGAGGTCCCCGTTCAATTTTCAGCAGGGCCGCCACACCATCCTGCCCAATGTCAATACTGTCGAGGTATGTTTTCCCAAAGGGATAACCATTCTCCTCTAGGTAGTCCAGTATCCGCTGCTGCCAATTGTTGATGGTGGTAAAATCCATTGCCCCCTTCAGGTTGGGAAAGTGAATGGTTTCCAGCAAAGCCGCATCACTTTTTGCTGTACGAAGCCTTCCCCACAGGTAGGCTTCACCCAGATAAAGCTCCACAAAGGCCTGGGTGGAATCGACCTGTAAACTGTCGATGGAAGCTGTTACAAAACCCTTACTCTGCAGGAGGGGCAAGAGCCCGGCCAGGTAAGTATTGGCCTCAAACCGGCTGGGAAAGGAGGAAGGCAGGGAAAGAACAGCCAGTTGCGCCGAATCGGAGGCACTGGCAGCATACCGCACCGGGTATACCTGTGCAGCAGCGCTCCACCACAGGAGTGTTAAAACCCAAAGCAGGCCGATTCTGTGCTTTACCTTAGCCATCAATTTCTCAAACTAAATAGACGAATAAAAAGGATAACGAAGTTGGCTGGAATTTATTTGCATATCCCGTTTTGCAAACAGGCCTGCACCTATTGCAATTTTCACTTCACTACCTCGCTGCGCTACAAAGATGACCTGGTGAAGGCATTGGTAAAAGAGGCCGAAGCCGAAAAAGCGTATTTGGGCGGCGAAACTGTGCACACCCTCTACTTTGGCGGCGGCACGCCCAGCCTGCTGAGCATGTCTGATTTGGAATGTATGCTTTCTGATTTAAGAAAGCATTACCCGATTGCACCCGATGCAGAAATTACCCTGGAAGCCAACCCCGACGATGTGACAAAAGAGGCCGTGAAGACATGGAAAGACCTCGGCATCAATCGCCTCAGCATCGGTATCCAATCGTTTTTTGAAGAAGAACTGCGTTGGATGAACCGGGCCCACAATGCAGACCAGGCCAGGACCTGCATTGAGAACAGCTACGCTGCCGGCATCAATAACCTAAGCATCGACCTGATTTATGGCTCCCCCCTGCTAACGGATGAAATGTGGGAACAGAACATAAGAACGGCGCTAGATTTTGATATCAAACATCTCTCCTGCTATGCTTTAACCGTAGAAGAAAAAACGCCGTTGCAGAAAAACATTGCCCTGAAAAAGACAGTGGATGTGGACAGTGACAAACAGGCAAGACAGTTTTTGCACCTGATGCAGCGGCTCAATGAAGCTGGTTACGAACATTATGAGGTCTCCAACTTTGCCCAACGGGGTTTCAGAAGTAAACATAACTCTTCGTACTGGAAAGGTGTTCCCTACTTAGGGCTTGGTCCTTCTGCCCATTCGTTCAATGGCTGGGAAAGAAGGTGGAATATCCCGAATAACAACGTGTATATAAAAACAGTCAATGACGGAACACCTCAACGGGAAGTGGAAGTATTAACCCCCGAACAGCAGCTGAACGAAACCATCATGATCTCGCTACGGACGATGGAAGGTATCGACCTTGATAAAATCAAAGAAGGCTGGGGTGAAAAAGAAAAGCAACGGCTCCAAAAAGATCTCTCCAAATACATCCGCAGCGGGTTGGTGACAGTAACAGATCATCATGCACAGCTCACCGATGAAGGCATGCTCCGCGCCGACGGCATTGCGGCTGACTTATTTGTGTAAGCAGAACCAGGATAAGCGAGATGTTTAGGGATACTTAGAATAAAGAAAGCCGCTTTGTTGAAGGCGGCTTTCTTGTAAAAAGTTTCAAAAATCCTGCTCAACCTATTCGTCCCAGCCAGACAGGCATTCTCTTGTCGCTTCAATTGTTTTGTCCAAATCTTCGCGGCTCAATGCATGACTTAAAAACCAGGTCTCAAATGCAGACGGCGGCAAATAAACTCCCCTTTCCAGCATCTTGTGAAAATACTGATTGAACAAGCCATTGTTTGCCGATGCCGCTGATGCAAAATCAATCACGGGCCTCTCACTGAAATGGATTGATATCATCGTACCCAAGTGATTGATGACGTAAGGAATGCCGCTTTCCTTCAACACCTGCTCCAATCCTTCTTTCAGATAATCACCTTTTTCTTCAAGTTCGGTGTAAACAGAAGGATTGTTCTTTAGATGCGTCAACAGCGTATAACCTGCGATCATCGCCAGCGGATTACCACTTAATGTTCCTGCCTGGTATACATTTCCCAGGGGAGCGATGTGATTCATAATTTCCTGCCTGCCGCCAAATGCACCGACCGGCATACCGGCGCCAATCACTTTCCCGTAAGTCACTAGGTCGGCATCAATGCCTAAACGTTCTTGTGCCCCCCCCTGCGCCAGACGGAAGCCGGTCATCACTTCATCAAAAATGAAAACGATGCCTTCTTCCGTACACAGTTTGCGAAGCCCCTGCAGAAAACCTTCTTTTGGAATGATACACCCCATATTACCGGCTACGGGTTCGATGATGATAGCAGCGATCTGGCCTTTGTTCTCCTCTACCAGTTGCTGAACCGCTTCCAGGTCGTTGTAGGGTGCCGTAAGCGTATCCGCAGAAACTCCTGCCGTCACACCCGGAACGGTTTGAATATTGAACGTAGCCACACCACTTCCTGCCTTTACCAAAAACGAATCGGCATGGCCGTGATAGCAACCTTCAAACTTGATGATCTTGTTTCTTCCCGTATAGCCTCTCGCCAAACGGATAGCGCTCATACAAGCTTCCGTTCCGCTGCTTACCATGCGAATAAGATCCACATTCGGCACCATGCTTTTTACCAATTCGGCCATTTCTACTTCCAGTTCCGTTGGCGCACCGAATGAGGTGGAGTCAACAGCTTTTTTCTGAATCGCTTCCACCACCGGTTCGAAGGCATGTCCCATGATCATGGGTCCCCAGGAATTGATATAATCAATGTACCGGTTGCCATCAACGTCATACAGGTAAGCGCCTTTTGCCCTTTGCAAAAAGATGGGACTGCCGCCTACACTTTTAAAGGCTCTTACGGGAGAATTTACGCCGCCGGGAATGCTAGCTTGTGCTCTGCTAAAAAGTTCTTTGCTTTTGGAAATGTTCATTTCTATTCGTTTCATGGTGTGTCCAAACATTCCATATCTCCAAGATATGGAATGTCTGAACGCGACTACCTTTTGTCTTTTACTGGTTTAATAAACGTACAGCGTCTTTTGCAAAATAGGTTGCAATCAAATCGGCACCCGCTCTTTTCATGGACGTCAGTGTTTCCAGGATGGCTTTGTCTTCATTGATCCAACCCATTTTGGCAGCCGCTTTGATCATGGCATATTCACCACTGATGTTGTACACACTCACCGGAACATCCACAGCGTTCTTCACATCCCGAACAATATCCAGGTAAGGCAGACCGGGTTTTACCATTACAATGTCAGCACCTTCTTCCACATCCATCAGGGCTTCTTTCACCGCTTCAGTGCGGTTGGCATAATCCATCTGATACGTTTTTTTATCACCAAAGCCCGGAGCACTATCCAGGGCATCGCGGAACGGCCCGTAGAAGCAGGATGCATATTTCGCACTGTACGCCATGATGCCCACTTTGGTAAAACCACTGTTTTCCAGGCCTTCACGAATGGCACCGATACGGCCATCCATCATATCACTCGGAGCTACCATATCTGCTCCGGCCTGCGCATGCGAAACACTCATTTTCACCAACGCTTCTACTGTTGGATCGTTTACAATTTCACCATTCTCCACAATACCATCATGTCCGTAGGAAGAATACGGATCCAGTGCCACGTCGGTCATCACATACATGTCCGGCACCGCATCTTTGATGGCTTTAATACTGCGCTGCATTAAGCCGTTAGGATTCCATGCTTCTTTACCGGTATTATCCTTTAATTCATCTTTGCACTTGATAAAAAGCAAAACGCTTTTAAGTCCCATGCTCCATAGTTCCTTCACTTCTTTAACCGTTATATCCAAACTGTTCCGGTAATAATTTGGCATCGAGGCGATTTCTGTTTTCACATTCTCACCTTCATCAATAAACAGGGGAACAATAAAATCATTGGGTGTTAAGCTAGTTTCCGCTACCATACTTCTGATAGCCGGCGTTGTTCGTAATATTCTGTTTCGTCTTTGCAAAAACATCGTCTAAAATTTCGCTTTTAAAAATAAGGCAGTATGTTTTGTTAGCAGGTATTGGAGCGTTTTGCCCACTCTTCTCTTTCTTCATCAGTAGGTTCATCTTTCACCCAATCTTTTGGGTGAAGACATGCCTGTAACAATTTATCTTCTTCACTCCCGGGTACCGGCTGATAATTGTACTCAAATCGAACGGTGGGCGGAAGACTCATTAAAATACTTTCTATGCGGCCGTTTGTTTTAAGTCCAAACAAGGTTCCCCTGTCATGAACGAGGTTGAACTCCACATATCTTCCTCTGCGGATTTCCTGCCAATGCTTATTGACATCGGTGTAAGGGGTACCTTTTCTCTTCTCCACAATTGGCACATAAGCTGGAATGAATGCATCGCCGCAAGACTTTGCAAACGACACCCAAAAGTTTACGTCTTTTGTTTCATCGGGACGTTGGTAGTCATAAAAAATACCGCCGATTCCACGACGCTCATTGTTGCGGTGAAAGTTTACAAAATAATTGTCGCAGACTTCTTTGAACTTCGCATAAAATCCCGGATCAAAGCGGTCGCAGGCATCCTTATACGTTTGATGAAAATGCCGGGCATCTTCTTCAAACAGGTAGTAAGGCGTTAGATCCGTACCGCCGCCAAACCAACGGTCGATGACTTCATCGTTTTCATTGTACAATTCAAACATGCGGTAGTTGCAATGCACAGTAGGTACAAAAGGGCTCAGGGGATGAATCACCAGGGAAAGTCCGCAGGCAAACCATTTAGCGCCGTTAATTTTTAAACCCGTTCGCATGGCATCCGTTACATCGCCAAACACAACAGATGTGTTCACGCCACCTTTTTCGAACACAGCACCGTTGGCAATGACTCTTGTCTTGCCACCGCCGCCTTCGGGTCGCTCCCACTTATCCTCTATGAACGTTGCCTTGCCATCGGCTTCTTCCAACGCCGCACAGATACGGTTTTGCAGATCGTGAATGTAGTCAACAAATTGTTCCTTTATCAAAGTACCCATCGTATTGCTTATTTCTGCAGAAACCGGAGCAGCGGTTTGATGAACGCATCAAACTTTTCAATGTGCGGCAGGTGGCCCACATTGTCCAGTTCCACCAAGGTTGAATTCTTTATCCGTTGTTGTGTTTTCTTTCCGAGTTCGGGGTACTGCCCCATTGTTTTTCGCTTCTCTTCACTCACCAGCGCCTTACCGATAGCGGTGCGGTCACGCTGACCAATGATCAGCAGCGTTGGCACGGTAATCCGCTCAAATTCATATACTACCGGCTGGGTATAGATCATCTCCGACGTCAGGGCAGCATTCCAGGCAATTACCGGGTAGTCCGGGTTCTTTGTCCAACCGGCCAGCATGGCTACCCACTTATCGTACTGTGGTTTCCATTGGCCACCATAATAACTTTCCAGCTGATAGGCTTTGATCTTTTCGTAATCCTGTTTCAGCTCGTTCTGAAACATGGCATCTACTGTTTGGTAAGGCGCCAGTGTTTTGTAGTCTTCCAGCCCAATTGGATTTTCCAGAATGAACGTTTCAACACGTTCAGGGAACATCAACACAAACCGGGTGGCCAGCATACCGCCCATTGAATGTCCTAACACACTGACCTTATCGACCTTTAAACTATCGAGCAAAGTTTTGGTGTTTTGCGCCAGCAGGTGAAAGGAATATTGAAAATGGGCCGGCTTGGATGAGCGGCCAAATCCAACCTGGTCGGGCATGATCACCCGGTAACCATTCCGCGTCAAAACTGTGGCTGTGCTGTCCCAGTAAGCGCCAGAAAAGTTTTTCCCGTGCAGCAGCACCACCGTTTTCCCGTTTGGACGGGGTGGCTTTACATCCATATAAGCCATCCGAAGGTTCTGCTTCTGCACATTCAGCGGCAGGTATTGCACCGGAAAAGGATAAGGGAAATTCTCCAGTTCCAGGTCCAGCGGTTGTACCTGCGCCTTTACACCATAACCGATCACTAAAATGAATAAAAACAATCCTACTCTTTTCATAACCTCTACTTTTTTCAGTCTGTCATAAGCAGTAGAATATGTTTGGGTAAGATATGAAGCAACAGGTGTCAAAAACCCATTCAGGACTTACGCCTTGTATTCCTTCACCGCTTCCACAAAGGCCTTGGCATGGTCAACCGGAACATTCGGTGTAATGCCATGACCCAGGTTGGCAATGTAATGCTGTGCGCCAAAATTGTCAATCATTTCCTTTACCCATTGCCTGATCTGCGGGATTGGTGCCAGCAGTTTTGCGGGGTCAAAGTTACCTTGTAGTGTGATGTTGTTGGATGTTAATTCTCTTGCAAACTGTGGGGTGATGGTCCAGTCGATACCAATCCCGCTAGCGCTACTCTGGCTTAGATCCTTCAATGCATACCAGGTGCCTTTCGGGAACAGAATCACCGGCGCACTGTCTTTAACAGCATCAGCAATCTGCAGCAGGTACGGCTGTGCATAGGTCTTGAAATCTTCAGGGGAAAGCGAACCAGCCCAACTATCAAACACCTGCACCGTATCGGCGCCGGCCTTTACCTGTGCTCTCAGGTAGTCGATGGTAATGTCTGTGATCTTTTGCAGCAAGGCATGGGCTAACTGCGGCTGTGTATAAGCAAACTGTTTAGCCTTGTCCCAGGTTTTACTGCCCTTGCCTTCTACCATGTAGCAAAGAATGGTCCACGGCGCACCGGCAAAACCAATCAAGGGCACACGGCCGTTTAACTCTCGCTTGGTCATCGCCAATGCATCCATTACATATTTCAAATGATGTTCGGCGTCGGATGTATTCAAAGCATCAATGTCCGCCTGTGTTTTGATGGTCCTGGGCAGCGAGGGACCTTTGCCTTCCTCCATCAACACCTCCACACCCATAGCCTGCGGAATAACCAGAATATCGGAAAAAATAATAGCAGCATCCACGCCTACCTGGTCAACAGGCTGCAGCGTAATCTCCGTGGCCAGCTCCGGTGTTTGGCAACGGGTAAAGAAATCATATTTCTCCCGCAGCTTAATGTAATCAGGCAGATACCTTCCCGCCTGGCGCATCATCCACACCGGTGGACGTTCCACTTTTTCCTTTCGCAATGCTCGTAGTAACAGGTCGTTTTTGAGGCCACTCATTCGTAACAATTGATGTTTTGAAAATAAAAATTCACCGAAGCCAGCATACTTTCCTGACTGGGTGATTCGCTTATGATAATTCGGTTATCGGTAAAATCTGCGATGCTGTCGGCCGTGGTTTGGCCGATGGCAAAACAAACGGTTCCCTTCTTTAGTTGATTGGCAGAAAAAAAACTATGCACAGCGCTGGGGCTAAAAAACAGGATTCCATCAATATCTTCTGTTAGCATTGCCGGGGTTTCTGTTGTTTCATAAACCACAATTTCGTGTACCGTAATGCCCGCAGCTTTCAGGATGTTTGGCAATTCATCCCTACGTCTGTTGCCGCAGAAAAACACCACTTCTTTTACTTTTTCTTCAATAATCTTTTGCGCTAGGTCTTTTCCATAATCGGCCGTAGCCACAATATTAGCGGGATTGAAATAGGGATATAGCGTTTCTTTCGTTTTTCCGCCTATTGCAAATACCTTCCAGTTAGGAATCAACCAGGAAGCACCCTGGCGCAGGTATTTTTGAACGGCCAAAACTGCATTTGCACTTGTGAAAACAGCGTAGTGCAGGTCCTCGCTCAACACCCAGGGCATGATCTCCCGAGCCTTTTCTTCTGTTACAATTGGTTTTATTGCGATCGCTTCCTGCTCGATGATTTCAATTCCGTTCTCATTCGCTTTTTCCACAAGCGAAGGCGCAAGTTTTTTTGTACTTAAAACCTTATACGTCGCCATCAGTGGTTAATCCTTTATTGCGAATGCGGTTCACAAGTTCCTGTCCGCCGTTCAGCAAAATTTCATTGGCCGCGTTTACACCCAGGTTTGACGCTTCTGCCAGTGCAACCGTTTTTTCTACTTCCGCTTTTTGTTTTCCATCCGGGCTGACAATATTTCCCCTGAAGTAAACTTCATTGCCTCTTACTTCGGCAAGGCCGGAAATTGGCGTTGAGCACCCACCCATCAGGGCACTTAAAAAATCGCGTTCAATCTTCACACAAAGCGCCGTAGCATCATCGTTGAACGATTGGCAGCTCTGAAATGCCATATCATCCCCTTCCCGGCACACCACCATAATGGCACCTTGCGCCGGTGCCGGCAGCATCCAGTCCAGATCAATGGATTTCTCCGGACGCAGATGAATGCGCTCCAGTCCTGCAGCAGCGAAAATGGCGCCGTGCCAGTGGTTCTCTTCTACCTTGCGCAAACGGGTGTTCACGTTGCCGCGAAGGTTCTCCACTTTATGGTTGGGATAACGGTTCAGCCATTGCGCAATGCGACGAACAGAACCGGTAGCAATAGTCGCTTCCGATTGCGGATCATCCAGAAAACCGATCCCGTTTTTATAAACAAAAATGTCTTTATGGGAAGCTCTTTTTAGCACGGCAGCCTGCTGAATGCCCTGTGCCAGCTGCGTGGGCACATCCTTCATGGAATGCACCGCAATATCGATGCGCTTATTCAGGAGCGCTGCGTCCAGTGTTTTGGTAAAAACACCCGTCACGCCCAATGCATATAAGGGTGTAACGGTATCAATATCGCCTTCGCTTTTCATGTATACCAGCTCGGAAGACACACCCGCTTCTTTGAGTAAGCCCTGCACCAATGTAGCCTGCCACACAGCCAGTTGGCTGTCTCTTGTTCCTATGCGTAAGGGATTCATTAATTTTTAGTGTTGATAAATTCGTTCAGTGCAGAAAGGTACTGACAGCCTCTTTGATTTTGCACCTTTACTTTACCGGCCGTTTCATTCAGCACCCGCTGAATGTGGCCGTCAATCTTTTTGGGGCAGGTTGTGGTTTGCACGTAATGCGGATGCGTATACAAGGCTTTCAATGTCGATTTCAGGTGTTTCAGCATTGGTACATGCTTGCGCATTTCGCACCAATCCTGGAATTCCAGCATCAGTTCAGAGATGATGCCTTTTGCCTTGGGCACTTCGGCCTGGCGCATTTTCAGCGTTTCATCTTTCAGCTTGCTCAGCATATCCACGTTCACCATCCGCACATTGGGAAGAGTTTGCGCATCGTCGGCAACGTTGTAAGGAATGGAAAGGTCAAGGATCACCTTTTCACCTTTACCTTCCAGGTGATGTTTTAAAATCACCGGCTGTGCCGAATTGGTAGCTACCAGCACAATATCGGCAGCATCCAGTTCTTCATCCAGCATATCCAGGGAGGCACAACGCAGACCCAGTTCTTCTGCCAGCGCAGCAGCTTTCTCCGGCGAACGGTTGATGAGGGTGATATCTTTTGTCCCGAGGTAATCAACCAGGTTTTTGCAGGTATTGCGACCGATCTTTCCAACACCCAGCAAAAGGATTTTTTTACCGGAAGGATTCACCACCCGGTTCATGATGTATTGCACAGCGGCAAAGGAAACCGAAACCGTTCCGCCACTTAAAGATGTACTGTTCTTAATGATTTTTGATGACTGTAAAACGCAGTTGATCAATCGCTCGGTAAAGGCGCCAACAAAACCCTGTTCTTTGGCAAACTTCACGGCCGTTTTCAACTGGCCAACAATTTCGTAGTCGCCGAGGATTTGCGAATCAAGGCCGGCACCTACGTTAAAAACATGTTCAACCGCTTCAAGTCCGTTTTTAATGTATGCGGCTTTTTTGAATGTAACGGCATCTCCGGCTGTTTGCGAACACAGAAGATCAACCAGTTGCTGGCTGTTATGGGCAAAACCGTAGATCTCCGTGCGGTTACAGGTGGAAAGAATGAAAATCTCGTTCAAGCCCTGTAGGGAAGCAAGCGCTAAAACGGCGCTGTATTGCTCTGAGCCAATGGCAAACTGGCCGCGAACCGATGCATCTGACTTTTTGTAGTTGATGCCTGCTACATAAAAGTTGGGAATATTTTTGAAGTACTGATTTTCCATTCTATAATCGACAACAGCGATGGTGCAAAAGTAAATTGGAGATGCCCTGCAGCCTAAAAACTTTGTCATTGGAGTGTCATTTGAAGAACTGATTTTCATCAGATTGTAGTGTGATGGACATCAATTGACAGAAACCGCGCATGAGTTGTAAACACGAATTTTGATACGAATTGCACGAATTTAGTTTCCTGTTTGAGTTACAGGAATGACAGGATACAGGACATTCTTCTTCGTGGAACCCGTGAAAAAATTCGTGTTTAAAATCCAGCTTTACTTTTGCCCCGAATATGAAGCGAGCAATTGTATTAATGAACCTGGGCTCTCCGGATTCTACGGGAGTGAAAGATGTAAAACGATACCTCAACGAATTCCTGATGGACGAGCGGGTGATTGACAAACCCTGGTTGTTGCGGGCCCTGTTGGTAAAAGGCATTATCGTTCCGTTCAGGGCACCCAAATCTGCGGAAGCCTATAAATCCATTTGGACCAAAAAAGGCTCGCCGTTGATTGTGATTTCCGAGCAATTGCGGGATGCACTAAAAAAGGAAGTGGATGAACCTGTGGCCATTGCCATGCGGTACGGCAACCCTTCGCCAAAAGCTGCATTCGATGATTTGTTACAAAAGAACCCTGATCTCGAGGAAGTAATTGCAGTGCCTATGTACCCGCACTATGCAATGAGCTCTTACGAAACAGCAGTGGAATACGCAAAGGAACAACATAAAAAAGGAGGCTATCGTTTCAAGCTCACCACCGTCAAACCATACTACGATAAGGAAGAATATATTCATGCGCTTTGCGAAAGCATAAAGCCTTACCTGGAAGGAGATTGGGATCACATCCTGTTCTCTTACCACGGGGTTCCGGAGCGACATATTTATAAAGGCGACATTACGGGTCAGCACTGCTTAAAAGTTCCTAATTGCTGCGATGTACCTTCTCCGGCACATCAATACTGTTATCGCCACCAGTGCTGGGTCACAACCAGGATAGTGGCAGAACGGCTGAACATCCCGATGGATAAACTGACATTTTCGTTTCAATCGCGTCTTGGTCGCGATCCCTGGCTGCAGCCTTATACAGCCGCTAAGTTTGAAGAACTGCCAAAGCAAGGCATAAAAAAACTACTTGTTGTCTGTCCTGCTTTTGTTAGTGATTGCCTGGAAACGCTGGAAGAAATTGCCGAAGAAGGCAAAGAAACTTTTTTGCATGCCGGCGGCGAACGTTTTGAAATGATTCCCTGCCTGAATGTGCACCCCCTGTGGGTGAGTGCATTAGCGAAATGGGTGAAGGAGTATGTGGAGGGAAATGAGGAAATGGTGTTGAAGAATTAATAATTAAAAATGAATAATTAATACTTGGTTGGACGCTGCATTAACTCTTAATTGTTAATTATTAATTTCTCCGCATGTACGCCTACCTCAAAGCACTCCATATCATTTTCATCGTTACCTGGTTTGCGGGCATGTTCTATATCGTTCGCCTGTTTATTTACAATACGGAAGCCAACGAAAAAACAGAACCGGAGAAGGGCATTCTGCAGCGGCAGTTTACGGTTATGATCAAACGGCTTTGGTTAGGCATTACTTGGCCATCGGCTATACTCACACTGATCTTTGGGCCCTGGGTTATGCTGAACGGCAATTGGGACCAGGTTCTTGGTGATAAAAACGGCCGTTGGCTGCTTGTCAAACTTGTTTTCGTGGTGCTACTCTATGCCTATCATTTTTCACTGCACGCCATCTACAGGCAGCAGGCCGCAGGTATCTTTCATTATTCATCGCAAAAGCTCAGGCTCTGGAATGAGGTGGCCACACTGTTTCTGGTGCCCATTGTGATGTTGGCAACGGTGAAGTCTAGCCTAAGTTGGTTATGGGGATTGATCGGATTGATTGGATTGATCATTGTTTTGATGAGTGCAATCAAGATATACAAAATCATTCGGACACGAAAAGGCTGACTGGGCGAAAAGGGTTGCGCTTCTGGCGATCTTATGCTATTTTGCCGCATCCAAACATCCAATCCATGGAAAGCATACCAGCTATCAACACACCTAAGCTTAGGTATCGCTCTTTTAGCGGACCATTCGGAAGCCTTAAACTTCGCTCTGCGAAGATGTACCTGCAACTGAAGTTTCTTGGGCACAACCGTGCTATGGATGATTACGAACAGCGAAAGCTCCGCATCTTTAACCTTCTTAACTTTTTCCAGGCATTTGTGGGCTTATTGTTACCTATGCTCGCCATGGTTTTGCCGGGAAGCATTCCCAAAACCGTATGGCTCTATGCCTGCCTGCCTGCTGTGATCAACATTGCCGTACTGGTGTTAAACTGTTATCAAAAACAGGCGGCGGCACTTCTTACCTATTTTTTCCTGTACCCGTTTTGCATTTGTCTCATTTACCTCAACGGAATGAACCCGGGACTGGAATTGTACTTTATCCTGCTGGTGATACTGTCCGTATTTTTTCTGAATGATATCACCACACTGCTGCTTTCGATTGGGTTTTCCATGATTTCTTTTTTCATTCTGGCAGCCGTATTGGACCGTTTTATTTACGATGTAAAGAATGATAATCATGGTGTGTTCCTGCTGAACAACGCTGTTACGCTGGCCTTTATCTTTTATGGGTTAATGCTGGTGAAACGTGAAAACACCATTTACCAGAGCAACATTCTTGCAAAGCAGCGCAAGCTTTCTTTCAAGAACAGGGAAATTGAAAAACAAAAAGAAGAGATCACAGCAAACATGCAGGTGCTGGAAAAACAAAAGCAGGAGCTCGCCAGCCTGAATGCCACCAAAAACCGTTTATTCTCCATCATCTCACACGACCTGAAGGCGCCCATCTTTGCCCTGCGAACCTTGTTTCAGAACATGCACCAGTTTAATATTCCGGCGGCTGATATCAAGGCCATGATTCCAGAAGTATTGAAAGATATCAATTATACAACGGGACTGATGGAAAACCTGCTGCAATGGTCCAAATCGCAAATGCAGGCCGATACCGTTCAGCCGCAAGTGCTGCAGATGCGAACCATGGTTGAAGAAATAGCCAAGCTGTTGCGCCAACAGTTACAGGAAAAAGAAATAACGCTGCAGGTAAAGAAAGAAAGTGAGGCATTGGCATTTGCCGACCGAACCATGATTCACTCCGTATTGCGCAACCTGGTATCAAACGCTATTAAGTTTACACCAAAAGGCGGCAGCATCACCATTGGCATAGAAGAAGCTGCACATGAAAAGATTAATTTCTATGTGCAGGACACCGGCGTTGGCATCAGCGAAGAGGCATTGGAAAAAATCAACCGTCAAAACTTCTACACAACATCAGGAACCGCAAGTGAAACAGGAACCGGCCTGGGACTTTTGCTTTGCAGTGAATTCCTGGCAAAGAATAACAGCCGGTTGAAGATAGAAAGTGTACCGGGTAAAGGCAGCCGCTTTTCATTTTTGCTGCCAAAGGCATAGGATCAATTTGCGATGGGCAATAAGCAAGTGCCGATCTGCTCTTGCTGCGAAACGCAGTTCTACAACCCCATTCAAACGGTAATTGTCAAATAAAACAATGTCATCAGGCCTCTACGCCAAACATCTGGCGGTTGACCCGCTCCAGCAGGTCGTTGTAATCAAATGGCTTTGATAAAAAATCGTCGGCGCCAATCATTTGCAGGTTGGCATTTTCCGATTCTATTCCCGACATCATAATGATTTTGATCTGATTGGTAGAGGGATCCGCCTTTAGCCGGCTGCAAAGCTCACGGCCATCTTCTTCTTTGATAAAAACATCCATCATTATCAGCGAAGGCTGGTGCACTTTGATCTTTTGAAGGGCTTCTTCTACACAACAAGCCTGCACCACGGTGTATCCCTGGCCTTTTAAAATGATCTGCACAATCAGAAGCAGGTCTTTGTTATCATCCAGCAACAAAATCTTTCTTTCACTCACGTTATCGGTTTTGCCCACAACTTCCCAAAAACCTTTCCAAACTTGCAAAAATCAGTAAATCGGTAAAGGGAAAACATCACAGAAAGGTATTCACTCCGTCAGCGGACATTGGTTTCAATAGCAAGAATAATGCTTTGCACGACCTCTTCATGCCAGGGTTGAGCTTGCCAGGTTCCACCGGCATTTTCCAGTATAATTTCAGGAGGCAGGTCATCGCGTTTACCATTGGTTGTGCGGAGAACAGCTTTGTACACCACATCACTTTCCTTGCTCACGAGATAAGACGCCAATGAACCATCAACCGACATCACACAAAAAAATTCCATAAGGCGAGGTTTCCAATTCCTGAGCAAAGTTCAGTCCTCGCAATGAGGTAACCAATAGCAGAAAGTGCTTAAGGCGCTAATTATTTTGAAGGACGCCCTGGCCATCAGCGGCTATTTGTTTTTCGGCCTGCAGAAACCGCAGCACCTGCCAGGTCTTTTCTTTTTTGATTGCAGAAAGATCGGCCACCAATTGTTCGGCCGTAACTCTTTTGTTTTCCAGGTGCAGCTTGATTGCAGCGGCAATAGCATTGAATTCTTCAGCAGAAAAATCATTGCCTTTTTTGGCAAGGCAGGCATCGCAAATACCACATGCTCTTGCTCCTTCGTCACCAAAATAATGGCTGATAAACCGGCTTCGGCAGGATGTTGCATTCAGGTAAGCTATCATAGTTTTTACCCGTTGCATAAAATACTCCTTGCGCTGCTCGTAAGCCTTCAGGTCCATTATCAGATCACGGGCAGCCACCCGGTTTTTGCGTAATACGAGTTTCGGCTCATCGTTTTGTGGCGTGTACCGGATGATACCGAACGAAGCAATCTTTTTAAGCTGCTGACGAACCTGCTTTTCCTCTTGCCGCAGCAACTTCGCTAACATCACCTCGGAAATAAAAACAGGAAAGTCAAAAATCCCTTCATAGGTACGCAGCAATGTTGTCAGCAGGGCTTCATGTTCAGGATGATGACGGTAAAACTCGTAAAGGCTTTCTTTATTTGTTGTAAAACCAAGTGTTGAAGGTGTAAAGTTTTTTTCGTTGTACTCGATCCAGCCATCGCTTTCCAGCGCCTGCAGTGAATACAGGGCCTGGTGCACATTGAAACCAAAATTGCGCACAAACGTTTCAAACTGGAAAGTATAGCTGCGATCCTGTCCGGTATGCACCGGAATCTGCAGAAAATTTCCCAATGCATCGTATACCGATCGAATGGTTTCAAACGGTGGATACCGGTTGATGTGCAGACTTTCTAATTCCTCCACATCTTTTTGCTGGTACAGCAAAACGGCATATGCTTTTTTCCCATCCCGTCCGCAACGGCCCGCCTCCTGGTAGTAATCTTCCAGGCAATCCGGTGCATCCATATGCACCACTACCCTTACATCGGGTTTGTCGATACCCATGCCAAAAGCATTGGTGCAAACAACAATACGGGTTTTGTTATCGATCCAGTCCTGCTGCCGCCGGCTGCGGTCTTCCTGCGGCAGCCCTGCATGGTAAAAGTTTGCCGACAGTCCATGCATCTGCAGCAATGAGGCCACTTCAGTAGTTCGTTTGCGGGTTTTGCAGTACACAATACCGCTGCCGCTAACTTTCTTCAGAATGTCGACCAGCTTTGTAGCCTTGGCATCTACTTCAAAAACGGAATAGGATAAATTTTTTCGTTCAAACGACTGCCGGAAAACAGCAGCCGATGTCATCTGCAGTTTCCCGCAGATGTCTTTCTGCACCCGCTCCGTAGCCGAAGCCGTTACTGCCAAAATGGGCACACCGGGAAGTTCTTCCCGCAGGGCAGCGATCTTTAAATACGAAGGACGAAAATCATATCCCCATTGCGAGATGCAATGTGCTTCATCCACCGCTATAAGGTTCACATTGAGTGCCGGGAGATACTCACGAAAAAGGGTTGTTTCCAATCGCTCCGGCGATACATATAAAAACTTGAAATAGTCCTGTCGTGCATTTTCCAGCGTTCGCACAATGTCTTTTCGCTGCATACCGGAGTAAATAACCAAAGCACCGATGCCGCGGGCTTTTAGGTTTTCTACCTGGTCTTTCATCAGGGCAATCAGCGGCGAAACCACGATGCAGATACCTTCCTGCGCCAGCGCCGGTACCTGGTAGCAGATGGATTTACCACCTCCGGTAGGAAGCAGGGCCAGCGTATCTTTTCCGCCTAAAACAGCGTTGATGATTTCTTCCTGCTGCGGACGAAACGCATCATACCCCCAGTAACGTTGCAGTATTGAAAGGCTGCTTTCCATGCAATGCAAACATGCAGCTTAATTTTCTTTCAGCAAACTCTCTGTTTGCTGGTAGCAGGCCGATGTAAGTTCAAAGACTTCGGTAGTTTGCTCTTCTGTTACCAGTTTTAATTCAATCAAAACATCTACCGCAGCATCAATCACCACATAGGCATTTTTTGCCTGCTGCAGGAACTTCTTTTTGGCTTTACCCTTTTGTAAGAACATTCCCTGCGAAATGGATAAGTGGGCAGCAAGCGCCGCATTGCGGATATAAAAGATAAGGTTGGACTTTTCTTCAACAGGCAGATCCTGCGTTAGCGCATAACAGGAAAGAACCAGCTTTTTGGAGAAGGTGAAAATGTCAAGACGTTTATAGGAGGATTGCGCATCCATCAACAGTTCGATGCTGAAAAATAAGCAATCCCCTACAGATAATCATCAGAGAACATTCTTCCTGTACAGGCGAACCGAGTTAATACCCAATACCACATCACTGAAACCCATAACAAGTGCTGCAAAGGTTGGATTGAGCAAGCCTACTGCCGCAATGGGTATGGCAACGATGTTGTAGGCAAAGGCCCAGAAGAGATTTTGCTTGATGGTAAGATAGGTATGCCGTCCCAGTCCCAGCGCCGTGGGAAGCTTTTTCAGGTCGCTGCCCATCAACACCACATGTGCACTTTGCATGGCCATCTGCGAGGCCTCGCTCATGGAAACGCCGATGGTAGCCTTTGCCAGCGCCGGCGCATCGTTGATACCGTCGCCAACCATCAGTGTTGGTGCCGCGGCCGACAGGTCGGCCACTTTCTGCAGCTTTTGCTCAGGGGTCTGTTCGGCAATCACTTCTTCAATACCCAAGGCATCGGCAATCTGTTTACATTTTGCGTAGAGGTCGCCGCTCAGCAGAATGGTTTTAACACCTTTGGCTTGCAGGTATTGCACCACCTCTTTTGCTTCGGGACGAAGTTCGTCCTGCAGATCGATCCAGCCAAGCAGTTCACCATTGCGAAGCAAATACACGTTGTGTTCCTTTTCAGCCGAAACCTCTTGCGCTACCTTGTACGAACCAATGGTATATTCCATGCCTTGCATATCAGTAGCCCGTAAACCGAGTCCTTTTATTTCTTCTATTTTCTTCCAGCGGATCTCATCCTTCGTACGCCAGGCAGCAGCGATGCTTTTGGCAAGAGGATGCGAGGAATATTTTTCCAGCGAATACACAATGCGCCGGAATTCTTCTTCTGTAACACCAGCGTTTGATACATGCCAGTTGCCGATAGTGAACTTACCGGTTGTCAGCGTACCGGTTTTGTCAAACACCGCCTGCTTTACGTCTTTGAACAGTTCCAGGCTCCGGGCATTGCGGAACAGGATTCCATTGCGGGCACCACGGCCCAGGCCTACTGCAATGGCGGCAGGCGTGGCCAGGCCCATGGCACAGGGACAGGCAATAACCAATACGGCAATACTGCGCAACAACGAAGGCGTGAATTCACCTAAAACAATCCAGTTCACTGCTAAGGTCACCAGCGCTATGGCAATCACTGCCGGAACAAAAATGGCGCTGATGCGATCAGCCAGCTGTTGCATCGGCGGCTTTTCGCCCTGCGCTTTTTTAACGAGGCTGATAATGCTCGACAGCACCGTATCGCCGCCAACCGCTGTTACCTGTGCTTTCAACGAACCATCTTCAACAATACTGCCGCCGATGATAAAATCTTTCTTCTGCTTGGGCATGGGCAGGCTTTCACCGGTCAGCAGGGCTTCGTTTACCTGGGCTTCGCCCCAGAGTATTTTACAGTCGGCAGGCACCTGTTCGCCGGTGTTGATCTGTACCAGGTCGCCCACTTTCAGCTGTGTGTTTTCAATCGGGAAGATGATCTCCTGGTGCTTGTCGTCGAAAGCAATCATGTTGGCCATGACTTTTTGCGATTTAACCAGGGCGGTAAGCGATTTTTGCGTCCGCTGCACGGAAGCATGCTCGAGGTATTCGCCAAAAAATACCAGCGTAATGATGGTGGCCGTTGTTTCAAAAAACAGGTAGTCGTCACCCAATCCCATAATAGCGCCGGTAAGACTGTACACAAAGGCAGCCAGGGCACCCAGGGCAATGAGCACATTCATATTCGGTATGCCGTTGCGCAGGCTTTTGATGGCCGAACGGCCAAAAAACGACATTCCCACATAAAACACCGGCAGCGTTAACGCCATCTGTACCCAGGGGTTCATCAGAAAATGAATATGCAGACCCGGGATCATGTGCAACATCAGGATGGCAGTAAACGGTAAACAAAACCAGAAGCGTTCAATGTGATTGCTTAAAAACGGTTTTTTTTCAGCGGTTTTCGCCAATCCGTTCGCTTCCACTTTATAGCCCATCGATTCGATGTCTTTTGCCAACTCAACGGGTTTGGCAGCTTCTACCACTTCAAACGACACATCTCCATCGATAGCGTTCACCGACACATTTTTAGCACCTTTGTTCTGCAGGTATTTATTGATGGTTAAAGCACAGTTGGCACAGTGCATTCCGTCTACTTTCCATTGAATTTTTTCCATTCGTAACTCCTCTTAAATTTCGCTTTTGCAAAGGTACCCAAGGCATTAGCGGCAGAAAATGACCTATCTCATTATCTTTTCAACGCCGTTGCAAACAGGCGTTAAATTTGTGCATGGACGTTGCAATTTCACTAAACGACTTACCCGGTTTTTCCACCCGCTTCTGGGAATGGGTTGGCAATACAACGGTCTTTCTTTTCCATGGCGAAATGGGTGCCGGCAAGACCACACTGATTGAAGCGCTTTGTGCTGCCAAAGGCGTGAAAGAACGAATGGGTTCGCCTACATTTTCTATTATTAACCAATATGTGTACACCGAAAAGGGGGACGAGAAAACCATTTACCACATTGACCTTTACCGTTTGAAAGATGAAGAGGAGATCATTCAGGCCGGCGTGGAAGATTGCGTGTACAGCGGTTCCATTTGTATGATCGAATGGCCGCAAAAAGCACCGGGACTGTTCGATTCAACAGCTGCAAACATCTTTATTGAACCTCTCAGCGATACGCAGCGCCGCGTAAAAATCAGCCTTCCTGGTGGCAGTCTGCCGGAACAATTGTAATTTGAGCCACTAATCGGTATAGACCAACTTCTTATGTCGTCAAAACCATTTGTCAGCACGTCATTTAGTTACGAAACCTTAGAGGAAACGCTAGACATCAAACCCAAAGGCGCCCAGTTGCACATTGGCTTGCCTAAGGAAATTGCTTTTCAGGAAAACAGGGTAGCCTTGACACCGGATGCCGTGGGTGTGCTGGTGAGCAACGGCCACCAGGTAACCATTGAGCACAATGCCGGCGAAGGGGCTCATTTTGCCGACCGCGATTACAGCGAGGCTGGTGCCCGGATCGTGTACAACCGTGAAGAAATATTTAAGGCGCCGATTCTCGTAAAAAGTGCACCTATTATTGACGAAGACTTGCCACTGCTGCAATATAACCAGATGATCATCTCTCCCATTCATCTCAGCATTCTGAAAGCAGAACTGCTGCAAAAGATGATGGAAAAACGGGTGACGGCCATTTCGTTCGAGAACCTGAAAGATGATGGCGGCTCTTATCCCATTGTTCGCAGCATGAGCGAAATTGCCGGAAGTGCAGTGATGCTGATTGCGGGGCAGTACCTTAGTTCAGCCAATCACGGCAAAGGAGTTTTACTTGGTGGCATTTCGGGCATTGCGCCTACCAAGGTGATCATTATCGGCGCCGGTATTGTTGGCGAAAATGCAGCCAGGGCAGCACTGGCCATGGGGGCTTCAGTAAAGGTTTTTGACAACAGCGTATACCGGTTGAAGCGCCTGCAGGATGTTTTGGGGCACCGCTTGTGGACATCTGTGATAGAACCGCGGCTGTTAGCCAAACAACTGAAAACCTGCGAGGTGGCCGTAGGCGCCCTGAGCAGCGAAACCGGCCGCACACCGATTGTGGTAACCGAAGAAATGGTCAGCAGCATGCGCACCGGCAGTGTGATCATTGATGTGAGCATCGACCGCGGCGGCTGTTTTGAAACTTCGGAGATCACTACGCATCAATCGCCTGTTTATACCAAGTACGGTGTGATTCATTATTGCGTTCCCAACATTCCTTCAGGTTTTGCCCGTACAGCCTCGCAGGCCATCAGCAATGTGCTGATGCCGTTGTTACTGGAAGCTGGCGACGATGGCGGCTTCGAGCACATGGTATGGCACAGGGTACACCTTCGCAGCGGTATCTACATGTTCAAAGGAGCCCTGACGAATTTTTATTTAAGCGAACGGTTCAACCTGAAATACACCGATTTGAACCTGCTGATCGCCAGCCAACGGTAGTTTTTAATTTCACCACATTCCATTTATATTTAAACCCAATAACCTAAACACATATAACTATGGGACTTTTTAAAGCAGGCAATCCTGCCTTCAATGAAAAAACAATAACCAACATTCCGTATGAAGCCGGCCAGGAACTGATGACGGTGAATGGCGCCATGAAAAAGTTTGGGCTAATGCTCGTGATGCTTCTGGGTGCCGCCTCCTTTACCTGGGGGGCTTTTTATAAAGGTGTTAACGTAATGCCCTGGGCGATGGGAGCCGCCATCGGTGGCTTTGTGGTTGCGTTGGTAATCATATTTAAGAAAACATGGGCACCCTACCTGTCCTTGGGTTATGCTTTGTTGCAGGGATTGTTCCTCGGAGCCATTTCGGCAGTATTTGAAAATGCCTTTCGTGAGCAGTACCCCGGCATTGTGATGCAGGCCGTAATGCTGACCTTTGGTGTGGCCGTTGGCATGTTTATCCTGTATTATTTCCGCATTATCAAAGCAACGGCAACATTCAAAAAAGTGGTGATTGGTGCTACCATTGGCATTGCCCTGTTTTACCTCGTAGCTATGGTCATGAACCTGTTTGGTACGCAAATGCCCTACCTCCATTCCAATGGTATGATCGGTATTGGCATTTCTGTATTCGTAGTGGTGGTTGCCGCCCTGAATCTGATCCTGGATTTCGACCTCATGGAACAGGGAGCGACACACGGTGCCCCCAAATATTTTGAATGGTACTGCGCCTTTGGCCTGATGGTTACAATTGTTTGGCTCTATCTTGAAATCTTGCGCCTGTTGTCGAAGCTGGCATCGAGAAGATAAGCCCTTGTATTTTCGAAGGAATCGCACAACAAGGACCTTTTTTACACGATATAACAAAGCCTCCATCACACAATATGATGGAGGCTTTTCTTTTATGTTATCAGCGACAGAATAAGAATTGAGCTTTCGTTGCGTCGCACACTTCAGCGTTCAGAACTGCCCCGGGCGAAAAAGCTACCTTTTTTATGTGACGCTGGTGCGGCTGTTACTTACTCCGTGCGGGATCGACTGCTTTGTAATCAAGAATAGAGATCACTTCATTACAGAAACTATACTCTACCTTATCATTGGAGCAAACAATCACCAGCCTGTCTTTGCAATAGCGCTGGATAAGCGAGTGATACAGTTCAATTCCCGTAAGATCCAGGTTGCTGCAGGGCTCATCCAGCAGCACAATGGCCGTGTCGGAAAAAATGGCCTGCGCCAGTTTTACCCGCTGCTTCATTCCCGAAGAATAATAACGGATCTGTTTGCCGGCGGCAGCTTCCAGCCCAGTTTCGCTGATAATTTTTTCGACAAAAAAAGAAGGTAAAAACGGTTTGAACTGGTTGTGAAAACGGAGGAACTCCTGCAGGGTCATCTCTTCAATCACATCCAGATAGGGCGCACAAAAAGAGAGCTGTTTATAAACTTCTTCATTTGCCAATTGCTTATTGCTTATTGCATATTGGATGGCACCTTCGCTCAGTTGCAACATGCCACCGATGGCCTGTAACAGGGTTGATTTTCCCGATCCATTCGGCCCGGTGATAGCATAGGCATTGGCAGATGAAAATTCAAGTGTAACGCCTTTGTAGATCCATTCGCGGTTGAAGCGTTTGCCGGCAGCCTGCAGGTTAATTTTCATCCACGCCGTCTTTTGCATAGCGCTTGATCACTCCGGTTTTGGAAGATTGCACAAACTGCAGGATCTCGTCTTTCACCTCACCATCCGCTACTTCTGCTTTGATGCGTTCAATGGCACTGCTCATACTGTGATTGCCCACGAATAGCAGGTGATAGATCTGTGAAATAGTATCGATCTTTTCCTGTGAAAAAGCCCTTCGCTGCAGCCCCACGATGTTCAATCCTGCATAACTCATAGGCTCTCTTGCCGCTTTGATATAAGGGGGAACGTCTTTACGGATAACGGTGTGTCCTGCAATATAGGTATGTGCGCCAATACGGGTAAACTGGTGTGCACCTGCCAGTCCGCCAATGATAGCATAGTCGCCAACTTCTACATGGCCGGCCAATTGCACCGCATTGGCAAGAATCACATGATCACCTAAGATGCAGTCGTGCGCCACGTGGGCATAAGCCATCAGCAGGCAGTGCTTGCCTACAGCAGTCTTGAATTTATCTTTCGTACCGCGATTTACGGTTACGCATTCCCGAATGGTGGTGTAGTCTCCTATTTCCGCGGTAGTTTCTTCGCCAACAAACTTGAGGTCCTGCGGCACGCCGCCAATGACGGCGCCGGGAAAGATTTGACAGCCTACGCCAATCCGGCTATAAGGCATAATGACCGCATTGGACATAATGTGGCTGTCATCGCCAATGACCACATTGTCGTGGATCATGGCAAAAGGTTCGATAGTTACGTTGTTCCCGATTTGTGCGTTAGGATGTATGGAAGCCAGCGGAGAGATCATAGTTTTTCTTTGGGTTTCTTTACAATTTGCGCAACCATATCAGCTTCGCACACAAGCTTGTCGCCAACGAAGATGGTTCCTTTCATCTCGCAAATCCCACGGCGAACAGGGTTCATCAGTTCCATTTTTAAAATGAGCGTGTCGCCGGGCACTACTTTATTCTTGAACTTACAATTATCGATCTTCAAAAAATAGGTATCATAGGTATGATCGGGATCGTCCGGAATAGTAAGAATACCACCCGTCTGCGCCAGCGCCTCTACCTGCAACACACCAGGCATCACACAATTGCCGGGAAAATGCCCCTGGAAGAAGGGTTCGTTATAGGTGACGTTTTTCACAGCCACTACCATCTTTTCATCCAGGTGAATGATCTTATCGATCAGAAGAAAGGGATAGCGGTGCGGCAATTTTTTTTCAATGCCGTGGATATCGTACACCGGCGGCTGGTTGGGATCGTACGCTGGAATGGCCGCTTTGCTCTTGAACTTTTTTAAGTGCTCTTTTATTTTTTTGGCAAAGGCTACATTGCTGGCATGGCCGGGACGGTTGGCAATGATATGCGCCTTGAACGGCATGCCAACCAGTGCCAGGTCCCCAACAACATCCAGCAGTTTGTGTCGTGCGGGCTCATTGGGGAAGCGCAGCTCCAGGTTGTTCAGGATGCCACCTTCGGCAACCTTTACATTCTCTTTCTGAAACACTTTTGAAATGCGCTGCACCTGGGCATCAGACACAGGTTTGTCTACCACTACAATAGCATTATTGATATCGCCACCTTTGATCAGGTTGTTGTCAATCAGGTATTCCAGTTCGTGAAAAAAGCAAAAGGTGCGACAAGGCGCTACCTGTGTGTTGAAGTCAGTAATATTTTTTAAATCGGCATGCTGCGTGCCCAGCACCGGTGAATTAAAATCAATAAGCGTGTTGATGCGATAGCCATCATACGGAAGGGCTACCATCTCTACTTTCTTCTCTTCGTCTACAAATACAATATTGTGCTGCAGGGTGTAATAGGTTTTGGGAGCATCCTGCTGCGCTACACCCACCTGCTGAATCAGTTCAATAAAGGGTTCAGCGCTGCCATCGAGGATGGGCACTTCGGCAGCATTGATCTCTATTACTACATTATCAATTCCGTTTCCTACCAGTGCAGCCATCAGGTGCTCGATCGTGCTGACTCTTGCGCCATTGGCCTCAATGGTCGTACTGCGATTGGTCTCCACTACGTTGTCCACATCGGCTTTTACCACGGGAGCATTGGGAAGATCAACCCTTTTAAAAACAATGCCGGTATTGGGCTCGGCAGGCAACAAACGAATGGCGACGGTTTGGCCGGAATGTATGCCTACGCCGCTCATAGAAACCTCGGAGGCAAGCGTTTGTTGCACTTCGGAAAGATTCGACTGCATGCGGCGAAAGTATGAAACAATTCGGCTCATTAGGTAAGAACATTTTAAGTAACAGGGGCACTTGCAGACTGTTATAACCTTCTAAAAATGACAAAGCTGTGAGAGTACAATTTTTACTTACAAGGCTGATGGCCGTATTTTTGTGCCCGCATGCAACGATCCGTCACGTCCGAAATTATGGCAACTGCTGCAAGCCTCACCACCGCCGTGTTGTATGAGGAAAGCCGCCATATTGCTGGCTCTATGCATTATTCCATCAAGCGTTTTGCCAAACCTGCCACCTGGATGGGCGATGAGCAGGGGCAACTGGCTTACCATTATAACGCTTCGAAATCTGAAAACAATTACCTTGAACTGCGCTTTTGCCTGGTGGGTAACATGTACTGCACCAAGTACCGTTACGAGTGCAATCATTGCAAAGCCAACGAGAGCCAGAATTGCGTGGAGAAGGTAGAGACGGTTGATTTTATTTCGTTTGCTTTTTCGGCAACCCTGCTGGAACAGTTTGTAAAGCAGCAGATTGAAGGGCTCCCCCTTCACGAGAAGGTCCTTTCCTTTCAGTACAGTTCTTCGTTTTCCCGGACAATCAGCCTGTGTGGCCGAACCCGCATGGTACTGGAAGGCTTGCTGAATCACAACTACAGCGGCAGCCTGGAAAACATTTTTGTCAATGCCCAAACGCAGATGCTCCTCCTCCACAGCCTCGATTGTATGGACGAGAAAGCGCTGGACGTAATCACCTGCAAGTTTCTCAACAACGAGACAGACCGCGAAAAAGTGGCCAAGGCCCGCGACGTCCTGCTGCAACACATTGGTGAGCCCATTACCATCAAGCAGTTAAGCCGCAAGGTGGCGATGAACGAATGCTATCTGAAAAAAGGGTTCAAGGAAATGTTCGGTACCACAATTTTTGAATTTTACCAGAGCCAGCGAATGGAGCATGCCAAATTCCTGCTGTACGAAAAAGGCATCTCTGTTACAGAAGTTTCATCCCAGTTGGGTTATTCCTCCATTTCACATTTTTCCACTGCTTTCAAAAAGTATACGGGCCTGAAGCCCTGCGAACTGCTGCTGCGGTAGTGTTCTGGTGAGTGGTGAATGGTCAGCGGTGGGTATTGAACGAATCACTTTATCACCACCATAACACCGTTCATCCGTACCTTGCCGGCCATTTCTAAATCAAAAATTTCAGGCGTGAGCTTACACGACCACTCACTATGCTAAGTCTCCTTACCGCTACCATTCTTCTTGCCGCCGTGCATGCCCTTATCCCCAATCACTGGTTGCCGCTGGTGGCTGTAGCCAAGGCCGAAGGCTGGAAGAAAAAGGAGATTACGACAATTACTTTACTGGCAGCAGCGGCCCATGTTACCGGTACAGTAGTTCTGGGCCTTGTCTTAGGCCTGATCGGGAAAGAACTCAAGGAAGAATACGGCCACTCGATCAATGTGGCCACGGCAGTATTGTTGATTGCATTCGGCTTGATCTATTTCACGGTTAATCTTCCGCACCATCATCACAGCACACAGGAAGATGTGCAGGACTACAAACGATCAAGGCAGAAATGGATCTGGATTTTTGTAGGCATGATGTTTCTTTCCCCCTGCCTTGAAGTGGAGAGCCTGTTTCTTTCCGCCGGTGCGTTTGGGATGGGTGCCGTGTTTTCACTGGCAGGTGCTTATGCCGTTATCAGCATCTTAGGTATTTGGCTCCTGGTGAGCCTGGGCATCAAGGGTGTTGACCTTCTGCCGGCAGAATTTATTGAACACAATGAAAAAAAGATAAGTGGTGCGGTGCTGATCCTGGCGGGAATTGTGACGTTCTTTATGCACTGATAGCGTGAGACGTGAATCGTCAAACGTGAAACTGTAACGTCACTACATTCAAGCTGTCTTACGATTCTTTGTTGGGCTTTCAAGGTGTGAACTCGTGAACTCTCTCTTTTTTTACGTCTGACGACTCACGTTTCACATCCTCACATCTCTCCTACGCTGTTTGAGTCAACAATTCCAAGTTTTTCAACCGCTAACTGCGCGGCTATCTGCGAGGCATCTTTTTTATTGAAAGCTTTGCCCTGCGCTATTGCTTTTCCATCAATTACGGCAGCAATGGTAAACAGGCGCCGGCCGTTTTCCAGCTTTTCGTCTACGGTTTCAAACTCCAGGGCCTTGCCATTCTTATTAGCCCAGCCATACAACTTGTTCTTATGGTTGATCTCCAGGTTTTCCAAATCATCCATAAACATGTGCGGCATGATGATGCGTTCCGCCACCCATTTGTTGGTTTTTTTGTATCCCTTGTCCAGATAGATGGCACCTACGAGGGCTTCCAGTGTATTGCCGAAGATCTGGCTGCTTTTCAGCGAAGCATCGGATTTATTAAAAGCCGTCACTTTTTTCAATCCCATCTTCAGTGCAATATCATTGAGTTGCTGGCGGTTCACCATCTTGCTGCGCATCTCCGTTAAAAAACCTTCGCCTTTGTAGGGATAGCGCTTGAAAAGATAATCGGCCACCAGGGCACTGAGAATGGCATCGCCCAGGTATTCCAGGCGTTCGTTGTTTTCGTCAATACCATCTTTAACGGAGCGGTGAGTGAGTGCGGTTTTGTAAAGGGAAAGATTACCGGGAGAGTAGCCCAATACCCCTTTCAAGTTTTTCTTAAATGATGGATTGCTGTCTTTCTTATAGAGCGATTTCCAAAAGTCCACAAATGAAAATAAAGATTAATTCAATATCAAACCCACCAGCCTTTACTGGGCTGCATACTTCTTGAAAATCATACAGGCATTGTGTCCGCCAAACCCAAAAGTATTGCTCAGCGCTGCCCGTACAAGCCTGTTTTGTGCTTCGCCAAATGTAAAGTTCAGGCGGGGATCAATGTCTGGATCATCGGTAAAGTGATTGATGGTGGGTGGCACAACATCATGCTGCACGGCCATGATACAGGCAATGGCTTCAATAACGCCGGCTGCACCCAGCGAATGTCCTGTCATGGATTTGGTAGAGGAGATGTTCAGGTTAAACGCATCTTCGCCAAATACATCCATGATTGCTTTGATTTCGGCCACATCGCCCAGCGGAGTTGATGTACCATGGGTATTGATGTAATCGATATCACCAGGCTGCATACCGGCATCTTCCAGTGCCCGCATCATTACGTTTTTGGCACCCAATCCTTCCGGATGCGGCGCTGTCAGGTGATGCGCATCGGCTGTAGCACCAGCACCGCCAATCTCGCAATAGATCTTGGCGCCTCTTTTTATAGCGTGTTCGTATTCTTCAAAAATGAGTACACCGGCCGCTTCGCCCATCACAAAACCGTCACGGTCTTTATCATACGGGCGGCTGGCAGTCTTCGGATCGTCATTGCGTTCGCTCAGCGCTTTCATGGCATTGAAACCACCAACGCCGGCCTCACTGATCACACTCTCCGAGCCACCGGTAACAATAATATCGGCCTTGCCCATCCGGATCAGGTTGAACGCTTCCATCATGGCATTGGTACTGGAAGCACAGGCACTCACCGCCGAAAAGTTAGGGCCGCGGAAACCATGCCGCATAGAGATATGTCCTGCCGCAATGTCCAGGATCATCTTCGGAATAAAGAAAGGATTGAAACGCGGTGTGCCATCGCCTTTGGCAAAATTGATCACCTCCTCCTGGAAAGTAATTAAACCACCAATGCCCGAACCCAGTACAACACCCACCCGGTCTACATCTACATTGTCCTTATTGATGCCTGCATCCTGCACACCCTGGTCGGATGCAGCAATGGCGGTTTGCGAAAAGCGGTCGAGCTTACGGGCTTCTTTGCGGTCTAAAAAATTGGTAGCATCAAACCCTTTGATCTCGCAGGCAAAACGGGTTTTGAACTTTGAAGCATCAAATAAAGTGATGTAGTCACATCCGCTAACGCCATTCCGCAAATTGTTCCAGTATTCTGTGATGGTATTTCCCAGCGGAGTCAGCGCACCCATACCGGTTACCACTACCCGTTTCAGTTCAATCGTTTTTCCTGCACTCATAGTATAAAATTCAAAAGTAAAAAGGCAAAATTCAAAAGGTTGTTTAAACCGGAAGGCTCTTTCTGACTTTTACTTTTGAATTTTGACTTTGCTGTAAAGATAAAACCGCCTTCCGTTACAAGAACATGAAGGCGGATTTGTTATTAAGTTCTATAGCAGAACGGTAATTACTTTGCGTGTTCTTCAAGGTAAGAAACAGCTTGACCAACAGTAGTGATGGTTTCGGCTTGCTCATCAGGGATAGAAATGTTGAATTCTTTTTCGAATTCCATGATCAATTCAACAGTATCCAGCGAGTCGGCGCCTAAATCGTTGGTGAAAGAAGCTTCATTCGTTACTTCCGCTTCATCAACGCCCAGCTTATCAACGATGATCTTTTTTACTCTTGCTGCAATGTCTGACATATTGTAAAAATTTGGTTATAGTGGTGCAAAAATATAGGTTTTTGGAAAAAAACAACTTTCCATCGTAAACAACCGCAAAACAGTTTCGCACATTCATGGTTAAGCCCGATGGCAACTTATGCATTACGCATACCAATCACTGTTCTTATCATAAATAAAATGCATAGAAGGTATAGGTGCTATAAACGACTGTGCAGAAAAGAATGCATGTACCGGCACAAAAAATTTAACCCAACAAAAGGTGATATGACATGTAGAACGGATATTTGTAGTAATTGAAGACGACAACCTGATTGTTCATGGCGTTAAAGATTATCGACTACGGCACCAAAGAATACGAGCAAATGCTAAAGTTGCGTGATGACATATTACGCAAGCCCCTGGGGTTGCATTTTTCGGAAGAAGAACTGGAAAAAGAAAAGCACCACATGCATATGGCCGCCTTTGAAGACGATCAGATGCTGGGTTGCTGCATGCTGGTGGAAGAAGATCCGGAAACGGTTCGGCTGCGACAGATGGCCGTCGTAAACGATGTGCAGGGAAAAGGTATTGGCCGGGCCCTGATGCAGTTTGCCGAGAACCTGGCACGCGACCGTGGCTACAAACGCATTACCATGCATGCCCGCAAAAATGCCATTGGCTTTTATGAAAAGATGGGCTATCGAAAAATTGGTGACGAGTTTCTGGAGATCACTATTCCGCATTATGTAATGGAGAAAGAGCTGCGATAAGTAAAAATATACGTCCAAAGAAAAAGGGTCCCTCGTTATGGAGAGACCCTTTTTGATTTTTTATGCCAGTCCGCCAAACAGATTACCCGTTGCGCCTTGCAGTGGCGGATTTTTACCTAGATGCGCATAGGCCTTTGCTGTGACCTCCCGTCCACGCGGTGTACGCATAATAAATCCTTCCTGGATCAGGAATGGCTCGTACACTTCTTCCAGGGTCCCGGCCTCTTCGCCAACAGCAGTGGCAATGGTAGTGATCCCCACTGGGCCGCCTTTGAACTTTTCAATGATCGCTGCCAGGATGCGGTTGTCCATTTCGTCTAACCCATGTTCGTCAACGTTCAGGGCTCGCAGCGCATGCTGGGTAATGCCCAGGTCAATAGTGCTGTCGTTTAATACCTGCGCAAAATCGCGAACACGGCGCAGCAAGCCATTGGCAATACGCGGCGTACCGCGGCTGCGGCGGGCAATCTCCCCTGCCGCATCCGTAGAAATTTCGGCATTGAGGATTTGTGCAGAACGCAGAATAATCCGCTTCAGCGTTTCGGCATCGTAATATTCTAACCTTGACTTGATAGCAAAACGCGATAACAGGGGCGCCGTAAGCAAGCCACTTCGGGTAGTGGCGCCGATAAGTGTGAACTGCGACAGGTTGATCTGGATACTGCGGGCATTGGGACCGCTGTCGATCATAATGTCGATCTTATAATCTTCCATGGCGGAATAGAGGTATTCTTCCACCACGGTACTTAAGCGGTGAATCTCGTCGATGAACAGCACGTCGTTGGGCTGCAAACCGGTGAGCAGGCCTGCCAGGTCGCCGGGCTTTTCAATCACGGGCCCGGAGGTTTCTTTAATGTTCACGCCCATTTCATTGGCCACAATCCGCGACAGGGTGGTTTTACCCAATCCGGGAGGGCCGTGAAAGAGCACATGATCCAAGGCTTCGCCCCGTATTTTGGCCGCCTTGATAAATATGCGGAGGTTTTCGATGATCTGCGGCTGACCGGAAAACTCTTCGATCTGCCTGGGCCGGATGCCGTTCTCAAAGTCTTTTTCTGCTGATGAAAGGCCCTCTTTCTCTGGTTGTAAATTTGGATTTGCCATAATGCAAAAAGCTGTAAGCTAATGGCTGCAAGCTACAAGCTATTTTGTTCTCAGTGCCTGACCGCTTACAGTATATAGCTAAAAATGAATAGCTGTAAAGCTAAGGAATTTAGCAAAAAGATCAGCCTAAGAAATGCTTAAAGGTTGCTGGTTTTTTATCGAAGAAGACCCAATAATACCCATCGTTCCGAAAAGAAATACAGCGGTTAATTTAAGGTTTGAATGTATAAGACATCATCTCCAGTATCAGGTCTGCATCAGGACAATTGGCCAGGTAGAGGTCTCTTTCAGAAAAAGCACATACCCCGGGATAATCGCCCTTCCAGCCTTCCATGCTGTTGATGATCTGGAAATGCAGGTGGGGCGGCCACTGCCCGTTTTCGAACGGAATACCGAACTCGCAGAATACATCGCCTTTTCGAATAAGGTCACCTTCCTGCAGGTTTTTCAGCGAGTTCAGGCTCAGGTGTCCATAAAGCGTATGAAACGAAAGACCACCCAGTTGATGCGTGAGAATTATCATCGCACCATAATCACCAAATGCATTGTTGAAGGCAAAACTGTGTACAATACCATCCAGCGGTGCCATCACTTTGGTATAGGGCTTACCCCAGATGTCAATACCCAGGTGAAGGCGTCTTGCTTCAGCCCCATTTTCTGCATCGAAAACTTTGCTCCGGCTATATACTGTCCGGTGTTCGTTGTAGCCACCAACTCCATATTTTGCTCCTGCTGCAAAAAGCTGACTGTTTACATAGTCTGTAAACGATTGTGTGTCCAATAAAATCGCATCCGTCAGCGCTGTATTTTCGGCCGTAAAGTCCATCAGGAGCAACCTGTCCGTTTTTTCCCAAGGCACCACCGGGTGAAACTTTCCTGTATAGGCCTTTAGGACCTCTTCCACTGATTTTGTTTGCATAGATTCTTTGCTTGCTGCGAAATAAGGTTGTTCTGCTTACCTAAAAAAGAAAGATCGGTAAAGATGTTGCTTCGCATCTTATATAAAGGCGGTTATATAGAAACAACAGGTGCAACACAAAGGCATAAATTTACATGGCTGCCAGTGGGATGAATGAAAAAAGCTCAACCGCAAGGATTGAGCTTTCCTGACAGGAAATAACAAGTTTATTTTATAGGTGTTGCCGCACCTTTGTTACCCCATTGCTTGGTGATCTCTTCTATCGCCCTGTCCAGTTGCGGATCACGACCATTGATCTTGTCTTCAAACGAATTGATCACAAGTATATCCGGCTGTACGCCACTCATCTCCAGGTCTTTTCCATCCAGTGAATAACAACCCCAAGATGGCATGCGAACAACGGAACCATCCACCAGGCCCATGCTGCTGGTAAAGATGATCCAGCGATAGGTTTCATTGCCTACGATCTTGCCAAGCTTCAAGGCTTTGAACCCTTCGGCAGTCATTTCTGCATCACTGAGTGATTGCTCGTTTGTCAATAATACAATGGGCTTATCGCTGGGTGCAAAATTGCTTTGCGGGGTAAGTTGCCCTTCGCGGTACTTCCACTGCAGGTAAGACTTTTGGCTTAAAAACTTCAACACCTCGTCATGCACATTGCCACCGGTATTGTACCGCAGGTCCAGGATCAGGCCATCGCGGCCTACCAACTCTTTGGTCATATCAACAAGAAAACTCTCCAGTTCACCCACACCCATGTTTTTCATACAGGCATAGGCAATGCGTTTGGCCGATTTCTCATCTACCCGTTTTTGATTGTTGTCGATCCACTCGTCATAGAGATTGCTGTAAAGCGACGACTGCGGGTGCAGCTTTACATCGTGTACCTGGTCCTTCCGGCGAAAAGTGAGTTTGAGCTCTTTGTCCAGCGAAGGGCGGGTAAAATAATAGGCACGGTCAACCGCCGGATCAACCGCCCTGTCGTTCACCTTTACCAACACATCGCCGGGTTTTACGTCAATACCCTTCCTGTCGGCCGCACTGCGGCTTACAACATACTTTACTTTATACGGCGCATCTTCTTCAAACAGGATCCCCGTTTCCATCGTGGTATTTTTCAGGTTAATTTCCTCATCGCTGCCAAAGGTGTTAAAGCCCTGGTGCGAGGAATTGAGCTCACCCAGCATGTCATTCATCAGCGTACGCAAATCGGCACGGGTATTCAGGTAAGGAACAAATTTCTGGTAACGCTCCCTGGTCTTCCCCCAATCGATGCCATGAAACTTTTCATCATAAAAATTTTCATAGACATTGGCCCACATCTCTTCAAAAATCTGCGTGAACTCTTCCTGCAAGGCTCTGCGGAATGCATAAGCTGTAGTGATTGCATCAACCTTATTTGCGTCCAGATTGAGCTTATGAACCGTCCCGTTTACCAGTACATATAATTTATCAGATACTTCTACCAGGTTACCCACACCCACATTGTCAGTACCGGCTATCTTTTCTGTTTTGATGGTTTCAAAGGGTTCCATCACCGTTTCCCAAAGGGCAAAACGACCTTCGCCGTGATTACTCCGGTAAAGCACCGTAGTCTTGTCGCCTTTCTGGTACAAGGCCTGCAGGAACTGGTTGCCAAACGGAGAAGAGATCAACTCGATGCGCTCCATGATGTTCTCCATATCAATTACCAGCGGTGACGCATCCGGTGCTTGCGGGGCAAGTTTTGCTGCCGTGTCTTTTCTACTAGTGGAATCTTTTTTCTCTTCCTTGAACATCTCGTTGAACTTATCGATGCGATAAGGATCATCAAGTTTTTCCAACGCCACACGGTACACTTTGGGGTTTTGCAATCCCATCGGATATGAAGGCTTCAGGCGGGATGAAGTAAAATAAATGTATTTACCGTCCTGCGACCAGATCGGGTCAGCCTCGGTAATGGCCGTATTGGTGAGATTGATTGCCGTCCCCTTTTTCAGATCGTAAATAAAGATGTCCTGCTCAAAATTGCGGCGGGCTGTAAACAATACGTAATCATCTTTGGGCGAAAAGCCAGGAAGGCTGTTTTGAAAGCCCCAGATCTCGTCTTTCACCAGGGATTTTGGCTGCATGGTTTTCAGGTCCAGCAGTTTCACTTCATCACGGCCGCTCAGGTACACGGCCATTGTTCTTTTTTTATTCAGGACAATGCCACGATTGTGTTTTTTATCGGCCGTGATCTGTTTGGGTAACGTACTGCCATTTGCCGCAATGGTGTACCAGTTTTGAAAACCATCCTTGGTTTGATTGTACAACAGGGTTTTGTTGTCGCTCAGCCATTTTACTTCCATGGCTCTTTCGGCCGAACCTTTCGCGATCTGCTGAATGAACTTTCCTTCAATGTCGCTGACAAAAATTTCACCCCGCGATGTGAAGGCCATCTTTTTGCCGTCCGGTGAAACATCAAAATACCGGATGGTGCCTTTTACATCAAAGTCCTGCTCTTTGCTCAGCACAGGATTGCGATAAAGGGCAAGTTTCAACGGCTCTGCCTTTTTTGCGGCCACATCGTAAAGCCATAAACTGTAATCTTTTTCAAAAACAACCCTGTTGCCGCTTGCACTTACGAATGGCGATTTGATAGAAGTAGGGAAACGGGTCAGCGCAGTTTTTTTCCCGTTGGTGATGGTGTACAGATTGTATTCGCCGTTGGCTTCATCCGATATAAAATACAGGTTGCCGGTCTTGTCAAGCGTCACGCCAAAATCCTTTCCTTCCCAGTCGGTATACTTTTTAAACTTCTTCGTGGCGGGATTATACGATTGAATGTCGGGGTTGAACGGTCCTTTGTACCGCTTGCGGTGCGATTGAAAACTGCTTTCCCATGTATCGTTGAAAAAGATCTCGCCGGTTGTGGGGTGCACAGCCAGGTTATGATCGTACTGGAAAAAATAATCTCCAAACACGCGTTTGGGTGTGCCACCGGTAATCGGAACAGTAAACCCGGAGGATTGTCCCATCCGGTCGCTGGTGAAATAGATGGTTTTTGAATCCCAGGCCCAGCTGTTCATCTCATCAGCGGTACTGTGATAGGTAAGCTGGCGGATATCACCACCATTGATCGGCATGACATAAACATCGGCGTTGCCGTATTGCCGCCCGGTAAAAGCAATCCACTTGCCGTCCGGCGAAACTTTGGCGCCTGTTTCATAGCCTTGCATGGCCGTGAGCCGGTAAGCCTGCTTGTCGGCCATGTTGGCTTTCCAGATATCGCCTTCAAAACTGAAGACAACCGTTTGGCCATCGGGTGTAAGAGAGGGTTGGGAGAGAAAATAAGCTTCGCTGTTTTGTGCAGTTGCAACTGTTGTCAGGCCGAACGACAACAAGCCGCAAAGAATTTTATTCATGAATGGTGACTTTTGCCACAAAATACAAAGGCTAGCAAAGCAGCCGAAACTTTTTTCAAATTATACGGCCAGCTCTTTTTGCCATTCTTCCACTTGCGGCAGTGGGATCCCATTCAGCAGCTTTTCTTCCAGCATAGTGGCAAAGGTTTCAAAATAAAGAATGACATCTTCCCGCAGATTCTTCTTCAGCCAGCGGAAACCACCGGGCAGGTTCTCCAGCACAGTACGGTCTTCCAGGTATTCCAGGTTGTGAATATCCGTCGGTGTCAGTCCAAGCCCTTCCAGTTTTGATACCAACAAGTAAGCCGGTGCGTTGGTAACACCACAATACTCTTCGGCAATTTCCGTCCACTCGCCATGCACCGTTTGCGCATAGCGTACAATCTCTTCCTTGCTCAATTGCGTTGTTACCTGCAGCAGGTGACCGCAGTTACAGGAGCCATGATGTCCCCAGGCATAGGGAGCGCCGCTGCGCAGGTTTTGGGCTGCTTCGCGAAGGGCATTCACAAGAGCAATTGTGGGATAGGCCATGAGCGTGATTTTTGGTAAAACAGATAAACAACCGAATGGTTGCCTTTTTTGCAGCAACCATTGGTGTTGAATACCCCTCAAAAAAAGTGCTCAATCCTGTCAGGCTGCCGAAACAGCAAATTTTGATGACTTGGGTTTTGTATACCGGCGGATGCTTTTTGCTATCAGGATGGAACCAATCAGGCTGGGCAGGAGCCATACCAAAACTGGCGGAAGAAATTTTACATTGGTTACTACGAAAGCGGTCCAGGTTGCAATGTAGCCGGCGCCCATGCTGGTAATATGCCCCGTGATCCAGTGCATCTTTGTGGCAGGTCCATTCACAAAAAGCCGGATATCGGCGATCGCAAAACCTGCCGAGGTAAGGCCAAATACCATCGGCACCGGCCAGAATGAATTACCGGACAGTTTCTGTTGAACAGACCAGATCACCAGGCTGATGCCAAAAACCATGGCTACACCCATAATAGCCCAGTCCAAGGCTGCCGCTTTTTGGGCCGTGCCCAGCTTTTTCAGGTACAGTATCCGGTAGCCCCTCACCACAAAATAGTAGCTGAAAAAGCCAATCATAAACAGGAAAGCCAGGCTTTTCAGAATAGCAATTGCAGTAGCGGTGATAAATACACCCGTCATGGCCCAGAAATACCATTTGCCGGAACGGCGATGAGCTTTGCTGCCTTTTTGTGTGAAAGAAGCAATGCCGCCAGTGAGCAGGGCAGTGAATCCGGCCAGAACATGAAGGATCAAAAGAACAGTGGTTAGCACTTGCATGGTCATTTCGTTTTTACAAAAATGATCTGCTGAAAAAGGGCTTTCCAAATTAGCGGGACAACCGGAAAAGAATTGGGGTGAAGCGAAGGCCCTTTGGGGCGAATGGCACTGGAAATCAGGCCTTTTGGGGTGAATGGGAAAGCTGGTGGAGCCTGACTTTTACCGGTTCAGTGAGGCTTCGGCTCACCGGGATGGCTTCTTTCAGCCCCGGAAGATGCAGCTTCAAACCCTGCGCATTGCCGCTAACGCATTGCACCAAGTGCAGATTAACAATATACATGCGATGGCAGCGAAAGAATGCCCCGTGACCAGAAAGCTGCTCTTCCATTTTCTTGAGGGTGCTCCGGAGCAACTGCGAGGTTGGCTTTCCCGCTTCACGGTAATGAACAGTTACATAGTTGTCAGCCGAAGAAAGAAAAAGCAGGTTTTCGGGTAGCAGCCGGACTTCTTCTTTTTGATTATCGCCCCGCAATACAATCGTTTGAACAGGCTCGGGATGTGTGGCGGTTTGGGGGTATCCTTCCTCCTGGATATCATCGGTGACGGCACGGGCCTCTGTTGCAAAACGCCGGTACAGCAGCATCTGCTTCATAAACACGATAAAGCAGATAGGAAAAATGCCCACTTGAAGGGTAATCAGTTGGGCCCGGAAAAAATTTGCCAGCGCCATGTTTTGCGGGTAGAGATACAGCATCAGCCCGTAATTGGCAGCACCCACTACAGCCGTGGTGATGAGCAGGTAAACAATTTCCTTCCAGCTTCGCCACCCTTCTTCGCGGAATAGTTTCGGGAAAAGCAGGGGGACTGCTATCTGGAAAAATGAAGCGATCAAAAATGTTACCGCACCAAACGACAGGGCATGCAGCCACTTCTGGCTGGCCCGCAATTCATCAAAACCATACGGCTCAAACATGGCCAGGAACAAGGCAATGAACAGCCCCACACCTCCGCAAACAACCAGTTTTCTCCCGGCATTATCGCTGAAGGGGTATGGCTGTTGAAGAAAGGATCGCATGGCGGGAAGATATTCCATATCTCAGAGATATGGAATATCTCAGCGATACCAATACTAATTCAAAAAATTCTTCGTTCTTAAATCGCATGAATCCTGTAAAAGCCACCAACCTGCTGAAGTCGATCCTGCTTCTTCTCTTTTTTTCTTTTTTTATAAGGGGCGTCCAGGCACAAATGCTAACCGGCGTTTGGCAGGGCAAAATCAACAGGCAAAATGCAGAGGTCAAGCTGATCAGGAGCGGCGACAGCATCACCGGCACATCGTATTACTATTCCTCTTTTGGCAATTACCGCCGCTACAGTATTCGTGGATACTTTGATGAAAAGACCAACCAGGCCGTGTGGTGGGACGACCAGTTGATTGAAGAGAAAGCAGGCGGCATGTTTGGCACACCAGGCAAAACACCCTTGTTGTCAAGAGCCGATTTCAATTGTCCCGGGAGCGGCATCATGCTTTTGGATGGATCGAGCAACGAAAAAAACGAAGAGGTCAAAGAAGGTGCGGTGCACCTGCAAAAAACAGAAAAGCGACCCCAGTTTCGCGATGAATGGGACTGGGTGATAGATAATTTTACCAGTGGCACCAATCATCCGGATGTCATCGACAGTGTATCCCTTGTTGCCTTCCGACCACGTACACGGGTGATACCTGAAGACCCGCCGGTAGCCCGGCCACGCAGGCCCGGCATGGTGATGATTCCCACCCCCGAAACAAAAAAAGAAGCGACGCCTAAACCGGAAGAAACGGTGGCAAGCAGCACACCCAAAACAATCGAACAGAAATTCATTTCCCGCAAGAAAAAGGTTTTTACAACCATCCCGGTACAGGGCGACTCCATCGGTCTTTCCTTTTACGACAATGCCATAGTGGACGGCGATTCCATTTCGCTGTTTCTGGACGGCCGCATGTTATTCACCCATGTAAAACTTTCCGACAAGCCTTACACTGTAAAAATTGCTGTTGCCGATTTGAGCGGAGAAAGCGAACTGACCATGGTGGCCGAAAACCTGGGCGCCATCCCACCCAATACATCGTACATGGTGGCAATGGTTGGCGATAAGCGGCATACGGCCAATTTATCGAGTACGGAGGACACCAGTGCTGTGATACGGTTGAAGAGGCCCGATCGGTAACTTTGAAGCATGGCCCAAAAACCACCCGCACTGATCGAGGACATGCAAACACTTTATTATGCCGATGTGCGGCCGTATAAAGAGCAGTTGAAAAAGAAAATGCCAAAGGTTCCGGACTATCTGGTACTGATCTACTGGCCCACAGATAAAAGTTATTGCATATTGGGCACTGATGCTGCTTTTGAGCATTGGGACGAATACACGAACTATGCCTTCAAAGAAGTTGAGCCGGCATTGGAATTTGCCGATACCATCCTGCACCTGCCGGACAGTTTTTCGTGGATAAAAGTTTGAAACAAGCATTGGTGCAACGGCGTGACTTCAAGTCTCACAAAGACATGGTTGCCAGTACAGCAAAATGGTCGGAGGCAAAACGGCCACCCCAGGTTTGTGATAGCGTTGCATGCTTTTTCACCTTCCAGGGTCCTTTCAGGAAAATATAATCGATCGGCAGATTGTCCCGCTCCTTCGGACCAAAACCGGTGAAGGTTCCTGTTGGACCATAATGCGGTGTTGCCGAAACAGATTTTGCATCCACCAGGCGTGCAGGATTGGAGGCATCCGTTATGACTTTGATGGGTTCATCATCCGGTGTGGCATTAAAATCACCGGTAATAATGGCTGGTGTTTTTCCGGCAATGGAAGCCACTCTTTGCAGGATCAGTTTTGCACTTTCCCGCCTTGCTTCTTTACCGATATGATCGAAGTGGGTGTTGAAGGCGTAAAAAATCTTCTTCGTTTTTTTATCACGAAACTGTGCCCAGCTCACAATACGGGTGATGGCGGCATCCCAGCTTTTGCTGCCCGGCACTTCAGGTGTTTGCGACAGCCAGAATGTACTGGATTGTAACGCCTGCAAACGGGTAGTATCATAAAAGATAGCGGAATACTCTCCTTTCTCTTTGCCATCATCGCGACCAACACCAATGTACCTGTATTGCGGCAGCCGTTCTTTTAAGTCTACCATCTGGTTGTGCAAAGCTTCCTGCACACCCAGCAGGTGCACATCATGAAAAAGAATCTGTGAGGCTACGTTGTCCTTGCGGTAAGACCAGGCATTCAGGCTGTCGGATGCAGTGTTCAGGCGAATGTTGAAAGACATGACGTTCAAGTCCTGCGCAAAAAGAGAAAGGCTGAACAGGCAGCAACCAAAGAATAATAGCATCTTTTTCATACCGGCAAGTTTACAGAAAATGGTGTGAAAGCAAGGTTGTTTTTATGTAATCAACTGTAGTACTACTATAAGGCATCGGTTGCGTCGCACACTTGTACGTCGGGAATTCTGTGCAGCAGGCAGGAACACCAAACCTCGTTGGTTTCGTAACCCAAACAAGCTACCATAAAAAAAAGACGCAAGCGGAAACCGGTTGCGTCTTTGATAATTTTAATTCAGTCACGATCTACATCACCACGTTGATCATTTTTCCTTTCACGAAAATCAGTTTCTTTATGGCCTTGCCCTCCATCCATTTCTGCACGACAGGATTGGCCAGTACGGCTTCCTGTACCTGCTCCTGCGTGGCAGCCAGGTCAAGCACCATTGTCGTACGCAGTTTACCATTTATAGAAACCGGGTACTCTTTTGTAGATTCAACAAGATAGCTGCTTTCAAACTTTGGAAAAGCAGCATCCAGCACAGAGGTGGTATTCCCCAATTGCTGCCACAACTCTTCGCTGATGTGCGGCGCATACGGTGTTAAGAGGATCAGAAGCGGCTCGAGAATTTCCCGCTTGTGGCACTTCAGGTCTGTCAATTCATTCACACAAACCATAAAAGCACTGACACAGGTATTGAACGAAAAGCGTTCCGTATCTTCTTCTATCTTTTTGATAGTACGGTGCAACACTTTCAGTTCTTCCGGCGTGGCTTTATCTTCCGTTACCAATTTGCCTTTGGCTTCATCAAAAAAGAGTCGCCAGAGCTTTTTCAGGAAACGGTGCACACCTTCGATGCCTTTGGTATCCCAGGGCTTGCTCATCTCTACAGGGCCTAAGAACATTTCATACATGCGGAAAGTATCGGCACCATAGCGTTCTACAATATGATCGGGGTTAACGGTGTTTACTTTGCTCTTGCTCATCTTCTCTACCTCAACACCACAGATATACTTGCCGTCTTCCAAAATAAATTCTGCATCAGCAAAATCGGGTTTCCAAATTTTAAACGCCTGCAAATCCAGCTCTACACCATCGACGATGTTTACATCCACATGCAGTGCATCGGTTTCATATTGATCTTTCAAGCCCGCAGAAACATACTGGTGCGTTCCCCTTACGCGATACACAAACCGTGAGGACCCCTGTATCATTCCCTGGTTCAGCAACTTTTTGAACGGCTCATCAAAGCTGATCAGCCCCAGATCATACAAGGCCTTTGTCCACATGCGGCTGTACAGCAGGTGCCCCACCGCATGTTCCGTTCCACCCACATACAGGTCCACCTGGTTCCAGTAATTGCTGATACTTTTATTGCAGAATGTTTCGTTGTTGTGCGGGTCCATGTAACGGAGGAAGTACCACGAGGAACCGGCGTAACCCGGCATGGTGTTCGTCTCCAGGTTTTGCGAGGTCCATTCGGGAATATTTGCCAGCGGCCCCTCGCCTTCCGGACCGGCACCATAACTTTCCACGTACGGAAGTTCCAGCGGCAGATCATTTTCATCCAGCGGGTAGGCAATGCCATCCACCCATTTGATCGGAAACGGTTCGCCCCAGTAGCGCTGACGGCTAAACGCAGCATCCCGCATTTTATAATTCACTTTGCGTTTGCCAATGCCTGCCCCTTCCAGCTTATCGATCACCAGGTCAATTGCATCCCGCATCACCATACCATTTAAAAAACCACTGTTGGTGAGCACTGCATCTTTTGTTGGGTTAGCTTCTTCCCCATTATACGCATCACCCAAAATATTGGTAATGGAAATATTGAAATGTTTCGCAAACTTGTGGTCACGTTCATCGCCACTCGGCACCGCCATAATTGCACCGGTACCATAACCCGCCAAAACATACTCTGAGATCCAGATAGGAATTTGCTTCTTGTCAAAAGGATTCACAGCAAAAGCACCGGTAGCCACCCCGCTGATCTTTTTCTCCGCCATGCGTTCGCGTTCGCTGCGACTTTTTACATAGGCAATGTATTCTTCCACGGCCGCTTTCTGGCCGGCCGTTGTGATCTTCTCCACCAACTCATGCTCCGGTGCCACCACCATAAAATCCACCCCAAAAATGGTATCGGGACGGGTTGTATACACCCGCAACGTATCGGTATGTCCGGCAATGGCAAAATCAATTTCGGCACCACTGCTTTTACCAATCCAGTTGGTCTGCATTTCCTTCATGGCATCGCTGAAGTCGACACGTTGCAGCCCTTCCAGTAAACGGTCGGCATATTCGGTAATGCGCAGGTACCACTGGCGCAGTTTCTTTTTCACCACCGGGTAACCACCGCGTTCGCTGACGCCGTTTACCACTTCATCGTTGGCCAGCACAGTACCCAACGCTTCGCACCAGTTCACTTCGCCATAACCGCAATAAGCCACGCGGTATTCCATCAGGATCGCCTGCTTTTGCTTTTCGGTAAAGCTATACCAGGCATCCGACGTAAATGTGACGTGCGGGTACTCTGGTATCTGGAACTGGGTATTCGGAATGGGGTGATTAAAATTGCCTTCTTGCTCAAATATTTTGATCAGCCCCTCGATGGGTTCTGTTTTAGCCGTTTTGCGGTTGTACCAGCTTTTGAACAGTTGCAGAAAGATCCATTGTGTCCACTTGTAGTAAGCCGGGTTGGATGTATTCACTTCGCGGCTCCAATCGTAGCTGAAACCGATCTTATCCAGCTGGCTGCGGAACGTAGCAATATTTTTTGCCGTGCTTACCGCCGGGTGTACGCCATGTTCAATGGCATACTGTTCGGCCGGCAGGCCAAAGGCATCGTATCCCATCGGGTGCAGTACATTAAACCCTTTTAACCGCTTGTAGCGGGCAAAAATATCGGAGGCGATATACCCCAGGGGGTGCCCCACATGCAGGCCTGCACCGCTTGGATAAGGGAACATATCCAGCACATAGTATTTAGGCCTGTCACTTTCGTTGGGTACTTTGTAGGCTTCGTTGTCAATCCATTGCTGTTGCCACTTCTGCTCAATCGCCCGGAAGTTGTAGTCCATGCTACCGTTACCTGTTGTTGTTTCTTTATTTACAGCTTCACTCATGTCAATTTCTTTTATATGCAGCCACGTGCTGCTTTTACGCCTGTATTGATCCGGGATAAAAACGGATCGCAGTTTTTCGCTTTCAGGATATGATTGGCCTGAACCTGTTTTTAAACAGAAAGGGTCGGGAAGAAAAAGAAAACGCTCATTTAGAAAAAGAAAAGTCGTTCTGGCGGGAACGGCTTTGTTATCCTACTCCTCCCAAACATCTCACAAATCAAATTCCATTTGGCAATATAATGCAGCAGCAATCGTTAGGGAAAGGCAAAAATAACTGTTTCAGCCTTTTATTCTGCTCAAATGCCGGCTGCCGGACTTGACGCATACACGCAAACCTTTATTTTTGTCCACTTCAAAACGATTTTACAGCATGGCACAAATCGGCAAAGGGTCGTCAAAGCGGGGAAAACCGTCCTATGTAATGAGCATCATTGGCGTTACCCTTGTATTGTTTTTATTGGGTATCGTAGGCTGGATGGTGATCAATGCCAACAAGCTAAGTGATTACTTTAAGGAAAACGTAGAGGTAAAGGTTTACCTGGCCAACAAGGTTTCGGCCAAGGACAGTGCGGCACTGATGGAATTCATTGCTTCGCGGCCCTACATCCGCAGCTATGAATATGTGACCAAGGACGACGCCAAGAAAAAATACCTTGACGACGGTAACGAAGATTTCAGTACCATTCTTGACTTCAACCCCCTTCCGGACGGCATCTACTTTCATCCGAAAACAGAATATGTAGACCCCGACAGCCTGCAGAAAATTGCGACCGATATCAAACAGGGACAAAGCACAGGGCTGGTTTCCGATGTTTCGTACCCACAGGAGTTGGTGTCGAACATGAACAAGAACTTCCGCAACATCAGCCTGATTATCCTGGGTATTGCCATCATTCTTTCCATTGTGGTGATCTTCCTCATCGACAATACCATCCGCCTGGCCATGTTCAGTAACCGCTTCCTGATCAAGACCATGCAGATGGTAGGCGCCACCAGACAATTCATCTCCCGTCCACTTACGGTACGTGCAATCATTAATGGCGCTATCAGTGCCGGCATTGCCATCCTGCTGATTTATATTGTGATGGTGGTGGCAGAGAATTTTATTCCGTGGCTGAAAGTGGTGCGTTCGAGCTCCACACTGCTGATCCTGTTTTTGGGACTGATGATCATTGGTATTACCATCACTTTTCTCAGTACCTGGCGCAGTGTGTCGAAGTACCTGCGCATGAAGCTGGATGACCTGTATTAAGAACAACCGCGGAGAAAGAACAACGCAGCGGCCTTCGCAAAGAAAACATGTATAAAAGAGAAGGAAGGATTTCTTTAACTCATCCCAGCAAACCCGCAGCTTCTTTTGTACGCTGCGGCAATACGACAAACTTCCTTTACTTTGCCCATCAATTAAACATCGCATGAAAGCAACAAAACCTACAGCACAGGCAAAAGCGCCGGCACCCAAACCAAAAGCCGGTGAACTGTTTGGCAAAGAGAATTACAAGTGGATGCTGATTGGCGTAGCCATTCTTACCCTCGGCTTTATCCTAATGGCCGGTGGTGGCAGCGATGATCCGAATGTATTTAATCCTTCGGAAGTTTATAGTACCCGGCGCATCACCATTGCACCCATCGTTATCCTGATCGGTCTTGCCATTGAGTTTTACGCCATCTTCCGTCAACCGAAAAATACGGGAGCTGCCGAGTAATGAACCTTTTTCAAGCGATCATTATTGCCATTGTAGAAGGCCTTACCGAGTTCCTGCCTATTTCCTCCACCGGCCATATGATCATCGCCAGTTCCGCTTTTGGCATTGGCCACGAGGATTTTACCAAAATTTTCGAAGTGGCCATTCAGCTCGGTGCCATCCTTGCTGTTGTGGTTCTTTACTGGAGAAAATTTTTTCATTTCACCCGCTGGCAGTTTTACCTGAAGCTGATGGTCAGTGTGATTCCTGCGCTGTTTTTTGGTTTTCTTTTCAATGATTTTATCGATCAAATGCTGGGCAGCCCGGTGATTGTTGCCGTATCGCTGGTAGTAGGCGGTATCGTATTACTGTTTGTCGACAAATGGTTTCCTCAATCTGCACAAAGCGGGGAACCGGACATTCTTGCCCATCATCTTACCAGACAGGAAGTAGTTGAAGCGGAAGAAAAGCTCAGCTACAAAAAATCTTTTATCATCGGTTTCTGGCAGGTGCTGGCTATGATCCCGGGTGTCAGCCGCAGTGCGGCTTCCATCATTGGCGGTATGCAGCAAAAGCTTAGCCGCAACTTTGCCGCGGAGTTTTCGTTCTTCCTTGCGGTACCCACAATGTTTGCCGCCACCATTTATTCGCTGGTCATGAAAGACTGGGGTGAAGGCGAACAAAAGCAGAAAGGTTATGAAGTAATCATGGCATCGCAGGAAAATATCATTGCGTTTGCCGTAGGCAATATTGTTGCTTTTGTGGTTGCACTTTTAGCCATCCGGTTTTTTATTACCTATCTGCAAAAGCATGGTTTCCGGCTGTTTGGCTGGTACCGGATCGTTGCCGGTATCATTCTGCTGGCGCTGGCCTTTGCGGGCTATCTTACCTAAACATCTTTAATAGAAATTCTGCTGCTCATTTGTAGGGTATTTTGAAGATTGACTTGCATGTTTTCAAATGCTGGAATAAAGAAAAAGACAGCTTGCTGAACTGACTTTTTTATTTTTATACCCATATGCAAACTGCCCCCAAAAAAGTTATCAACGCCTGGGCGATGTACGATTGGGCCATCAGCGTTTATAACCTCGTTATCACCACCACCTTTTTCCCTGTTTACTACACCGAAATGACAAAGGCTGCTCCTTTCAATGGGAACGTAAGTTTTTTGGGAAGAAGTTATGTCAATACGGCGCTGTATAACTACGCACTGGCAGCCACCTACCTGGTAGTGGCTATCCTGTTGCCGATACTCTCGTCTATTGCCGATTACAAGGGCAATAAAAAGCGGTTCATGCAGGCCTTCTGTACGCTGGGTGCCCTGTCCTGCAGCGGTCTTTACTTTTTTTCGCCGGAAAACTTTTCACTGGGGATCATTTGCATGATGCTGGCCGCTTTTGGATTTTACTGCAGCCTGGTATTTTACAATTCCTACCTCCCGGAAATTGCGGCTATCCAGGACCGTGACCGCATCAGCGCCAAAGGATTTACGGCCGGTTACATCGGCAGCGTAATTATGCAGATCATCGGTTTTCTGTTGGTTGTTTTCTGGGACCAGATACCTTTTCTTTCCGGTGAAGGCCATGCCGTACGGCTTACTTTTTTACTGGTGGGCATCTGGTGGATTGGTTTTGCACAAATACCCTTTCGCCATCTTCCGGTGGGCAATGCGGCGCAAACACGGTCGCCGCGGGGACTTGGCATTATCACCGGTGGCTTTACAGAACTGCGAAAAGTGTTTTCCCAGATGATGAGAATGCCGGTGCTGAAACTTTTCCTGTTTGCCTTTTTCTTTTACAACATGGGGGTGCAAACGGTGATGCTGGCCGCCACCAATTTTGGCAGCAAAGTATTCAACCTGCCTTCTACCAATCTTATCATCACCATTGTGCTCATTCAACTGGTAGCTATAGCCGGTGCCCACCTGATGGCCAGGTTATCAGAAAAATTTGGTAACCTGCCCGTGCTGATCGGCGTAGTTATTTTCTGGATAGCCATCTGCCTGGCTGCCTACTACATGCGCAGCGAATACCAGTTTTACGGTCTTGCAGTTGCTGTAGGATTGGTGATGGGAGGCATTCAGGCACTGAGCCGTTCCACTTACTCCAAACTGATGCCCGTCACTGAAGACACGGCATCGTTTTTCAGCTTTTATGACGTGACGGAAAAGATCGCTATTGTCATTGGGCTGACCGCTTTCGGCTTTATAGAAGAGTTGACGAATGATATGCGTAATTCGGTACTCTCGCTGATCACTTTCTTTTGTCTTGGCCTGGTCTTTTTGATCTTTGCGCTTTTCAAACAATCGAAAAAACTACAACCCGCAACATGAACCTTTACACAATCAATACCGGAAATTTTAAACTGGATGGCGGTGCCATGTTTGGCGTGGTACCCAAAACACTTTGGAACAAGATCAACCCGGCCGATGAGAACAACCTGTGCACCTGGGCTATGCGCTGCCTGCTGGTTGAGGATGGCGACAGACTGATTTTAATTGACAACGGCATCGGCAACAAACAGGATGCAAAATTCTTCAGCCATTATTACCTGCATGGTGATGCCTCACTGGACAGTTCATTGGCACAGTACGGCTTTCACCGCGATGAGATTACAGACGTGATCCTGACCCACCTGCATTTTGATCACTGCGGCGGTTCCATTGTTAAGGAAGGTGAAAAGCTATTGCCAGCTTTTAAGAATGCAACTTTCTGGAGTAACGAAGAACATTGGGATTGGGCAACAAAACCAAATGACAGGGAGAAAGCTTCTTTCCTAAAAGAAAACATTCTGCCCATCCACGAAAGCGGGCAATTGCAGTTTGTTGAACTGCCCAACATCGATTGGGATGCAACGAAGCCTTTGCCTGAACAAGGATTTTCTGAAACAATATCGCTGCGCTTTGTAGAAGGCCATACGGCCGGAATGATGCTCCCGCAGATAACCTACAAAGACAAGACAATTGTATTCATGGCAGATCTTTTGCCCAGTGCCGGGCACATTCCGCTGCCCTATGTAATGGCTTATGATATGTTCCCGCTGACAACACTGCAGGAGAAGAAAAGTTTTCTAACGGAAGCCGTGGAGAAGGACTACATTTTATTTTTTGAACACGATGCACAGCATGAATGTTGCACCCTACAGCAAACGGAAAAAGGTATACGGCCAAAGGAGTTTTTCAGGCTGGAAGAGTTAGGGTAAAAGCAACGTTACGCCTTTACAGAAAGTTTGCATTGTAGCTGTTTTGCTCCGAAGGAGCATCGTGTTTACCGCGACAAATTCTGCCCGTTGAACTTTTTTAAGCTGCTTAGGGGATATCGCAGGTTGCGGTAGCTCATCATGTCAACCTTCACACTTCCCACTACAATCGGGCTTTCAATGCGCAACGGTATCCGATTGGCATCATCACTTACCCACACCGTCATTTTTTCGCCACCTTCAAAGATGGTTCCTTTAATCAGCAGCGGTCTGAATTTGTGGGCCCTGAATTTGCCATATTTCGTTTTTACATCTTCCTTGCCCATGTAACGGATATACATATCGTATACTTCGTTGTCAAGGAACATCTTGAAGGGGATCTTGTCGTCCTTCTTGTATTTATCAAAATCAATGTTACGGGCACTGTACACGGCGCTGATCACATCCTGAACGCAGTCCGGCACTTTGTACACACCGGCTTTTGTAACCGCCGTATTGGCTGCGTGGTTGAAAGTGATGTTTTCGTAATGCTTGTGATTTCCTTCACTCACATCCCGTATAAATTTCAACGGCTGCATGGTGGTCGTATCAATAAAGGATTCGTACTTGTCCCGCACTTTGAAGATCCAGTCATACTTCGTATTGGTAGCGCCGCTAGCGGTAATGTGAAATACCGGCTTCCCATTCAATCGTTCTACAGAATTGGTGAAAGTGGCATTGCCCGCATTCACGTAAATGCCGGCTACAGTGTAATACACGATGTACATAATCTGTTCTCCGTTCTGCGTGGTTACATTCCGGCTACCGCAGATTTCCGCTTGGGGCACAGGATCCTTTGTTTTGGCACCAAAGCCAAACAAGCATATCATGAGTACAAACCAAAAGCTAAGTTTCTTCATTTTTCGACAGCAGTTTTACATTCAACAGGAGCAGCGTTCCGATCAGCGCCGGCAGAACTAGGTTCAGGAACCAGATAGTGACCGATGTCAGGCCGATACCCAGACTGTTGGCGCTGAATAACCCCACCAGCCGCAGGCTTACCTCCCCTCTGAGTCCCACTTCAATGAGGGCTATGGAAGGGATAACGGCAAGCGCTAAAAATACAACGCTCATTACCGACATTGCAACACCCGGCGACATATTTACCCCAAAAAGATAAAACATGGCCATGTATTGCAGCAGGAATACGCCATAACGAAGAGACGAAAGCAAAAGTATTTTTGATAAGAAAGAACCGTTAAACTTTTGCAAGGACTCTACCAGGTATAAAAAATGATGATTGCGCAGCCAACGGCTGAAAAGTCCTACCACGGCACTGACCTTATAATAAACAAGAAAAATGCAGGCTGTAATAAAGAGCAATCCATATAAAAAAAACTGGTACCCGATCAAAGCCTGCGGATAAGCCTGAAGCAAGCTTTTTTTTAAAAGGATCAGTCCCAGCATGCCTGCGCAAAGTGTCACCAGCAACTGCGCTATACTGCCTACAATGGCCAGCGAAATGGTTTTCAACCGGCTTCCTTCAGGTTGATACACCATACGGCCAAGATACTCGCCAATGCGGTTTGGCAGTGCCACCGAAAAGGATACACCGGAAAGCACAGCCTTGTAGGCTGTTGAAAAATTTGTGGGCCGTACAGTGCTGACAAGCAGCTTCCATTTCTGCGCTTCCAGCCCCCAATTGACAAAAATGAGCGCTACCGTAACTACCAGGTACAGAATTTTAACAGAAAGAAAAGAGGCTTTGATTTCGGTCCAGGACTGCGCTAAATGCGGTTGATGACGGATTTGTTGAAAGATGGAAAACGACAATCCAGCGAATAAGAGAGGGCCTAAAAAATATTTGAGAAAAATTTTGATAGTTTTGTTCCGGACCATTGCGGTAAAAATAACCACTCCTTGCAAAAGCCTTTGACAATATTAGGAATCGATCCGGGTACCCTGTTCATGGGTTACAGTGTAATAGAAGTTGTTGCCAACAGCATCACCATCCGCGAAATGGATGTCCTCAAACTCACCAGCACCAAAGACAATTACTACCGTTTGCAAAAGATTCACCAGAAGGTGATGCAGCTGATGAACAATTTCAATCCGGATGAATTTGCCATTGAAGCACCCTTCTATGGTAAGAACGTGCAAAGTATGCTGAAGTTGGGGCGGGCACAGGGTGTGGCCATTGCGGCTGCAATGGAAAAAGGCGTTCCCATTACCGAATACTCACCCAAAAAAGTAAAGCAGTCTATAACCGGCAACGGGAACGCTGATAAAGAACAAGTGTGGCTGATGCTGCAACAAATCACAGGCTTACCCGAAAAGCCGGCGCAGTTTGATGCAACGGATGCATTGGCCGTAGCGGTTTGCCATCACTACAGCACCCGCATTCCCGGGTTAAAAATGGTATCAAAGCCGCTGGCAAAAAAGAAATCCAAAGCAAGCTGGGAGCAGTTTGTGGCAGCCAACGAACACCGCGTTAAGCTGTAGTCTTTTTCTTAGCCGGGGCCTGCGACTTTGCTTTAGGTTTTACAGCCGGCTTTTTTGCCGGTGCTTTTGTTTTAGCCGCCGGTTTCTTGGCAGGCGCTTCTTCCATTGCAATTTCAGCTTCCTCCTCTTCCTCTTCTTCAGTGGAAGGATCCGGTGCCAGGCTTTCGCCTTTGCGGGCCAGCTGTGGAAACTCGGCGCCAAACCAGCCACCTTCACTTTGGATATACATCATTTTGCTAAAGGCCAGCTGGTATGCCGAATCACCCACAGTAAAATCAATTACGCCTTTGGCTTCTTTCAAACCTGCCAGCTCAAACGGCATGTTCTCATCTCCCTTTACCGCGGAAGAATCAATGGTAAAGCCGGTTAATTTGGCCTGGCTCCAGTTCACGCCTTTCTGCTCCCCTTTTTCAATAGTCCGCTGAAACGTTTTGGCGAAATCTGCCTGCATTTTATTCACCATCTCGGGCATCATAAACATGGCTACCTGCGCATCAATAAGACTGTCGAGATTAAGGTTTTTTGTTTTTTCATCCATGCCCATGATCTCTTTCATCTGTTCCGACTTCATAGCGCCTTCCATTACCGTACGCATGAAACGGCCAAACTGTTGCCCATTGGGATACAGCGACACAAACGCTTTTTCGTCTTTGGATTGCAGGGTAGTAAAAATTTTATGTACGAGACTGTCTGCGGTTCTGACCTGCGCATGAAGAGCGGGGCCCGCTGCCAAAAGAGCGAACAAAAACACGAAAGGCTTGGTGATTTTCATTATGCTTGATTTAAAATTGACAGGATCTTTTCCTGGGCCGCCCTAAGGTCTTCTTCGGCTGCTTTGGGTTTGGGCTGGGTAAAATTCAGATCGTTGGATGAATTGATGGGGACGAGATGAATGTGCGCATGCGGTACTTCAAGCCCGATGACTGAAATACCACAACGATTGCAGGGAAATGCTTTTTCAATGGCTTTGGCAATGGGCCGGGCGAAAACTAAAATTTCAGATAAGAATTCTTCACCAAGATCGAAGAGGTTATCCACTTCTGTTTTCGGAATCACCAATACATGTCCCTGTCGGAGGGGGAAAACATCAAGAAAAGCAAAGAACTTCTCATTCTCTGCAATCTTATAACTTGGAATCTCCCCCCGTATGATTTTGCTGAAAAGGGTCATGTGTTCAAGAATATGCGAATATGAAGATAGGCGAATGTGCGGATACGTGGATAGGGAGATGTGCGGATGACTTATTTATGAACGTGACAGCATTTCCACCGGGTGCATCATCAGAATTGCATGTAAAAGAACAGTCACATTATTCATCCGCACATCTGCATATTAATTCATCCGCATATCAGATAGAGATGTCTTCTACTTTAAATTTCATCATACCGGCCGGTACCGCTACTTCGGCCACTTCGCCAACGGCCTTACCCAGCAGGCCTTTTCCAATAGGCGATGTAACGGATATTTTACCAGCCTTCAGATCGGCTTCGGTTTCGCTGACGATCTGGTAGGTTACTTGTTTTTTTGTGCTCAGATTGGTAAGCTTAACCTTGGTAAGAATGGAAACTTTACTGGTATCAACGGCTGATTCATCTAAAACGCGGGCCTGTGCCAGTTGTCCCTCAAGGGCTGCGATCTTGGCTTCCAGGATGCCCTGTGCTTCTTTTGCCGCGTCATATTCTGCGTTCTCACGCAAATCACCTTTTTCTCTTGCTTCTGCAATTGCCCTGGCCGCTGCAGGACGCTCTACACCCTTCATGTGTTGCAGGTCAGCCTTCAACTGTTCCAGTGCTTCTTTGGTCATGTAGTTTACTCCACTCATATCAAACAGGTTTAGATAGAAATGAAAAAAATAGCAACGCTCCTTTTTGGGAGCGTTGCCTCAATTATTACAAATATAAAGGAAAATACAATTCAGCTTACAGGCCCTGAATTTTCAATACAACCTCTGCGGTAAAGAAGTTTTGATGCGTTTTTGAGCGTGTGAAAAAGCAGGTTATTGAACCAACTTTTCTATCACCCACTGCAGATATCCGGCAGCTTAGTTTTTCCCGGCGGCACGGTTTGCTGTCACAGTGGATTCCGGAACTCTTGCCGAACCACCCAAACCCTGGCCGTTACCACCTTGCGCAGGCGGTGGCAACTCACTATTTCTTTCCAATTTTTTTTCGTACTGCAGCTGCCCTTTTTGTTCAGCTACTTTTATACGCACCTGTGCAAGCTGCTTTTCTCTTGCTGCTTTTTTGGCGGCCACATCAGCCAATACCTTGTCAGCTCTTGATTGTGCTTTTCCTTGTTGCGTAGCCAATAACACCAGACAAATGATAAACAGGAATATTCTAGTTTTCATAATTTACTTTTTGTGAGACCTTATTTAACGCTTACCAGTATTTTGATTTTACCGATGCCTTGCTGATTATAATCTTCCAGCGCCTTACCAATCACCTGGCCTACTTTTACTTTATCCGGATCGGCTTTCATGGCCACACCGGCAATGGAAGATGTCACAATCAGATCACCCCTTTTGATGGGGCCACCTTCCAGGCAAACTTTGGTTGGAATCACACCAATCACCCCCATCGGCACAAGGCTTTCCAGCTTATTTTCAACAGAGTTTTCTTCTGTAAGCACTACACCAGGCTTTGTCGCATACACACCTGCTACAAGGGTTGAATAAGGTGTCGCCGATTTTTCAACCGTACGGTCCGAGGACTGCGAGATGACCAGCACATCGCCGGGCTCGTATGCACTGCGGTCACCTTCTACGGCAAAGGCTTCGGCTACATCGGCACCACTCATTTGAGTGCCACCATTGAAGTAACCCCGTCCGGCATGATCAATACGGGCAACGTTGCTGCCGTTTGTTTTAAACAAAGCCAGATTACCAGATGAGACATAATCAAGTTCTGCTTCCAGTGCCGTACCGCCGCTCGTAAAGCTGGATGCTTTTACTCCAGGTCCAACTCCTATTACTGCCATACCCATTACGCCGGGACCATCCTTTGTATTTACACCGAGGACTCCGGCGTATATACCACTGTTGCTAACACCTTCAACACCATTCGCTTCTGCGCTGGAAGCAACAATGGTGCTCTCGGAGGTACTGCTGGCATAAATGGCATTCGCCTCAGAGCTCACTGATATCCCGCTCCCTTTTCCTGCATTGTTAATCAACAGGGCATTATTTGAGTTTTGCGGATTGTCGATTTCTATTACTGCTGCATTGCCATTTTCACTTTCAGCATACAGACCGGTATTGCTGACACTGCTTCCGAATAAACCAAAGCCATTGGTTGAACGACCAAACACACCTGTACCACCCACTGAATTTCCATAAACGCCCCAGCCACTGCCCGCATGTGCACCGTATACACCGATGCCTTTGGTGCCAGTACCATTGTTGACACCTTTTACACCTGCAGAAAAGGCTCCCGCATTGGCAGAAGAAATTCTACCGATTGCAGCACTAACATTATCCGATACAGAGGCATTGCTGCCTTCAACGGCGGCGCCTGCCCCTGTATTGGTTACCGAGAATAAACTGGTGGCAGCACTGGCGCTTGTACTATACGGCAGTGAAAAACTTCCTGTATTATCTGCAGAAGGCACCCACTGTGTTCCATCAAACTTTAATACCTGGCCACTGGCAGGACTGGTGCTGCTGACAGCAACACCACGCAATTGATTTACGGTTGGATTGGGAAAACTGCCCCCAAGATCGCCACCGGCACTGCCGGTTGGGGCTCCACCAGTAGCAGGCTGCGTCCATACAACGCCTGTACCATTGTAGGTTAAAACCTGTCCACTGATTGCGCCTGCCGTACTGATCTTGGCGGTCGACACGGCACCATTGGCAAGTTTATCCGTAGTAATCGCATTGTCGGCAATAGTAGGATTGGGATAGTTGCCGGAAAGGTCCCCACCCGCAGCCCCCGAAGGTGCCAACGTTGTTGGCGCTCCGGTGATTTTGCTGTAAGAAACTGCAGCAATTTTTGCATCGGCCACGGCACCATCAGCAAGTTTGTTTGTCGTCACCACACCATCTGTAAGATCGCTGGTCTGTATACTATTGGCCAGTTGCAATTTTGAATATTCGATGGCGGCCGTCGCACTTACACTTGAGTTGTTAATGACGCCAGCTTTTATGGTAGGATTGGGATAGGTTCCTGTCAGGTCGCCACCGGCCGTACCGGTCAAGGCCCCGCCACCGGAAGGGGTTACCCACGAAACAGTTGTTCCGTTATAACTTAATAGCTGCCCTGCAGTGGCGCCGGCTGTATTGATTTTTGAAGGTGTTACCGCACCGTCAGCAAGCTTATTGGCGGTAACGGCACCATCGGCAAGCTTTGGTGTAACAACAGCACCGTTGGCCAGTTTGCTGTTGGTAATAGCACCCGATGCGATGTTGGGATTCGGGTACGTACCGCTAAGATCGCCACCGGCACTGCCGGAAGGCGTCGTGCCGCCGGGCACCAGGCCCGGAGCCAGTTTTTCGGCGGTAATGGCACCATCCTGAATTTTTGCGGAAGTAATCGCCTGGTTGGCGATTGTTGGATTAGGATAGATTCCTGTCAGGTCACCACCGGCATTGCCGGTTAAGGGTAAAGATGTCGGGGCACCGGTTATCTTACTGTAAGCAACACTCACAATTTTTGCATCAGTTATGGCACCATCAGCCACCTTGCTTGTTGATACAGCACCATTTGCCAGTTTATTTTCGGTAATGGCAGCATCCTTTATACCAGGGTTTGGATAACTCCCGCTAAGATCGCCACCCGCAACACCACTGGGCGGAAGGGTTCCCGGGATTACACCAACTGCCAGCTTTGCACTGGTTACTGAACCGTCCTGGAGTTTTGTTGTTGACACGGCGCCATCGGCAAGCTTGCCCAAGGTAATAGTGCCATTGGCGATAGTGGGATTAGGGTATAAGCCTGTTAAATCACCACCTGCATTTCCGGTAGGAGGCAGGGATGCAGGCGCACCTGTAATCTTATTATAGGATAAGGAAACAATTTTCGCATCGGTTACCGAAGCATCTGAAATCTTGTTTGTTGTTACAGCACCATCTGTAAGATCACTGCTTATAATGCTGTTGGCCAGGTTCAACTTGGAATAATCAATTGCGGCCGTAGCACTTACCTGCTGATTGGTGATCGCAGCATCCGCAATCTTAGATGTTGTCACTGCGCCAGCTTTTATGGTAGGATTTGGATAAGTTCCGGAAAGATCGCCACCGGCATCACCGGTTGGCGTGGAAACCGGACGGCTCCAGATCACATGGCTGCCATCAAAGTACAAAACCTGCCCGGCCTCGGCACCCTCTGTGCTGAGCTTATTGGCGGCAACAGCCCCTGGGGCAATTTTATCGGTGGTGATAGCACCGGCAGCAATGGTGGGGTTGGGAAATGCCCCATGCAAATCGCCACCGGCGGTACCGATGGGAGAAGCGGTTGCGGCATACATGGCATAGGGTACGCTCAACAGTTGCGAAGCACCCATGTTGATAAAATTGGTGCCGCCAACCGGATCCATCTCAACCTGCAGGAATTTTGTTCCGCCGGATGCCCAGTTAACTGTTTGCAGACTACCGGTGGAAGTAGTGGCACCGGAACTACCGATAGCTACCGTAAACAGACCAAACCGGTTGGTACGCAGCTTTCTTGTTTCCTGAAAAACAACAGCTCCTTCGGAAGAACTCTCCCGGATGGTTAACCGTAAATTGACAACCTGGTCTGAAAGCACACTGCCAAGGGAATTACGGGCTACACCCTGGTAATTGATTTGCGCCGGTGCCTGTGCTTTTGCAAAGTGTCCAATGAAGAGAAAAGAGAAAACAACAAAATACCTTTTCATAGAATTTTGATTAATCAAAAACGTATCAGTTTAGATTTTTACCACTCGGAATAATCCTGTCTTGCCACTAAAGCCTGGCAGCGGCTGTAACGTCACCTGTACCAGGTAAGTACCGGAAGTCTGTGGTGTCAGGTCAAATTTTTCAATAAGCGGACTGGCAAAATTTGCCGTTCTTCTTGTGAAGATCCGTTTACCGTTCACATCAAATACATCAATGGCAACCCTGCCCTGTTGTTTGGTTTCTATCTTCACCTCAAATTTTCCGTAAGTAGGATTGGGAAGAATGGTGATTTCATCAGCACCAAAAAACTGAAGGTCCTGGTGTTTGGAAATGCGTTCCGATTGGATAAAGCCATTGGTGAGTACAAGCCGGTGCGTTTGCGGGTCCATGGTATTCACCAGGGCCAACTCACCAACACTCCAGTCAAGCAGTAAGCCGCTTCCGGCAAAGTTGTTTCCGGTTGCATTCACGACAGCCGGCGTAATTGATTGGGCGTAACCTGCTGACGAAAAAAGCAACAGGAGAGAGAGAACAGATAGGTTAAGTTTCATGGGTAAACATTCCGGATTAAATACTGACATACCTGGGTTTACAACAGACTGCATCTCCCAAATTATTGGCCGCGCTGAACGACAATCTTCTGCCATTGCACCGCTGTGCCCATCTGCACCTGCGCCATATAAATACCCGCCGGCCAGTTCTGCACATCATCGATGGTGATGGTATTGATACCCTTCGTGGCCTGGTAGGCTTGTTCAAACACCCGTTTTCCACTCAGGCTAAACACGCTTATCCGTACACGTTGGTTCTGTCCGGATGCAAAGGAAACTCTTGTGTGATAGGATGCCGGGTTTGGTGCAAACTGAATGGCAAGTTTTTGTGTGGATTGGACCGATGCCACACGACTGTAGAGTATACCGCTTGCTGTTACCAACTTAACACGGTAGTAGACTGTTGCCTGTGCAATGGGCTTGTCGCCGTATTGATAAGACAGAGTACCAGTCCGTATGTCTTTATTTTCGAACCGGTGTAAAAACCGGAAAACCGAACCGTCAAGGCTTGTTTCAAGCTCATAATAAACCACCCGATCATTGATAAAAGAAGTCCAATTAATCTGCGGCTTGCTTTCTTTCATCTCTGCTCTTATTTCAACAGGTCCACTCTCTAAAGTTGTGCAGGCAGCGTCATAAATAATCTGTAAAGTATCGGCAGCATAAACCTTACAACCTTCAGCCAGTTGCTGCGTTACAATATACGTTCCGGGGGCATTTGCTGTCACCTGTGGCCCCTCATTCGCTCCTACAATGCTGCCGTTTGGAGTCGTCCATGTATATACGGAAGAAGGTGAAGCATTCAATACCCGCAATTCACTTACCCCCATGCTGCCGCAATACAAGGGAACATCCGTAGCAGCATCCACCCTCGGCGCCAGGAAGAGGTCAATCGGTGCTACAAAGTCCTTCAGGGCTGACGTAAAGGCTTCAGAACTTCTTGTTTTAACGATCATCCTGTTGAACGGTGTTCCGCATACATCTCCACCTAAAAGCGTAGCGGGGTCAATACCCAGATGGGTCAGGTTAACTGAGAATTCCATAAACTGTCCGGTAGCATAATCATCCATAACACTGTTATCAGCACGAACCAGTTTGAATGGACCCGCCCAAGCGGTTCTGCTATTCTCAAGACCTGTATAAAAATAACCGCTTTTATTGGGTGTAATGGCAGCGTATCCGTATTGAGCGCCTGAAGATGCCCCGTCAAAGACGCCTGTCCAGTTAAAGCCAACCGGCGTAATATTCATGGAGGCTTTATCGATCCAGAGACGTGCCTCTACACCGGAAAGACCGCCGCTTTGATAAGTAGCCGAAAAAATAATATCGCCGGCCTGTAAAATATTTCCGGCCGCATCAAATTTCCAGCTGGTATGGCCAGCATCGGGTCCGTATCCATAAAATTTTTGCGAGGTAAGGTCATAATAGATATCTGTCTGGTAAAGCTCAAAATCAAAATACCGGTTACCGCTGGTGTTTTCAATGGAGATACCACCATACATCCACAGCGAGTCAGTACGGTTGGGATCTTTACCGTCGCCTGCTCTTCGCAGGTGCATCATAACATCCAGAATTTCATTTTTATCCGGAACAGATTGGATGGTACCACCCCATTCAGCAGGGCTCATTCCATTTTTGCTGGAGCCCTGTACAAATACGGTTTGGTCGGCTCCATGGAAATCGCGAACATACAAGGCATCCAGCCAAAGGCGGTTATTCACTACTGTATAAGGCGCCACTCGCATAGTGCGGTAAAAAGACGCTGTACGCCTTGGGAAAGGCGAAACATCGGAAGTATAACCGGCAACAATAGCCGCAGCACCGGTGGTATCAATCACCCAGGTTCCGCCGATTCCGCCTGCAGTAAACCAGTCGTCGTTACCCGAAGTGGCAAAGTTGTTATAATAATTGGAGCGCAAGTCCCCATCCACACCAAAACCTGCTTTAATAACAGGTGTAGTAATTTGTGCGTTGGCATAAGCAGTTAAAAAGAAAAAAAAGAAAGGTAGAAGTTTATTCATAAGAGTGGATTGGTGGTGAAAAAAAGAAAGAAGCGGAAGCTGCGTTCCGCTTCCGGTTATTTTCGTTGCACAATCCTGACTACTTCTACGGTTGATTTTGATAGCTCTTCACCGTCAGCATCTGTGCAACAAATACGGTAGTAGATATAGCCAGGAGCGAAATCATCCAAAAATTTATAACTGCGTGCACCGGTATTTTCTACGGTTCCGATCACCTCAAAAAACTCCCCGTCATAAGATCGCTCTACATGAAACGCAGCAAGGCCGGCACCGGCAGCAGACCATGTCAAGGCAATGTTTTTACCCTGCCGGTGTGCACGTAACGAGGTTACGTTTTGAACGCTGTTAACACTCTCCTTTGCCACAGCCTGGTGAGAAAGAACAAAAGAAGACGTAACAATTGCTGCTAACAACAGCACGGCAGAAATGGTTAATGTTTTCATAAGGGTTTGATTTGGTAACAAAATTAGATAACACTATCCCGGGAACACAGAGGGGATGCGCTTAACTTTTCCGTAAATATTACGTACAGGCAAAGCAGGAACTGTACGTAGCATTGTGTGCAAAAGCAAATGATCAGCTTATGCCCAATTTACGTAGTAGAACTACGGCCATTTCTAAAAAGGACTCATGACTGTAGCCTGCAATGTGCGGTGTTACAATAACATTGGGTTGAGACGTCAGAAACTGCAACTGCTGTTTTTCCGCATCGGTATAAGTGGATAGCTTTTCATTTTCCAGCACATCCAGCGCAGCCCCTGCCAGTTTTTTCTCCTGCAGGGCTTTAACGACAGCGGCCGTATCGGTTACGGGGCCACGACAAGCCGACAGGAAGAATGGCGGTTGCCGGAAGCTCCTAAAAAAATTTTCGTCGGCATAATGGTAGGTTTCTTCTGTGAGCGGTATATGCATGCTTACAACATGGGCCTGTTCAAATATTTCTTCCAGGCTCGCCTCCCTGATATAACCATTCCCGTAACCGCTCTGGTATTTGTCGTGTGCCAAAACGGTAACATCAAACGGTGCCAGCAATTTGGCAAACTGCGAACCATTGTTACCAAAACCAATAATACCTACCGTTTTTCCGCGCAGCTCAATGCCACGGTTTTCAGCCCGTAACCAATGGCCTTCTTTTACTTCATGGAAAGAGCGGCAGATGTTATTGAGCAGGCAAAGCAACATGCCCAGCACCTGCTCAGCAACAGCATTACGGTTTCCTTCCGGTGTGCTGATCAGCCGGATACCTTTTTGTGCAGCGTAATCGGCATCAATCAGTTCCATACCACTGCCCAGGCGGCCGATCCATTGCAGCTTCGCGGCCTTGTCCAGCATCGCCCGGTCGATTTTAATACGGGTGGTTACCACCAGCCCGTCTGCACTGCCAATGATGCTTTGCAATTGTTCATACGTAATAGAAGGCTGATAATCGATGCTGTACCCGTTCTGTTGCAAAACCTCTCTTAAATGATCATGTACCGGGGCTGTAATAATAACGTTCATGGAAAAAAATTAAGTGAACTGTCAAACGTGAGACGTGAAACTGCAGTGTCAATATATTCTGTACATCTTTCTCGTTAGCAAGTGAATTTCTTTCATATCGTGAACGTGTAAACTCTTATAGTCTCACGTTTTATGCTTCCGTTTTACGTCATTTTAAAACTTAACGCGGCAAAGTCCCCGATGCTGAGTTGCTCTGCACGTTTATCAAAAACAGGCTCCCGAAGGGTTGCACTATCAAACAACCCTTTGCAGGCATTGCGCAGGGTTTTGCGCCGCTGGTTAAAAGCTGTTTTTACCAGGTTGAAAAATGCTTTCCGGCTCCTGATCTCGAGTGGTTCTTTCCTTGGCAGCAACCGTATCACACCACTCATGACCTTGGGTGGCGGATTGAAACTTTTCTCGCTCACATCAAACAGGTACTCCACATCGTAGAAAGCCTGCACCAATACCGACGTTACGCCATACACTTTGTTACCCTCTTTTGCAGCCACCCTCTGTGCCACTTCTTTCTGAAACATGCCAATCACACATTGCACACCCGTTTCCCATTCCAGTATTTTAAAAAGTATCTGTGTGGAAATATTATACGGAAAATTGCCTACCACCGTAAATGGTTCTTCAAACGGCTTTTCGATGTCCAGAAAGCTTTGATGAATAATCTTCTCCTGCAGTACCGGGTACACCTGTTTTAAATACACCACCTTTTCTTCATCCAGTTCCACAGCTTTGAAGGTCACGCCGGGCAGCTCAATCAAATACTTTGTCAATGCCCCGCCACCGGGGCCTACTTCCAGCAGGTGGGTAAACGGGTATTGCTTTAACGCTTCCACAATTCTGCGACAAACATTTTCATCTTTTAAAAAATGCTGCCCCAGTGATTTCTTCAATGTATACATCAGCACAAAAGTAAGACAGGACGCCAGATTGTTTCCGAATACAAAGAACCGACACCTTACAGGATTATCCATCTTCATTCTTGCATGCTTAAACTTCTAATGCCCTTTGTAACCGAAGTTCAGCCGTTTGCCATCCATTCCAATTCTTTGTTCATATTTGCACTATGAACAAACCTGTCATTGGTATTTCCTGCGGCGACATTAACGGCATTGGGCCGGAGGTCATTATTAAAACCTTTTCGGACCACCGTATTCTGGAATATTGCACGCCCGTGATCTTTGCTTCGGCCAAGCTCCTGAATTTTTACCGCAAAGCGGTGCCCGATGCACATTTCAATTACCAGAGCATCCGCGATTTTTCCAAGCTCAGTCCCAAACAGGTTAATATTTTAAGTTGCTGGGAAGAAGAGGTGGCCATCACTCCCGGTCAGCTTACCGAAACCGGCGGCAAATACGCCGTAAAATCCTTGCTGGCCGCAGCCGATGCCTTACGGGCCGGTCATATCCAGGGAATTGTTACTGCTCCTATCCATAAAAAAAATGTGCAGAGCGAAGAGTTTGCGTACACGGGTCACACACCCTTTTTGAAAGCTGTAGGCGAAGCCAGGGATGTGCTGATGCTGCTGTATGCAGACAACCTGCGTGTTGCCCTGGTAACCGAACACCTCCCGCTGAAAGACGTAACTAATCAGATCACACGGGAAGCCATTGTCTCCAAACTGCAACTGCTGAACAACAGCCTGCGCAGGGATTTTGGTATCGACAAACCCCGGATTGCCGTATTAGGACTAAACCCGCATGCCGGTGATGAGGGATTGGTGGGCGACGAAGAACAAAAGATCATCCTGCCCGCTATCAAAGATGCCAAACATAAAATTTTTGCATTCGGGCCTTACAGTGCTGATGCGTTTTTTGCCCGCCGCAGTTATCTGCAGTTTGATGCGGTGCTGGCCATGTATCACGACCAGGGCCTCATCCCGTTTAAAACCATTGCGGGAGGCGAAGGTGTCAACTATACGGCAGGCCTGCAGTTTGTTCGCACCTCTCCCGACCACGGAACAGCCTTTGACATTGCGGGGAAAAACATTGCCGACCATACATCATTTATGACGGCTGTTTTTGAATGCGTTGACATTCTTCGCCGGCGTGGCGAGTACGAAGAACGCAACAGAAATCCACTGCGAAAGATCACCGCTGAGGTGCTCAAGAATGTGGAGGATGAAAAAATCGAAGAGTGATCGTGTAGCTGCTGGCTTTCCGTAATAAAACTGGACTCTCAGAAAAAAGGCTCCGTCAAATGTATATACCGGCCTCCGTCAGTTTTTGAAGGAGGCTTTTTATTCTTCCTTTTACGCAATGGTAAAAAGCCATGCGCTGTACGGCATATCGTTCCTGAAGTATTGTAGGTCTAATGTTGACAGCATCGGTGCATTCCGGCAAAAGCACAATCCTCTTCCCCGACAACTGCTGGTATTGCTTTTGCATCGCTGAGGTATCACCCCTAAACAGTTCTGCCATGATTAAACGTATATGCCTTCTCGTTTACATCTTTTGCTTTTCCTGCAGCAATGAGACATCCAATTCTGCAACCGAAAACGCTTCCACTTCAGCAGCACCGGGCGGCGTTACCCAGGCCTTGTCAAAAGAAAGTGAACTGGAGATTTTGGCCGGTTGCGTAGACAATGCCAAAACCACACTTGGCGACACCAGAGCCTATGCACTCTGCAAATGTGTACTTGGACAGGTACAGGAAAAACATCCCCAGGCCGACAGCGCAGCCCTCATCAGGTATTTAAGCGACACAACAGAAGTTGCTGCCATGGCCAGGAATTGCAAGTAAAAACGTGTAAGACTATAACTGCCGGGATAACACCGATCTGCCGTCAGACCTCCTTCTTTCCACAACCGGAATACACTTGAATTTTTGGCACTATTTTGTTTTTAGAGATAGGAAACGAATAGTATATGGAAAACAGAAAAGAAAATGGTGCAGAAAGAAGAAGAAGAAAGGTAATGAGTCGTCCTGTTTTGGTGCGTTCAGAAAGACCCGGCCAGGTATCAGCAAGTGCAAGCTATTCCATTCGCCGCCACGCAACTTCAATATGGAAAGAAGCCTGATCTTACACAATCCTTACAGCCGCACGGGCTGTATACACTCTTGAAAGAAAAGCAATTCATTTTCACCGATAGCAAAGTGGCCACAGGCCAGTATGTTTGTGCAGCCTGTGGTTTTCCTTTGTTCAAGGAGGCAAGCCGGTTTGACGCAGGTTGCGGCTTTCCGTCATTCTGGGCGCATATGGAAGATGGCGTCCAGATGAACAGGCTTACTACGTACGGGCGGGAACGGATTCAACTTGTCTGCCGGCAGTGCGGTCTTCACCTGGGACATTTGTTCCCAAACAAATTCACACCTACAGGTGTACGTTATTGCATCAACCAGGCATCCATACGGCTGGAGGAATCTTCTTTAGCAAAAGAAAAATCAAGCAAGCAAAACATGTCTTCAACCAATTTACCAATAGATAAAATTATGCAAACCATACGTGAGAACAGGAGCAGTGAAAGCAACTTTGCTACGCTGCAACAGGAACTGGACAACACCATATCAACAGCACACCGTTCCGGTGAAACCGGACTGCTTGCGGAACTGCAGGAAATAAAAGAAAAATATGTCTCCGAATACGAAAAAGCAAGGGAGAGTGGCGGCACGGCATGGCCGGCTTATGAGAAGTTTGTTACACAATTCGAACGAGCGTTAACAGGTGCAAAAAAACAATGACCACGCCGGCAAAAGGCCGGTGAAAACGGGTTTGAACAGCACTATTGCCTGTCATCCAACTTCACCTGCCGCAGGCAGTTGTCTACGGTATCTACCGCTTCCCGGTAAAGCACCTCGTTACCCTTTGGCATCACCCGAAGCAAACCTCTGCATTCCCGCAGGAATACCTGTGCAAAATCAGGATCGTGCTGCACAATTTCCCTGCAATTATCAATGATATCTGCATACTTAACCGTTTGCGACTCACCGCTTGTTTTCCGGATACGTTCGGCTTCTTTGGTTTTGCGTTTTCTCCGGTTCCATCGCGGGTAAACAACCTTTGTATAAACATCAGTGAGTTCCACAACAAGCTGCATGGTTTTCACCGTGTCTTCTTCCTTCATCAGGGTTGCTAAAAACCCGTGCAGTTCATTCTTGGTTACCGGCGTATCCTCCAGCACATCATGCAGTAAAGCGGCGGCCAGTACCGGCAGGTCATCGGTATGCCGCCTGCATATTTCCATTACCCGTACCGGGTGAACTATATAGCGATCCGGTGAATACTTTCTTAACTGCGTTCCATGCGCCCTGTCGGCAAAATCCCGTATCTCCTGTAATACACCTTCCATGCTTTACTGTGCAACAAATTATACGCCGCTTCGCACAAGTAGAAAAAGAGCAAAGAGTGTTTCAGCATTTTCATCTGGTTATATGCTGCAGCGTACCCCATCTACTCCTTGGGCAGCCTACAAGTGGTCCCGGTCTGTTTCTTGCAGGCCAGAACAATAAATGATTTGCATGAAAAGCCTCCGGAAATTTGCGCCGCTATGGATACCACTGCTTCTTGTAGCAGGATTTGTTGGCTACGTTGCTTACCGTACCCGCCGGATTCCTACACCCCGCAGGCGGTGGAAGCGTTTTGAACATCCGGATGCCGTGCCGTTAAATGCCAGCAAGGCTACAACCTTGCAGGGTATTTATAAAATTGAAGAAGGCAGCAAGCAGTTTGGCGAAAAGGCTGTAGTAAAATGCAGCTATACGATAGAAAAAGAAGAACAGGTTTATCACATTACACTGTTCTGTGAAAAAGATGGAACCTATATCCTGAGCGAAGGAAAAATGCAGGGCAGCTCTCTTTTATTAAAGGGCCACTGGCGCAAAGCTTCCGAACCCGGAACCGGCCTGGCATGGTTGATTGCCGATACAGTGGAAGCTTTCGATGCTGAGACAGGCTCGAAAGGTATCCGCCTGCAGGGATGGTACGGAGATGGAAATACAAAGCCTGAAAAAGCATTCACATTAACCTACCAGCACCCCTTACCGGATGTGCCGCCACTGGATATTATTGCGCATCGTGGCGGTTCAAGAAATGTGGATTTTTTGTCCATTTCCGAAAACACAACAGGCATGGCAAAACTGGCTGCGCAGCTTGGCGCCAATGGAATCGAGATTGATGTACGCATGACAAAAGACAACGTGCCGGTGATCTTCCACGACAGTTTTCTTTCCATCCATACTGTGCAGGACATGATCTATGGCGGCATGTTGCACAAGCGTACGCTGAAAAAGTTAAAGAGCCTTGAATTGCGCAACGAAGGAGAGATTCCAACCCTGGAAGAAATGCTGGATGCGGTGCTTTATCAAACACCACTTGAGATTGTTTGGCTGGATATAAAAAAAGAATGTGACCTGGAACTGGTGCGCAGCTTGCAGGAAGCCTACCATGAAAAAGCCAGGGCTCTCGACCGCAAACTATCTATTTACATTGGTGTGCCGGATCAATACATGTACAACTGCTTCAGGAATTTACCCGATTACAAGCATGTTCCCTCTCTTACGGAACTGGATTGGAAAACAGCCATCGAAATGAATGCGCAGGTGTGGGCGCCGCAATACACCGGCGGCTTTCAATCCGAAGAAGTTGAAAAGCTTCATGCGGAAGGCAGAAAAGCGTATGTATGGTCACTCGACCGGGAGTTTATGATTCATGCCTACCTGACAGAAGGTGGCTTTGACGGGCTGGTGACCAATGCCGCACCCGTGGTTACCTATTGGTACTATACGGAGGGATATAAGATGCGTCAAGAGCAGCAAGTAACGGGTAGCCTCCAGCAATGAATTTCCTATATAACAAACCCTCCCGAACATTCAGGAGGGTTTGTTATGTATCAGAAATCTTGATGTAAAACACTACTCGCTGCTAACTACTCACTCTCCTCTCACCAACCTATCCCATAGTCCTCACCATGATTGCTGGAGCCACCCCATAAACTGCCATGTTTCCAATCGAAATAAATAGCATTGATAGGTCCGCTGCTTCTGTCTGTAAAACTTAGTGTATAGCCCATTTTTTTCAGCTCTTCGCGTACCGGCTCCGGTGTGCTGTTGTGCAACAAAATATTTCCCGGACGCGGCTGGCGGTCGCTTGTTTTTGTGCCTCCCAGGGAAAGCCACAACTGGTTGGAGTTGATATTGGCCGCTTCGGAAGCCCGCTGCACAGTCATTCCAAATTCTACCACATTCAAAAAAAACTGCAGCAGGTTTTGATCCTGCGTATCGCCGCCCTGTACCGCGAAGGAAAGAAACGGTTTACCGTCTTTCAGTGCCAGGGAAGGTGTAAGCGTTACCCGTGGCCGTTTGCCGGGTTCAACCACGTTGAAAGGATTTAAAAAAGAGTCCAGTACAAAACTTTGCATACGCTGGCTCATGCCAATACCGGTATTGCCTGCAATGGTAGCCGGTATCCAGCCACCACTGGGCGTTATGGAAACAACCCAACCTTCTTTATCGGCAGCTTCTACGGTAGTGGTTCCCATCCATAATTTCTCTTCGTATTCAACACTTCCTAAACTGTTCCGCACGTCATGTGCAGGGGCAAAATTCCGTCCGCTGGTATCCATCTCGTATCCGCGATTCTTTAGCAGCTCTACGTAAGGGTTCTTTTTCCCTTCAAACGGGTAGGGATCACCGGGACCAATGGCAGGGTTGTTCTTATCGGATTGAATAAGGGCGGCCCGTTGCTTTGCATATTCCTTGCTCAACAAACCTTTGATGGGTTCCTGCGGAGGAAAATAAGAATCACCATAATAAAAATCCCTGTCGGCAAATGCAAGGTTCATGGCCTGGTAGATGGTGTGAATGTATTTGGTGCTGTTATAGCCCATATCCTTCAGGTCAAAATTCTCCAGGATGTTCAGGGCCTGCAACAGCACAGGTCCCTGGGTCCATTGTTGCAGCTTGTACACATCAATGCCTTTGTACGAAACTTTCAGCGGCTCTTCTTCCTGCGGCTTCCAGCGGGCCAGGTCCTGCAGCGTGATCAATCCTCCCTGTTCCTGTGTACCGCGTACAAATTCACGGGCAATATCGCCTTTGTAAAAGCGGTCGTATGCCGCCATGATCGCCGCTTTTCGCGAGGCTCCTTTTTTCTTTGCAGCCTTTTCGGCGTCCACCATTTTCGTGAGGGTTTGCAACAGATCTTTTTGCACAAAGATTTCACCTGCCTCCGGTGCTTCGCGTTTCTCACCAAGATGCGGCAATAAGACTTTTTTGCTGTAGGGCCACTCCTTGATCCGCTCTTTACCACGTTCGATACTGTTGGCTGTTTGTGCATCGATGGGATAACCTGCAGCCAATTGCATGGCCGGTGCCAGCACCTCTTCCAGCGACATTGTACCATAATTAGCAAGCATGTACAACAAACCACCGGGAGTGCCAGGGGTTGTAGCAGCCAACGGGCCATATTCAGGCGGGAAGTTGTAGCCTTTGCTCTTGAAAAATGCAGGCGTAGCGCCGGTTGGTGCAATACCCATCGCGTTGATGGCAATCACCTTTTTCGTTTTGGGATTGTAGATCAGTGCCTGTGTTTCCCCGCCCCAGGAAAGCACATCCCACATAGTGCAGGTAGCGGCAAGCATGGCGCAGGCAGCATCCACTGCATTACCCCCCTTCTGGAAAATAATGGAGCCTGCTGTAGCAGCCAGCGGCTTGCCCGTGATAGCCATCCAGTTTTTACCGTGCAGGGGTGGTTTTTGGGTTTGCTGCGAAGAAGCGGGAACGAGTGCACCAATCAGAAAAATCACTGTAAAAAATTGTTTCATGCAGATGTGGATTGAATTCTTAAAGATAAGCCGCAACCGGCCATTTCAGGTGCTGGCAAGAACAGTTTACTGCTGGAATCTGTAACTTAGGCAATCTCTTAAACAATTACTATGCATAAAAGACTGCTCACACTTCTTTTCTGTTTTTTCACTGTAACGTTATTGGCTCAAAACCAGGATTCGCTCTACATGCGTGAGCATTACGACAAGGTAGAGTACAGCATTCCGGTACGTGACGGCGCCAAACTATTCACCCTGGTGTATATACCCAAAGACCGGAGCAAAAAATATCCCATCCTGCTCAACCGTACGCCCTACAACGCCAGCAGCTACGGCGACTTTAAAACGTACGGTCATCCTTCCAGATACCTGGTCCGCTCGGGTTATATCTTTGCTTTTCAGGATGTGCGTGGCCGTTATATGAGCGAGGGCCAGTACAACAACATGACGCCAAACATCCCGGGCAATGATGTAAAGAACAAAAAAGCCATTGATGAAAGCTCCGACACCTGGGACAGCATCGATTGGATGATAAAAAACATTCAGAATAACAACGGTCGAGTGGGCATTTTCGGCATCTCTTATCCCGGTTTCTATTCAGCTGCTTCGTTGCCCGATGCACACCCGGCACTAAAAGCAGCTTCGCCACAGGCACCCATTGCTGACTTTTTCTTTGACGATTTTCACCACATGGGCGCTTATCTCCAAAGCTACACCCCGGCTTTTGCCGTATTCGGCTACCAGAAAAAAGAACGAACACGGGAGGATTGGTTTACCCCGGAATTAATGCGTCTGTTTAGCATTCCTGTAAAAGATGCCTATGATTTTTACCTGCGGCAAGGGCCGTTGAAAAACATCACGAAAAATTTTCATAGCGATAATTTTTTCTGGAACCATGTTATCGAACATCCGAACTATGATACCTTCTGGCAGCGCCGCAATATTCTTCCGCACCTGGTCAATGTAAAGCCGGCGGTAATGACCGTAGGCGGTTGGTTTGATGCGGAAGATTTGTATGGCCCGCTCAACATATACAAACGCATAGAACAAAGCACACCCACTGCCAAAAACACCATCGTAATGGGTCCCTGGGCACACGGCGATTGGGCAGGGGAAAAAGGACAGAGCACCCATGGCCACATTTATTTTGGCGATAGCATTTCCACCTTCTACCAGCGGGAAATAGAAGCGCCGTTCTTTGCTTATTACCTGAAAGAGGAAGGCACGAACAGCTTGCCGGAGGCCTACATGTTCAACACCGGCACCAAGCAATGGCAACAATTTGATGCCTGGCCGCCAAGAGATGCACCAACGCTTCGCTTTTATTTTGGTGAGAACGGCAAGCTCTCCGTTAATCAACCCATCCCGGAGGCCAAAACGTTTAGCTATGTGAGCGACCCGATGAAACCGGTGCCGTATACCTCCGAGATCGAAGGACTGACCTTTACGCCGCGTCGCTTTATGAGCGATGATCAGCGGCATGCATCCCGGCGTCCGGATGTGCTGACATTTGAAACCGACACCTTAACGGAAGACATTACCATTGCCGGTGAGATCAGCGCCAAACTGAAAGTAGCCATGACAGGCACTGACGCTGACTTTATTGTAAAGCTGATTGATGTTTATCCGCAACACCACGAAGAGTATCCGCACAATCCGAAAAACATTACAATGGGTGGCTACCAGCAACTGGTGCGGCACGAAACCTTCCGCGGCCGGTTCCGCAATTCATTCGAAAAGCCGGAGCCTTTTACGCCAGGTCAACAAACCGAGGTAACCGTACCGCTGCAGGATGTGTTGCATACGTTTAAAAAAGGACACCGCATCATGATACAGGTGCACAGCACCTGGTTTCCCTACATCGACCGCAATCCGCAGAAATATGTGCCCAACATTTATAAGGCCGATGAAAAGGACTTTATCAAATCTACCATCTCTGTTTCATCAGCATCCGTGGTGGAAGCCGGTGGCGATCGGAAACGGGGAAGAGTGTTTTAACTTTCAAACAAAGTTTTCTTCTATGCAAAGGCTGGTTTGGTACCAGCCTTTGTTTCTATAAAGGAGTAATGACCATTTGCGGCAGCAATTTTGTGCTACCTGGTGAAAAAACATATGGACGAGAATCAAAAGAAATGGAATGAAGGGGATATGGCCGGAAAACTTCCCGACATGGGCATTAAAACCGTGCAAGGCATGGATCACGAGGGCCATTTACCCGGCAGCAATCAAAGTACGTTCAACGAACAAAGTGCCCAGGAACATGAGCGCAATGACGACAATGAGCTCAACAGGACCGATGCCCGCGGCACAGTAGGCGGAACGGAAAGCGTGTAAGCGGCATCACCTGATTTGCAAGACAGTTTTGGCCACAGCAATGCTGGCTTCATCACCGGTGTGTTTCATGGGCTCGTCTGATAATTTTACTACCGGTGTCCAGGGCTCTGCCTCCGGCAGGGCCTCTGTCATTTTCAGCACGACGTTCATAGGCTTTAATCCCACATCATTGGTGAAGTTGGTACCAATTCCAAAAGATATCCGTATGCGGTCCTGGCAGTGGGCGGCTATTGTTTTCACCTTTTCCAGGTTCAGCGCATCGGAAAAAATAATCATTTTGGAAAGCGGATCTATACCCAGCTTTTGGTAATGCGCAATGGTTTTATCGGCAAACTCCAAAGGGTCGCCGCTGTCATGACGAACACCATCAAACAGCCGCGCAAACTTTTTATCGAATACTTCGAAGAACTCATCTGTTGTAAACGTGTCAGACAAAGCAATGCCAAGATCGCCGCGAAACACATCGATCCAGTGTTCCAGCGCTACCGTGTTGGCCATTTTAAACCCATATTTGGCGGCATGAAACATAAACCATTCATGCGCATGCGTGCCGATGGGTTTTGTATTGTGCACCCTTGCCAGGTGCACATTGCTGCTGCCCACGAAAGTGCGGCCGTACTGCTGTAAGGTTTTTACCACCAGGTGGTGCACAGCAAACGAATGCCTGCGGCGGGTTCCAAATTCGGCAATGGTCACACCCATCTCGCCATAAGTCTCGATCTTCTTTTTTGTTTTTTCGGCTACCTCCTCATCCGTTTCCCTCTCTGCCTGTTGCAAGGCGTAGAAGTTTTCGCAAAGCAGGCAAAGCAGCGGCACTTCCCACAGAATGGTGCGGTACCAATAGCCTTCCACAAACACGTCGAGGTCGTCACCGTTTTGCACAATGCGCACTTCGGAGGGATCGTAGCAATAGCCCTGCAAAAAATCAAGATAGACGGGATCGAGGTAGGGACAGGTCTGTGCCAGCCAGTGCTTTTCTTCGGAGCTCAGTTTCAGGGTAGCCATGGCATTAACGGATGCCTGCAAAGCTTCGGCAAAACCTTTCGGGAATTTGTGCTGGCCTCGGTTGATGAACCGGTAGCGGGCCTTTGCCCTGGGAAATAATTTGACCACGCATTGCTGCATGGTGAACTTATAAAAATCATTATCGAGCAGGGAAGGCAGGGTAACCATAAATCAAAATTCGTTGTTTGCCTTTTGGAATTTGAAAAAAACATGCCGCCGGTTATTTTTGCATCACAAGCCAACTTAGCTCAGCTGGTAGAGCATTTCATTCGTAATGAAAGGGTCGTCGGTTCGAATCCGATAGTTGGCTCTTTTTACCGCAGCGAACAGGAGGGACAGAGGATTTAGCAGAAGATTTTTCACCATTATTCGTAAGGCATAATTGATTTTATAGCAGGATGACACCCTATGCAGATGTACAGAAGCGTCTATCCAGAAACTTATTTAAATACTGCCCACTGCTGCAGGAGACGCATTGGCTGAAAGAAGGCACATAGCAATAGGGATATTTGCATCTTAAGAACTGATTGCTAAATTAGCACCTGTGCTCCACTTAGCGCATTCAACCAAAACACTATTATGAGAATTCTCACTCTACTTTCTGTTATTGTATTCGCAATGTCCTTTTCTGCCAACGCTTAAAAAGGGTGAGCATCGCTAAGTATCGGCCCGTCAATTGGAATTCCTCTTAACTTCAACACGGGCTATAAAGCAGGATTTGGAAGTGGTGTACGTGGTTATTTGGGAGTAACCCCCAAGGTTCCGTTTTGGCCAATGTGAACCTCCTTTCTTTTCCTTCGAAACTAATGGAGGTCGGTGCAGCAAGGCTTACTTCCATCAAAGTGGGCTACAAATCGAATTTCAACTCATCCAGGATCTTCCTCTACGGCAACGGCGGGGTAGTTTTCAAATCGGGCAGTACAGGGGAAAACGACAGTGATCTTGGCATAGGTGGTGGTATTGGCTACTCGATCCCAACAGGGAATAACGGCAGCACCGATATCGTGCCGGGTTTCAACATTGTCTTCCAAAGTGTTGTTAACCGAAATTGGCTGGACATGCACGTGGCATATCGCTTCAACCTTTGATCAATGCGTCATTCTTCCAGTCGATCCTATCAACGTTTAAATGTAGATATATGAAAAGTTTACTGTCCCGAATGACCGCTGCCTACTTAGTATTATGGTCATAACATCTTGTAACAAATCAGACCCACCAGAAACTGCTACGGAAAGCAAATTTACCTGGGTCTATGAAGGAACTACGTTTGTGGCAAAACAACATACAGCCAAGTTGACGGGCATTGGAGGGCCTTCTATTTCAGCGGGAGTACAAGAGGGTATTAGTGCGGGATCAGGGCCACGCATTTCCCTGACAAGTTTTGAGAAAGGCACCTATTCAATTTCTTCAGGAAGTGTAACATACTTCGATTACATTGATATGGCGGGATCTCCTCTTGCAGGAAATACAGAACTGTCACAATAATGAAAAACGCAGATAACCTTCTTAGCGGCAACTTTTCTGTAACCCTCACAAACAACAAAACCTTTGCTGGTGAGTTTGTAAACATTGTCATCAAACCTTGATGTCTGCAAAAATATCTGCTACAGAACGTAGGAATGGCATTCGTTCCTAATCTGATGCATTCGCTCAAGGGAACCATAAGCTGCCTGCCTACTGTGGCTGGAAACGCATCAGAGAAAGTGAAATTGACCTGACTGAATAACAAAAAGCCCGCTTTTTACCCAGAGCTTCTACATGTGTACGCGGAAAGTTCAGGTTTAGTTGGTGCAGTTTATACGTAGTTGTACCGGCCGTTTTGATTGCACAGCAATGTTTCAGCTGGAACAAAAATGCATGGCCGGTTTAGTTGAACGCTAAAAACAATCGCTGAAACTTATTGAAATAAACCAGCAGACGGAAATTTTCTGTCGCTTTTCCTTGCCTTCTCCCGCTTTCCATGGATACGCAATATTTAATGAAGCTTATCCATTTATGCTCATCCGCCTACCTTCCCGGTCCTTCTACCAAAAAAAGTGTGTTCAAAAACCTACCTGCCTTTACATTTACACCCTTTTTAAAAATTTGATACGTGATGCAAGACATTGAATTACGCTTTCCTACATTGAAGGTTTTGATTGCATTTAAGCAACAATCGCAGGTAACTGACCTGCGTATTGATACCGTTGCGAAAACACTCACAGGAAAATTTTCCGATTTTGAAGTTGTTACAGCAACCCGTCAGTTCAAAGCAAGGATCCAGGATCAGCAAGAAATTGAAAGAGCCGGCAGGCAAACCGCTGCCCTCTCCTCTCAATCATAATAAAAAGAGGTTATCAGTTCCGCTTTGCTGCAATATTCAATGTATGCAGCAGCCAGTGAAATCCCTTTGCGCTACAGCCAATCCTTACCGATTTTTGCACCATTACAAAAGACCTTGATTGGCTGGTGAAGGAGTACGGTGCCTTTTTTCAAAAATTTGGCATTGGCAGGGAGGCATTGGAGAGTCATTACAAAGAATGGAAAGAGCAAAGCGGTCAAACAGCCGTAACGGATTATCTCTGGTACCTGTTTCATGTGCTGATTGGTGAAACCAGAAAACAGGTTGCCGATCCGAGCGATCTGCATCGCAACCTGCACGAGATCTACCTGCTCATGCTGGAGTTCCGCGTCAATGTGGAAGGGCAGAAAGACAATGCCCTGGTGCAGCTGATCATCAAAAACAGGATCCGGCAATGGCAGGCCGAACTGCCCTATCCGTTTTACCTGCAGGCGATATCACTCAACTGCTGCCCTCACTGCGAAAGCATCAACGGGCAGATCTTTGAACCCGAACAGGTGCTGCGTAATACGCATTTCGCCACTCAGGAATGCACCAGGGAAACCGGATGCAGTTGCGGCTACATCCCTGTGGCAGCGTCCAGCCTGCAGTAAGGAATCATCCGGGAAAGAAAACGTCGCTAAAAATTTACCTGCAGCCCTACTCCCGGCAAGGCTATGTTGCTGGTGTTATATGCGGCCGACTGGCTCGTAATAACCAGCCTGGCTTCACGTTTAAGCGAAGCGGCGGAAATAAACAGGGGAATACTGCAGACGGTTGTCGTAATGCCAAGACTCGCCATCAGCATGCCAATGACCCTTGCAGGCGACCGTTTTTCCTGCATACCTGTTCCGCCAGGTACAGCTTCAGTGGTTTTTTTGTTGTACAGGTATAAACCAACGCCAGTCAGCACAGGACCAGCCACCGCGGTACCAATCGCTTTTGATTTTTCCCGCTTGCTTTTGTACAACAGAAATTCACCCAGGTCTTCCCGGGAAAGATGCCGGCTGGCGATGGATTGTTCCCGCTGCGCAACCGCATTGCCACAGAAAAAGAAGAGGAATAAGAAGAACAACATCAATTTGGTAAGGTTCATAGAATCTTGCTTGTCGCAGCATGAAGATACAAACAGATCTGTCGCCGGCTGCTATCGCCCACAATTCTGTCCCTATGGAGAGAAGCAAAAACGGCACCACCACAAATTACCCGCTGCAAAAGCCGCATTTCTTTCCCCTGCGGTAATTTAGCCCAATCATGTTAGAACCACAAACGCTCCGCTTTCTTTCAGCCCTTAAAAAAAACAACAACAAGCCCTGGTTTGATGCCAACAGGGCACAATACGAAGCGGCCCGCATCGATTTCTCCAACTTTATTCAACTGGTAATAGATGCCCTGCAGAAGAGTGATACCACCATCACCGGGCTCACGGCAAGAGACTGTCTTTTTCGCATCAACCGCGACATCCGGTTTTCGAAAGACAAAACACCGTACAAATCCAACTTTGGCGCCAGCATCAAACGGGGTGGCCGCAAATCGGGTTTTGCCGGCTACTATTTTCACCTGGAGCCTGGACATAGCTTTATCGGCGGCGGCCTGTGGATGCCCGAGGCACCGGCACTGAAAGCCATGCGGCAGGAGATTGATTATAACTGGGACGAATTCAGGAACATTCTGCAGGAGAAAAGCTTTCAAAAAACATATGGTGACCTGTACAAGAGCAGCAACGTGAGCCTGAGCACCATGCCCAAGGGATACGAAAAGGACCATCCGGCAGCCGGCTACCTCCGGCTGAAAAGTTTTATTGCCGAAACACATATTGCAGACGAGGAACTCACCAGGGCCAGCCTGCACAAAAAAACGGTGGCTGCGTTTGAAGCCATTCGGCCGCTGTTAGACTTTATAAACCGTACGGTCGGCGAAACAGGCGAATAGCAATGCAGGGTTGCTGCATTTTTGCGGCTTCAAGGTCAATGAGAAACCTAAACCCAACTTTTGCTTTTCCGATCCTTGCAGGCATTTTCGCCGGGTGCAGTATTGTTTTTCATAGCCCGGTGTTAAGCCTCATTTGCCTGGTTCCGCTCCTGCTGCTGCTTTTCCGCATCGGCAGCCTTTCTGCCGGGCAAGGCTTTCTGTTTTCTGCCACCATTGCTGTTTTTCTTTTTTCGTGGATGATCAGCGGAGCGGAACGGTTTACCGGCAGCAGTATGTTGTATGGTCTGGGCGCCTTCCTGCTCTCAGCCCTTTTCTTTTTTGCTTACTGGAGCCTCGCCGTCTGGTTGTGGGCACGCTTTCATCAAAACATTTATCGGCGCAACTACCTGCCTATCGGCATATTGCTCAGTAGCGCCTGGACGCTCCTGGAAGAAATATTTTTCCTGCTGATTAGCGATCTTCCTTGGTTTGGTTTCCGGGTAGGGTATGGATTAAGTACCAACCTGCTGGCCCTTCAATACGCCTCCCTAGGCGGTGCAGGTCTGATCAGTTTTATAGCTGTATTCTTTAATTTTCTGTTGGCACAAGCTCTATTTAAAACAAGGATCAAACAGGCCTGGCAACCCTTGATGGCTGCAGCTGTTTTTGCGTTGGGAGGCTGGGGGCTGTTAACTGATTTTACGCTTAATGTCAAGGCTGCAGGCTCTGTCAAAGTTGTTATTGCCAACCAAAACATTCCCCCCGAAAAAAAATGGAATGAAATAAATGGCAATGCGTTGGCCAGTGAATTGATCCGGCTCAGCAAAACAGCAGCCACGCATCAACCGCAATTGATTGTATGGCCTGAAAGCATTCTTCCCTGGACCTATCAACCGGGAGATGACTTAACTGGGGAACTGCTGAAACAAACACCGGGTGCGGCTCAGATTATTGGCATGAATACGGAAGCAGCGGTGAACACTGTATTCAATTCAGCTTATTATATTCAGCCAAATGAAGAGGCAATTTCCGTTTACCACAAGCAACAGCCTTTAGCCTTTATAGAAAAGCCACTCGGGGGCGTATTGCTTCCCTTTTTATCGGGTGGTGGATATAACGTGCAGGAAAGTAAAAACAGTTCCGTTATAGAAACTAAATTCGGCAACGCCGGTATACTGATCTGCAACGAATCGGCTATACCGGCACTTGCCCGTGCAGCGGCAATGGACAGTGCTCAATTCCTAGTCAACATCAGCAATGATGGCTGGTTTGCGGATTCGTACCTGGCCCGGGCGCATTGGCAGCATGCCCGTCTACGGGCCGTGGAAATCCGGAAAGATGTTGTGGTCAGCAGCAACAGGGGTTACAGCGGTGTGATTCAGGCTTCCGGTAATGCAGGGGAAGCTTTCCAGGCGGATGAACCGGCCGTGATTCCTGTAGAGATCAACCGCTATAACAGCAGTACTGTCTGGGTGCGGATGCCTTTTCTGTTTATTGGTTCGTACGCAGCTATAATTATCCTCTCTTATTTATATTTTCTTTTTACGGGAAAAGGGCTATTGCAGAAAAGAAAGGAATGTATTTAATTTGCAATCCTGTAATCCAATATTCATTTTAAACCTCAACTAACGTGAGAGTAATTCTACCCTTCTTCTTTTTGCTGTTATTTGTACAGCAGGTTCACGCAAACATTGTTCAGGGAAACTATCGCTGGCGAAACGATAACGGTAACGAAACTACCGCCACCTGGAAAGCGCCGCAGAATACAAGTATAGGCAACATAAATGCAACCGACGTGCTGCGACTTCGTTTCGACATGTACAACGAATATCCTTACGATGGAGAAACATATTCCATTCAACTTTGGTACAACGACGGAACGACCGCCAAACAGGTAACCACTTCGGCTAACGGAGCGTTTATGTTGACACCATCAACTAACCTTACCAATGGACAGGCAACGACAACGCAGTTCAGCGGTTCCATGCCCTTTGTTCCGGGAAAGGTCGTGACGAGTTCAAATCAAGTAGACATTCTTTTACCGGCCAGCTCCCGAACAGAATACGAGTGGGTCATCAAACCCGGTACTGAGTTGCTGCAGGCAAGAACCTACACTTTTGAGATAAGGGGCACCAACGTAGCTGCACCAACCGGACCGGCAGCCACACTGGTATCAGCCGGTACCCTTCCATTAAAGTTGCTGTCATTTACAGCCCAACTGGCAGACAAAGGCGTGGCGCTGCAATGGAGCACGGCTGAAGAAGAACAGGTAGCCCATTTTGAAATTGAAAAAAGCACCGATGGCAACCGCTACCACCTGATCGGGAAATTGCAGGCAGCAGGAAGTGGCAGCAAAACCTATCACTTCACCGATAACAGCACCATCGCTTCAAATACCTATTATCGCCTGAAAATGGTGGATAACAACGGTAGCTATACCTACAGTCCTGTTAGTCGTGTACGCACCGGCCAAAGCAACAACGCTATTTCAGTTTATCCCAACCCGGCCAAAGACCGGTTGAACATTAGCCTGACAGCCGAAGCCGGCCCTGTGCAGGTAACCCTGCATGATGTGGGCGGCAGAACAATCAAAACATTCACGGTGCAATCCGATGGCAGCACCATCAACAAAGTGGCTGATATCAGCTCACTGCAACCCGGCATCTACTTTATTTCGTTCAACAAGCAGATCGTTCGCTTTGTGAAAGAATAAACGGCAAATTCATTTCAAAAAAGAAAGGACCATCCAAGCGATGGTCCTTTCGTTTTTAGGAATCAGGGGAACCATTTACCAGGAGTTGTTACCCTGGTAAACAATCACACGGTTGCTGATAACTGCGACTCTTGCTGCAGAATGCCTTTCTCCAGCAGGTACTCTGCAATCTGCACGGCATTGGTAGCGGCACCTTTGCGCAGGTTATCGCTAACGATCCACATGTTCAGGGTGTTGGGTTGTGTCTCATCGCGGCGGATGCGGCCAACAAACACTTCATCTTTTTCGTGTGCCCACAGCGGCATGGGATATTGTTGCTGCGAAGGGTCATCCTGCACCACAACACCGGGGGCTTCGCTCAGAATCTGTTTTACCTCGCCCAGGTCAAAATCGTTTTCAAACTCTATGTTCACGCTTTCACTGTGACCACCGATCACCGGGATGCGGACGGTGGTAGATGTCACCCGGATGGAATCATCACCCATGATTTTTTTGGTTTCATTCACCATCTTCATTTCTTCCTTGGTATAACCGTTGTCAAGGAAAACATCAATCTGCGGGATCACGTTCAGGTCAATGGGATACTTGTACGCCATCTCGCCTTGCTGGCCATCGCGTTCGTTAAAAAGCTGGTCAACGGCTTTTTTACCCGTGCCGGTCACACTTTGATAAGTAGAAACCACCACACGTTTGATCCTGTATTTTTTATGCAGGGGTTGCAGTGCAACTACCATCTGAATGGTAGAGCAATTGGGGTTGGCAATGATCTTGTCGTTAGCCGTAAGAATGTCTGCATTCACTTCCGGAACCACCAGTGGTTTGTTGGGGTCCATGCGCCAGGCGGAGGAGTTGTCAATGACTGTGATACCGGCTTCAGCAAAGCGGGGTGCCCATTCCAGGGAGGTGCTGCCACCGGCTGAAAAAATGGCCACGGCCGGCTTCAGCGCAATGGCATCCTGCATACTGACGATCTTGTATTTTTTTCCTTTGAATTCAACTTCCTTACCTACAGAACGTTCAGAGGCAACGGGAATTAATTCACTCACGGGAAAATCCCGTTCGGCAAGAACCTGTAACATTTTGGTACCAACGAGGCCGGTGGCGCCAACAACTGCAACTTTCATGTTTGTGTATTTGATGGTTTTAATGAACAATAAAAAAAGCCTTCCGGTTAGGGAAGGCTTGTAAGTATATCGACATACCAAAACGTTACACACCTTCCCTTTCGAGAATCTGTTTCTTTGTGCGTTTTGTATGTTTTGCTCCTTTCATGTGCTTGCGAATGTAATTCAGAAATGGCTCCGTGCCAAATCCATTTTTCGTTTTATACAATATTTTTTATATTGTTGATATGTCTCCTGCCAAACTACTGCTTGCAGCCCTGGCTACTGCCATGGTCTGTCCTGTTGCCGCACAAACAGCCCGGCGTTTTGATCTGTTGATCACGGAGATCATGGCCGACCCGACACCGGCAGTAGGATTACCCAATGCGGAGTACATCGAGATCAAAAATGTATCGGCAACTGCCTACAACCTGCAAGGCTGGCGCATCAGTGATGCCACCGGATCAGCCACCATCAACACAGCCTTTGTGTTGCAGCCCGACAGCGCCGTGATTCTTTGCGCCAACAGCAATGTGGCGCAGTTCTCCCTTCTGGGCAGAACGATTGGTGTTGCCTCTTTTCCTTCGCTGGATAACGACGGGGAAATCCTTTCGCTTCGTTCGCCGCAAAACAACCTCATTCATGCTGTGCAATACAGCAGTGAGTGGTACGACAATGTAGCCAAGCGGGAAGGCGGCTGGAGCCTCGAGATGGTGGATGTGACCAACCCCTGTACCGGCCATGAAAACTGGAAGGCCAGCACCAGTAGCACCGGCGGCACGCCGGGTCAACCCAATTCAGTGAGGGGAAACAATACCGATGTAAAGCCACCGCAGGTAAAAAAAGCGTATGTGCTTAGCAGTGATCAAATCGTTCTTCTTTTTGACGAACCGCTGGACAGCATCTCCGCATCTGTCACCGCAAACTTCGCCGTGCAGGGAGTCACCGTTGTTGCGGCCACACCGCTTCCTCCCCTGTTTCAGCAGGTACAGTTACAATTACATACGGCTTTACAGCCGGAGCAGGTCTATTCGGTGGTGGTGAATCATCTTACCGACTGCAAAGGCAACCAAATTGGTGGATTCAACACAACAAATGTGGGATTGCCACAACCGGCAGAGGCCGCAGACCTTGTCATCAATGAAATTTTATTCAATCCCGTACCGGGTGCATCAGATTATGTTGAGTTGTACAACCGCAGCAAGAAAATCATTGATGCATCTGCCCTCTACATTGCCAACCGTAACAGTAACGGCGTCGCTGCTTCGCTTCGGAAACTTTCCGAAGAGCCTTTTTATATTTTTCCCGGTGACTTTATTGTAGCAACAGAAGACAGAACAGGCCTTGCAAAAGCATACCACGTGAAAAACAGGGAGGCGGTGCTGCAACTGTCATCACTGCCCTCTTTCCCCGATGATAAAGGCAATGTTGTCCTGTTGAGCAGTACCGGCAGTGTGCTGGATGAAGTAGCCTACCATAAAGACTGGCATTTTGCTTTGATCAACGAACCTGAAGGCGTTTCCCTGGAACGCATCGATCCGGCAGCGCCTTCGCAAAACAGGAACAACTGGCATTCGGCAGCCGCCACGGCTGGTTACGGAACACCGGGCTACCAGAACTCACAGTATCGAACACCCGAAACAGTAAACGCAGCGATCACCGTCTCTCCGGCAGTTTTCTCACCTGATGGTGATGGATTGGATGATGTGGCCACGATCCACTATCAACTGGCAGAACCGGGCTATGTAGCCAACGTATCCATTTTTGATGCCGCCGGAAGATTGGTGCGCCTCCTGGTAAAGAATGACCTGCTTTCGCTAAAAGGTTTCTGGAAATGGGATGGTATTGGCGAACGGCAGAACAAACTGCCTATCGGGACTTATATTATTTTCACAGAGATATTCAACCTGGAAGGGAAAAAGAAAAGTTTTAAGAATACAACAGTTTTAGCCAGGCGATTAAATTGATACATTGGTATATGCAAAAAACCAGGGCTTCCCTCTTGCTGCATCCTCTTTTTATCGGCAGCCTGCTCATTTTACTGCTGAATGATTTCTGGGCAAAATATGCTTATCCCGGCATGCTGACGGGTAAACTTTCCGATTTTGCAGGGCTGATGGTACTCCCGGTTTTTTGCCGTGTGCTTTTTCCTGCTTTGTCAAATAAAATCATCCTCATTGGTACCGCCCTTTTTTTCGCCTGGTGGAAATCACCCCTTTCACAACCTCTGATCAACTTCATCAACGAGTACTCGCAATGGAAGGTTCAACGTGTTGTTGACTATACTGATCTTATTGCACTGAGTGTATTACCCTTGGTGGTGAACATCACGCCCAAGTCAATCCATCTGCACAACACCGGCGCCGTTTGCCTGCGCTGGACCTTAGGTCTTTTATCATTTTTTAGTCTTTGTTCTACTTCGGTGTACCGCGGCCTGTTTCAGGCACATCCTTTCAGCGATGATATCTATTTTGACGAAAGTTTTTCAGTAGAAGGTTCCGCAGAAGCAGTACTGCAGGCATTGGAGAGCAAGGGTATAAAATACCGTCGCGACTCGGTCATGTACTACCCTGTCACCAATCAAAACAATCTCTATTATAAAACACAAGACGCAAATGATTCAGGCATTGCCTGGCACCCGGTTTCAACAAAACCCGACTCCACGCTTTACATCAGGCAGCAAGGCTTTCCCTATTACCTGATCCCCGCATACAAAACATCAAACAGGACCTTTCGCAACATCCGGTTTACACTTTCCGAAAACAGGAAAAAAACAAAAACAGCTGTCACCATTAAAACGTTTCAAACGGAAGGGCTAAGCGGTTATGTCAATTGGGACAAAAAAACAAGGAAGCGGTATAAGCAGGATTTTGCTGCTGTATTTTCAGAGCCATGATTTTACAAGATGAAACTTACAGAAAACAGGAAGAGCCGTTCTTTTCAGAACGGCTCTTCTATCCTTAAATCATTTCTATCCTAAAACCCTGGTTCAGACCAGCTCAATGTCAAAGCTTACCAGTTGTTGAAACTGCGCCAGGCGTTTGTCGATATCTTCCTTGGTGATCTCTTTCAGTCGCTGCGGGCCAAACTTTTCCACGCAGAAAGAGGCCATAGCCGAACCAACAATGATGGCGGTCTTCATGTTTGCAAAAGAAATGTCCTTTGTACGGGCAATGTGCCCCATAAAGCCACCGGCAAACGTGTCGCCGGCACCGGTGGGATCAAACACATCCTCCAGCGGCAGGGCGGGTGCAAAAAATACCTGGTCTTCGTGGAAGAGCAGGGCACCATGCTCTCCTTTTTTAATAATCAGGAATTTTGGTCCCATGGTCAGGATAGCCTTGGCCGCTTTTACCAGCGAAAACTCGTTGCTCAATTCCCTTGCTTCGGCATCATTCACCATCAGCACGTCTACCATCTTCAGCACTTCCTGCAGATCGCTCATCGCTGTTTCCATCCAGAAGTTCATGGTATCAAGCACAATCAGTTTGGGACGTTCTTTCAGTTGCTCAATGACACTTTTCTGCAGCTTCGGCATCAGGTTGCCCAGCATTAAAAACTCGGCACCCTGGTAAGAGTCGGGAATCTGCGGGTTGAAATCGGCCAGCACGTTCAGATCAGTCACCAGCGTATCACGGGTGTTCATATCCATGTGATAACGACCGCTCCAGAAAAATGATTTTTTATCTTCTACCACTTCCACGCCATCCAGTTCCACACCGCGGGACCGCAATTCAGCCATTTCTTCTTCAGGGAAATCGTAACCCACAATGGAAACCTGTTTTACAGAGGATACAAAATTGGAAGCAGAGTACGCAACATAGGTGGCCGAACCGCCGATGATCTGGTTGGTTTTACCAAACGGAGTTTCAATTGCATCGAAGGCCATTGTGCCGACAACAATAACAGACATAAAATTTTGATGATTTAGATTTTAGTTCGCTTTGGAACGCCATCCATAACAGAAAGGCGTGCAAACCTACGGCTTTTGAACGATTCACAAGCCCCGGCTGCAGGATTACCGTCACATTCCTTTGTTGAAAAAAAGATAATTTTCACATCAGCAGAACCCAGGGCCGATAGGAATAAAATGCAGGTCTAAAAAAGCGCAGCCGTTAACTTTGGCGTTTTACGATTGCAGTATGATCCATTTTCATTCCTTACGGGTAAAAAAGGTAGAACGGGAAACAGAAGATTGCGTATCCATTGAATTTGATGTGCCGGCCGAATTAAAAGAAACGTTCCGGTTTAAACAGGGTCAAAATCTCACCATCAAAAAAACGGTCAACGGACAGGAGTTGCGGCGGAATTATTCCATCTGCACCAGCCCGTTCGATAACCGCCTGGTAGTGGCGGTAAAAAAAGTGGCCGGCGGCCTTTTCTCTACCTGGGCAAACGAAAGCCTGAAAGCCGGCGATGTGCTGGAGGTATTGCCCCCAACAGGAAATTTTAATACGCTGCTTCACCCCGAACAAAAAAAAGCTTATGTGGCCTTTGCCGCAGGCAGCGGCATTACACCCATTCTTTCACTGATTAAAACCACACTCCTTACAGAGCCGCAAAGCACTTTTACCCTCGTGTACGGCAACCGCTCCAAGGCAACGATCCTTTTCAAGGAAGACCTGGAAGCACTGAAAGATAAATTCATCGACCGCTTCCGGATCTACCACATTCTGAGCCGCGAAAAAACCGATGCGCCCATCAACCATGGCCGCATTGATACCGACAAGTTAGCCCTGCTTTTCGACAAGGTCATTGACCTGGAAAGGTGTGATGAATTTTACCTGTGCGGACCGGAAGAACTGATCTTCTGCATCCGCGGCTACCTGGCAGGAAGAGGTGTGGACGAAAGCAAAATACATTTTGAATTATTTACCGTTCCCGGCCAAAAACGTGAAACGGCAAACGGGAAAAGTGAAACAGACAGAGAAACCGGGCCGAAAGCGCAGGTAACCATAAAAGTGGACGGGATTCATTTTGACTTTGACCTGGCTTACGAAAGTGAAACCATCCTGGATGCGGCACTAAAACAAGGTGCCGATCTCCCCTATGCCTGCAAAGGCGGCGTGTGCACCACCTGCAAGGCAAAACTGCTGGATGGCCAGGTTTCGATGGATGTGAACTGGGGCCTGGAGCCGGATGAAGTGGAAAAAGGATTTGTGCTGACCTGCCAGTCGCACCCCCAATCGGAAAAAGTGTTCCTTGATTTTGATACGAAATAATTGTCTTTGAACCGGGATTTGTTGGATGATTGGGATGTACAGGATCAAAGCAAAAAGGCGTTCTTGTGAGAACGCCTTTTTGCTTTGATAAGAATCATTTCTATTGATCACATAGATCCCAAACATCCAACCCATCCCGGTTCAGACATCTTGCTTATTTGTATCAGTAGCGGGATTGATCACTTTTGTATTACCGGGAGTATCGGCATTAGTTGCCTCTGCCGGGTTGTTAAAACTACTTCTCAGCTTCTCATAACCACGCTGCAGCGAGTCGCCGGCCGAACGGTGCATATAAGCCATTGCTACCACACCAAAAGATGCAAGCAGGGCTCCGTAAAAACCAATACCCAGGTAACCAAGACTACCGGAAGCGTTGATAAGATTCACCAGCATAATCAGGGAGGCCAATCCACCGGCTATAAGCGCCAGAAACCAATACATTGGCTCCAGGTTTTTGGTTTGATCTCCCATCAACGTAAGTGCACCGGCACCCAAAAAGCATAAAAATACTACAATACCCCACCCATGCATGCCATTTATGCTTCCACCCCCGAACGGCCCAAACGAGAAAGAAAACCATGGTAAAAACATTGCAATGACTCCAACAGCAGCTGCTAGCAGGATCATTTTTCGTTGTTTGCTCATTGTTTGAAAGTTCATGGTAAATGGTTTTAGTTATTAAAAATTACGATTAAGTTTCTGTTGAGGCAAAATTGTTTCCATTGCCGGGCCGGTTCAACAAAGCAGGAAATACCTTCGCAGGCAACGATTCTTGTCCTTCCTTAACACCATCAACAGCGTTGTTGCATTAAATTTGCTCATAACGATTGCACTATGACAACACAGGAGTTGGAAACAACATTTCAGCAGAAGATTAACAACGAGGTGCGCATTGAGCCCAAGGACTGGATGCCGGAGAAATACCGCCAAACCCTTATCCGCCAGATTTCGCAGCATGCGCACAGCGAGATTGTGGGTATGTTGCCGGAGGGCAACTGGATCAGTCGTGCGCCTTCGCTCAAACGCAAACAAATCCTCATTGCCAAGGTACAGGACGAAGCCGGCCACGGTTTGTATCTCTATAGCGCTGCCGAAACCCTTGGCATCAGCCGCGACGAAATGATTGAACAACTGCACAGCGGCAAGGCAAAATATTCTTCCATCTTTAATTATCCCACCCTTACCTGGGCCGACATGGGTGTGATTGGCTGGCTGGTAGATGGCGCAGCCATTATGAATCAGGTACCACTTTGCCGCACATCATATGGTCCCTACAGCCGCGCCATGATCCGTGTATGCAAAGAAGAAAGTTTTCACCAGCGCCAGGGATTTGAGGCCCTGCTGGTGTTAAGCAAAGGCACACCGGAACAACGGGCAATGGTGCAGGATGCAATAGACCGCTGGTGGTGGCCGAGCCTCATGATGTTTGGTCCGCACGACAGCGAAAGCCAGCACAGTGAGCAAAGCATGAAGTGGAAGATCAAGCGTTTCAGCAACGACGAGCTGCGCCAGCGTTTTGTAGATATGTGTGCAGAACAGGTGAAACTTCTGGGCATGACACTGCCCGACCCCGATCTCAAATGGAATGAAGAACGGAAGCATTATGATTTTGGAAAAATCAACTGGGAAGAGTTCTGGAACGTGGTAAGTGGCAATGGCCCCTGCAACAAACAACGACTGGATGCAAGAAGGAGAGCCTGGGAAGATGGTGCCTGGGTGCGGGAAGCAGCCAAAGCGCATGCCGACAAAAGAGCGGCACGGGCTAGGCAGCAGGCAGCATAAATTTTTATGTACTTAGCTTAATTGCGACTATGGCGCACCTGTTGCGTCGCACACTTGTACAGCAACAATTCTATTCAGCAAAACAAACAACATGACACTCTTTAGAAAATATTACTACGGCGACTATGGTGATAAAGAAAGTGCTGCAGTCAGTAATGATGCACCGGCAGGCAAGGCCGGTGCGTCAGCCACTTCCCCCTTGGGGGGTGGGGGGGCGGAATGGCCTCTTTGGGAAGTTTTTATCCGCAGCAAACAAGGGCTCGATCACAAACACGTAGGTTCCTTGCATGCGGCCGATGCGCAGATGGCAGTTGAAAATGCAAGAGACGTGTATACCCGCCGGCAGGAAGGCGTAAGCATCTGGGTGGTGGAAAGCAAACACATTCATGCTTCCAATCCTGATGATGCGGAAAGTTTTTACGAGCCGGCGCAGGATAAAGTGTATCGGCATCCCACCTTCTACGACCTTCCGGATGAAGTGAACCACATGTAATCTTCTCTCCCTCTAAAAGGAATTCTTAGGTCTGAAAGACTTTTTCTTTCCTCGATGTTGTCCCTTTAAAAGAGGTTGAAGCAGGAAACAGAAAAGAATCTTCTGAGCCAGACATGAATCTTTCAATCCCGATTGCGTAAAACGCCCAATCAAAATAACACAGAACAAAAGCAATGGCTGAAGAGAAAACAGCAAACACAGACCTGGATCTCCCCTTTAGGGGGACAGAGGGATTTCTTTATACCCTCCATCTGGCCGACAATGCCCTGATCCTTGCCCAGCGCAACAGCGAATGGACAGGACATGGTCCTGTACTGGAACAGGACATAGCGATTACAAACATTGCGCTGGACCTTTTAGGCCAGGCACGCAACTTTTACCAGCATGCCGCCACGATCTACAATGAAAGCAGCACCGAAGAAAAAGTGGCGCTGGAGAAATACATTCCCCGTTTATGGAAAACATATCACCGCGAACTGCAGGAAGATGATCTGGCCTTTTTGCGGGATGAACACCAATACCTGAATGTGCTGCTAGCCGAACTGCCCCGCGGCGATTGGAGCTTTACAGTACTGCGCCAGTTTTTCTTTAGTGCATATCAGCATTTTCTTTACCGGGAACTAAAGCAAAAGGAGGATGCCCAACTGGCAGCCATTGCAGAAAAAAGCAGCAAGGAAGTGGCCTACCACCTGCGTTGGAGCAGTGAGTGGGTAATCCGGCTGGGCGACGGAACAGAAGAAAGCAACCGCAGGATCAGAGAAGCGCTTTCTGACCTGTGGATGTTTACCGGTGAACTGTTTCTGCCGGCGGGGTACGAACAAAACAATGCTACGCTGATTGACTCCTTAAAAGAACCATGGATGCAAAAAGTACAGGCAGTGTTTGAAGAAGCGGGATTGGAAGTACCGAAGCAAACCTGGTCACAAAGCGGCGGCAAAGAAGGACGGCACACCGAGCACCTTGGATACCTCCTGGCAGAAATGCAATACCTGCAACGCACCTATCCCAACGCTACCTGGTAACGATGCTACAGTTTACAAAGAAAAACTTTCATGCGCTCTGTGATAGCCTGGCAGCAAAACACCCCTTGTTGGAAACTATACTTGCAACATATGACTATCCGCCCTGTTGGACAAGGCCCAATACATTTGAAACACTTGTACTGACTATTCTGGAGCAACAAGTTTCCTTGGCTTCAGCCTACGCAGCGTATAAAAAATTAAAGGAAAAGGTAGGAACAATCACACCGGAAGCGGTGCGCAGTTTGACAGATGAAGAACTGCGGAGTTGTTACTTCAGCCGGCAGAAAATAGTGTATGTGCGGGAATTGGCCAATGCCATTCTTTCGAAAAGCATCAACCTGAAAACATTTGAAAAAAAGGAAGATGATGTGGTGAGAAGAGAATTGAAAGCCCTGAAAGGTATCGGCGACTGGACGGTGGATATTTACCTGCTGCATGCCCTGCAGCGAAGCGACATTTTTCCCATCGGTGATCAGGCACTTGTCAATGGGTTTCAGATGTTGCTGGCCGAAAAGCAGCCGAAAGAGGTATTGTTGCAGCAAGCGGAAGCCTGGCGGCCCTATCGGTCCATAGCCACGATGCTGCTGTGGCACTTTTATATCCGGAAAAAGAACATCAGGTTACTGCACTGATGTTTGGGGCAAAATGGCGATTTCTTTTTTACGACCTGACGAAATTTTTTCTGAATGGAGACATTGGTCAGGCAACCGGTATATCGATGATCTCCGCCCCATGCTGTTCAATCGCAAGTTGAATTTCTTTCTCAGTAAATGCAGCAAACAATACATTTTGTCCCAACAGGATAAAAACCTTTCGCGAGGGTAGCGAATTACGGAACTTTTTCAGATCAGCAAGGCTTGGAAACTGAAGGTAGATTTGTTGCATAAGCGTAAAAGATAGGTTATTGTAGAAGAGGAAGGATACAGTCAATATAGCTCTCGCCATCCACCGACAGGTGCGGGAAAGCGTATACTTCGGTAAAACGAAAGGAAGGTCGATGGTGATTAAAATGCATTTTTCTCACCGCGAATAACATTATAAGCGGTAAGGAAAATTATCTTCACATCCAGCCAGAGGCTCCAGTTTTCCAGGTACCAGATATCGTATTCCACGCGTTCTTTCATTTGCTCAACAGTGCGGGTCTCGCCGCGAAAACCATTGACCTGTGCCCAACCGGTAATACCTGGTTTGGCAAAATGCCGCACCATGTACTCTTCCAACAATTGCGAATAGTCGTCGGTGTGTTTTAACATATGCGGCCGTGGACCTACAATACTCATATCACCCAGAAATACATTAATAAACTGTGGAAATTCATCCAAACTGGTTTTACGTATAAACCGCCCGATGCTAGTCAAGCGATTGTCATTCTTGGTAGCTTGCCGCAGGTTTGCGTCCTTATTTCTACGCATACTCCTGAACTTGATACACATAAAGGGTTTATTGTTTAACCCGCTGCGCATTTGGCGGAAAAAGATCGGCCCCGGTGATTCCAGCCAGATCAATAAACCCAGAATTGGTATCAACCACGACAAAATAAATACAATCACCAGAGCACTGAACACAACATCCAGCACCCGCTTCTTCAGGCGGTTCAGGCTATCCTCCAACGGCTCACGACGCATGGTCAAAACAGGGATATCCTTCATGTATTCAACATGGTAGGTGCGATTGATAAAGAAACTTAGATCCGGGATAAAGCGGAACCGGATACAGGCCTGTTCCGCCTGTTTCATGAGTTGGTAGATGGTGAAGTTGTGCTCTGGAGCAATGGTGGAATAAATTTCTTCTACGTTGTACTGGTGGGCAATCTCCATGGCATTTTCCAGTTGCGACAGTACAGGGTAGTGCGTAAGTTCTGTAACGTTTTCTTCTTTCTCGCAGTAACCTACTATCTCCGTGAGGTTATCTTCATCTTCCAGGTAGGTTGTCAGTTTTTTGGCCGTTTCGTTATAGCCAATGATGATCACCTTCCGGCAGAACATCTGTTTCTCCCGCATATAGCTGCGCACCATAAGAAACATCAACCGGTTCAGCAACAGCATGATCCCATAACTAAGCAAAACAACGGTAATGAACAAACGCGAAATCTCGAGCTTGCGGGCAAAAAACAGGTACATCATGATCAGCAGCAGCCAATAGAAATAGGTATGCATGGTTCGCCGGGAGAACATCTCGAATGAGCCCATGACCTTTTCGCTATACAGATGACTGATCCAGCTGGTAAGGAGCCATGCAGTGTTTACCCACAACCAGAAATAGGAATACTCGGTTGTATCCGATACTATATCGTTCCGCATCAGGTACTGCGTGATAAAAAATACAGCATTGAGAGACGAAAAGTCCATGGTGATCTCAAAAAACTGCAGTAAACGGGAGAAACGATTATTCATGGTGCACAAAAAAGAAGGTTAATAATCAGGTTTTGGTTGGTTTTTAGGATGAGGAACGAGATGTGTTTGTGATGCAATTCAGGACCCTTTTATTTCCGGGAATAGACAAAACATAGGGCCTAAAACAGTTGGGCAGTGCTGGCTTTCAGCATTAGCGTTAAAATCATTTCTAATTTTTTGTAAAGGATTGTAAGTGATGTTGACACAATCCCTTCAAGGCGTTTGGATGGATTTATAAAACGGTCTCCTCAACATACGATTTCGAAATAGCCTTTACCGTATTGAGTTTGAAAACGCTTTGATTTACTTCCGAAAGGAAATGGGAAAAGATGCCGTCAATGGCGATGAACTTCTGCGCATAGGTTCGGGCATTCAACTTTCGCTTTTCATTGCTTTCATCAAGCGCTTGCAGGATTGAGGTATTCAATACGGCCTGATCTTCCGGTTCTATCACGAGGCCCATATCATGACTGCTGACGACATCATAAAGAGAGGTTCCCTCTTTGGCAGTGACAACCGACAGTCCGCCGATGGCAAGTATGGTGGTAAGCTTTGAAGGCATAACCAGGTCGGCTGCATCGGCTTTTTGCAGCACCAGGTGCACATCGGCCATATTTAAAAACTGGTTCAGCTTTTCAAAAGGCTGTAAGGGCAAAAATTTTACATTGGACAGGGACAGTTCCCGGGTTAAACCCTCCAGCTTTTCCTTATAAGGTCCCGAACCGCAGATCACAAATTTCAGATGGCGATGCTGCTGCAAGGCTTTAGCTGCATACAATATACTTTCCAGCCCCTGCTTTTCACCGATAGCACCTGAGTACAAAACAATTTTATCTTCCGGCACAAAGCCATACGCCTCCTTCAGGGGTCCTTTTTCTGCGATCGGATAAAATAGCGTTGTATCAACCCAGTTGGGAAACAAACAGACAGGCTTTTTCGATTTCTGCTGCACCTTTTTCAACATCCCTTCCGAGATCGTACTCACCAGGTCTGCGCCATCAACAATCATCCTTTCGGTATGATAAAGCAATTGTAAGGCCCTCTTCGAGGAAATCATGCCCAGTTGTTGCGCCGCTTCGATCTGCAGATCCTGGATGTGGTAAAGAAATGCAGCGCCTTTAACCTTTTTATAAAATAAGCCCAGCAAACCCATGTGAAAGGCGGGTACTACCGTCATCACCAGATCATACCTGCTGGTAAAAAGAAGTGGTAAAAGCCTGAAAAATGCACTCAGGAAAAACGTGGCGTCCGAAAGAATTCTGCGTATCCCGGTGGGGTTTCGGGGTACATAATGCGGACAGCGAAGAATGGTAACCGATCCTTTGCCTTCCGATTGCACCCTTTCACGTTTATACCAAAACGATCCTTTCGAATAATTGCCTTGAACTTTCCAATAAGGGTAATAAGGATACGTAGTAATCACAGTACACGTATAGCCATTTGCCGCCAACCAGTTGATCATTTCCCCATTGTATTTTCCAATTCCAGTGGGTTCGGGAGAAAAATTGCCGCCTATTAGTAGAATCTTTTTGTTTTTCATGGTGACGTATTAACCAATCCGATGCTTTCCTTAAAAAATTGAACCACCCTGAACGGTATTCACCTTACGGGTTCGTATAGTTATTTTTATTGGGGAGCTTGGGCCTCCGGCAGACTGCTGCAAGGCTTGTTACATTACGCAGTCAGCATCCTGGAGTTCCAGGATCTCCCTATCAATAATATCCAGGACCGCCCCATCCACTGTCGCATCAAATTTTCGCGCAAACAGGTAATGGGTGGAGGAGATAGTGGGCATATCTGAGCTATTCAAAATAGCACCATCCCTGTACCATTCCAGGAAGTGCAGGGTATCGTTGTGAACTTCATCGGGCGGGAAAGAATTCCCAACAATGGTTTGCACCAAAAGTTCATCGGACACAAACACATAACGGAAAAAGTTTACATAGTTTGGGTTAGCTTCCACAAACTGATGTACTGCCAGATAATGCTTTTTAGAAAGACACCAAAACTGGGCACCACCATAAGGGTGCATCCCGTTAGGAAAGGTACGGCGGAAGGAGGGCAGGGAAGGATAAACCTTATTCCACAACCCGTTGAGAAATCGCAGCCGTCCATAGCCAAAAAAATTTCGGGAAGGATAGGTACGATGATTATATTTCGTGATAAAATGCCACAATTGAACGCGGTCCCACCCGCCGCGGCAGCTTCCCCACTCAGGGTGAGGGAACCGCATATGACTCACAAATGAAATTCCTTTTTTCTCAGAAAAGAAATTGTGGATATAGCTGTTTGTTTTGATGGGGTAATCCTGTCCGCTTAAAAGCACGATATAATCTGCATCAGATTTCGATTCAACGATTTCTTTTATCCCTTGCAGTGTGGCTCGCATAATGCCAAAGCCAGCCCAGTAACAGGTAAAGCGCTTGGTGAAATGAACATTTTCAAACGATTGGAAATGTTCGGTGACAAAGGTATAATCCTTTTGGCTAACTTTTTTATCGATATGAATATAAAAGACAACATTGCCGGCATTCAACCGGTCAACAAGCCTGAAGAGCTGGTCAAAATACCGGTGTGCCAAAACCAGGTAGGCTATTTTAACGCCAGGTTGATCTGTTACCATACGACCCATTTAAATCAAATTATTTTCAAAAAAAGCAGCTTTATACAGCACTTTATTCAAGGCGTCTGAAATCGCTTATTGATTTCTGCAATCAATACATCGTGCCGATTGTACTGGTGAACGATACAGGGCACAATCGCATCTTTTCCTCTCAGGTAAATCTTGCCATTCTGATCAACGATATCGGCCACTGGCTGCAGGGCCAGTGTCAGCACATGATCGCCGTTCCTATGCAGATCAAAATAGGGCTTTTGCTGATAGCTGATCATAAAATTAAAGACGCCCTGATCGATTCCCTCCGTGTAAGGGGAAACTTTGTATTGTAATACATTCTCCATAAAATCTTTTAGAAAATGAAGAACGATATCTCTGCCCGCAATGATGGTACCGGCACAGTAAATGGGTTCATTTGCCATTCTCTGAAGGACTTTTTCACCGAATGCTTTCTGGATCCATCCACGATTATTGGGATTGTTGCCGATACGAAAATCCGGGTTTTCGCTATAAGCATACACCTTGTCATTGTCGATATCCACCAAAGGGTTGCCTTGAAAAATTACGTCGGTCACATCTGAAAACAAAATCCTACTATAGGCCTTGGGATGCAGATAATAGTAATAAAGGAAAAATCGGGCCGTCATCAGGTTGTACCCTTGGTAAAAATGAGCGACCAGCCATTTGCGTAAATTCTGGTTGCGACGGATAAGGGAAAGCACCAACCGAGACAGCAAGGGTGTAGACAGGCGGTGAAGCTTTGTCTTCTGAAGAATACGATTGAAGAATCTGACACGCTTGATTTCTGGTGCAAAGTCAACATCTGGATTAATTAACAGAACCCTATAGCTATAACCACTAGCCGTTATCTGCGAATGATTATTAATAAACAGGAGCAGATCACCGGTAAACCCGGAGCGCTCCAGTGAGTTCAAAAACGGTGTGATCGCCTCCGTGCTGTAATTAAAGGCACAGCCCACAATGGCCTCTTTTAAAGGCAGGTTGGACGTATTCATTCAAACATTGCTGTATTCATGGTGTGTAATACGCCATTGGGCATTGGACAGGTTAAGGGAACCAACCCATCGGACATCCGGCACCTTGGTATTGTCCACGTTGCGGGCAAAAAAATTGAATTGGATAATGTCGAGATAAGAATTGTAGTCCGTACTCATATCACCAAAATATACCGAAACAGAATAGTTCCCGGTCATTAATGGCAGGTTTTCAATCTTCAGTTCAATAACACCGGCAGCGGATGATTTCATATTATACGTACCGGGATGCATACGGGGATTCGTAGTAAACACAGGGTGCCCGGCACTGTTTGTTACCACTATACCAACAACAGGTGGCTTTAATTTAAAAGGCGATTGGTATTCGAAAACCATAGCAAGGTTGCCATTGGTTAGCTCATCGTCATCCAGCTGAATGGATGTGATTTCAGGCTTCCGGATATCAGCCTTCTTGTTTATAAATTTATCAAATGCATGCTGCGCCGTATACTTGTTTATGACATCGGTAATAGAACCAAAATGCACGGCAGTACCATTGGCAAGCAATAAACCTTTGGTGCAAAGCTCCGCTACAGAAGACATATTATGACTCACAAACAGAATCGTCCTGCCTTCGTTTTTACTAACGTCCTGCATGCGGCCGAGGCATTTTTTCTGGAATTCAGCATCGCCAACGGCAAGTACTTCATCAATAACTAAAATTTCCGGTTCCAGGAACGCGGCCACTGCAAAAGCAAGGCGAACAAACATACCGCTGCTATACCGCTTTACAGGTGTATCGATGTAGCGTTCCACTTCGGCAAAATCCACAATGGCATCAAACTTTTTTTGGATTTCTGATTTCGACATGCCCAGGATGGCCCCATTCAGATAGATGTTTTCCCTTCCTGTAAGTTCGTGGTGAAAGCCGGTACCTACCTCCAAAAGCGAAGCAACACGGCCTTTGATCCGGATTTCGCCGACAGTAGGCGTGGTAATCCGGGAAAGGATCTTCAACAGCGTGGACTTGCCCGCACCGTTTTTCCCTACAATTCCCAATACCTCTCCCGCTTTCAACTCAAAGTTTACATCTTGCAGGGCCCACACATATTCACTTTCGCTTTTCACCGCCCGGTCATTCACCTCGGCTATTTTTTTATAGGGATCTTCTTTGCCCCGGACCTTCGCCAGCCAGCGGTTGATATCATGCGAAAGTGCTCCCGTGCTGACTTCTCCCAGCCGGTACATCTTCCCTACCCCTTCTACTTGTAAAACTGTTTCACTCATACATTGTTTTCAGAAAGTGTGCTAAAATACTCGTTTCTATTGACGCGATCCTGAGCATGGCGTCAGGGCCTCTGTACCTCAGGTCAGTTTGGTTTTTGCCTTGGTAGAGAATAGAAACTGTTTGATTCTTGCCAGCTGGTTATAAACTTTGTAATAAAAGGATGCGCCGCTCACCCGCCGGCTTTGTTGCAGCGCTGTCCGGAGTAGTTTTTCCACCTCCGGGTGATGGTAGCCTTTTGTCTCCATATAATTCTTCAGCCAGTTCAGAAAATGATACCTGGCTTTTTCATAATTGCCGCCTGCCAGCATCCGGTGCATGGCAGAACCTTTTCGCTGCCGGTACAAATTATGGCAACTCCCGGAAACATAAACCACTTCCTGCAAATAGATCTTACTTAAAAAAGCCTGATCCTCGTAAGCCTGGCAGAAACCCACAAACGACTCCTCGAATCCGCCAATGCGCTGCAGGGCAGCCTTAGTCATAACGATCGAAGAAGGACAAGGAGCATCACCGGAAGCCAAAGGATACAGTTGCAGTGCCAGTGCTGGGGGAGCAAAGAGCTGATTGGCAGGTGCGCCTACTGGAATGATCTTATCTTGTTGGTCCGGATTCTCCCAGCTAAACCAGTAGCGGGATGCTTCCACTACCATCGCAACCTCGGAATGGCTCTGGAAAATCCTGACCTGCTCCTCGATTTTATTGGGCAGCCACACATCATCCGCATCAACAAATGCAACCAGCTCACCTTGGGCACGCTGTATGCCAAGGTTACGGCTTGCAGCCGGTCCTTTGTTGGCGTGACCCTCATGTTCAACATACAGGACTTTTCCGGGCCACTGTGCAGCATAAGCCTTTGCCATTTGCGTACATTGCACGGATCCGTTGTCATCCACAAGGAGCAACTCCAGGGTGGGATAAGTTTGTGCCAGTACGCTTTCGACGGTTTCAGCCAGGAAGGCTTCTTCGTTGTAAAAAGGAAGAACAACCGAAACCAGAGGGTTTTTTCTATCCGCCATAATCATTTAGGAATAATGGAACCAAAAGCGGAGTTGTTTTTCAAACATTTCGCCATTCCAGTTTTTTACAACCAACCGGCCCAATTGGTAGGGGTTGGATTGGTGGGTGATGGCTTCACCACAGGTGGTAAAGCCACCGGCTAATTTTAATTCAGCTAGTATACCAATCGTGTCTTTGTTATACTTGCCATAGGGATACGATAGCATAGTTGCACTGATGCCGTAATCCTTTTCTAAAGAAGTTTTGCACAAACCAATCTCATGCCGTTGTTTCTCGGCCGGCTGTACCGACAAATTACAATGCGAAACCGTATGCATGCCAAGTTCAAACAGCGGGTGGGTAGTAAAGTCCTGTACCTGCGCTTTTTTCATCGGGAAGCTTTTTTCTTCCAGGTGTGGGTCGAAACGGGCCCATTGCCTGATCTGCTTCATGGCTGCCCGGATGGCACCTTCCTCCATTGCTCTGAGCTGGTCCCATAGTTGAAGATAAATCCGGCACCGTTCCGTTGGAGGGGCCTCGGTATATACCCATCTGCGGTGGTGTTGCTTTTGCTCTTGATCCAGTTTGTGACTTTCTTCTAGTGAGTATGTCTGGTTTTCATTTCCAATGGAGAGCTGCAATGTTCGGGGAAGGCTTTCTGTTTGCAGCAAGATCATCGCCAGTTCATCCCACCAGAACAATTCCTGCCGATCGGTATAGCCGGTAGCAATGAAAAAACAGGCTGGTGTTTCATACCTTTCCAGCAGTGGTTTCGCCAGGGTCGCATTATCAACATAGCCATCATCAAAGGTCAGGCAGATGGATTTTGTCGGAAGCACCTGGTCTCGCTGGTTCCGGATGACTTGCGTGGTTGGCAACACCCTGTAGGCTTGAAGTACCTGCAATTGCTCGGCAAAATTTTTTGGACTCACGGCCAATTCCCACGGATCCACCGCCGTTTCATCAATGCGGTGATAACAAAGCGCCAGTGCTCTTTTTGAAAAAAGATTTTCTGCCCTTTTCAACCAGCTTTGTACACTCATCCCTGTAAAGGTTTGACGGCTTTTGCCGTAATCACCAACTGGTAGTAAGGATCATGAACAAGAAGTTCGTCCGTGGTTACTTCCGACAAACCGATGCCGTATAAAAAGGCGGCAGCAACAAACACATTGCCATGCGTGTTTACCGTAAAGGTATCTGCCGGGAAAACGATGGAGAGCAATTTTTGCACAGAATTACCGGTAAAAGACCAGAGAAAATTTTTCTTTTCGTGTTCATAGGTACCAATCTGGCCAATGCCCGGCACTGTTAGCAACAAAACGCCTCCGGGTTTAAGAATGCGGTACAAACTGGAAAGCGCCGTTTCCAGCTGGTAAATATATTGCAGGGTTTGGGTAAAGATGATACAATCGAAACTGTTATTGGGTATATCCAGTGGATAGTTCAGGTCACCAATGATCGTAGCTTGCGTATTGTTCTTATCAATGTCCAGAACATCACTCTTGGTAACATGTGTTTTACCAAAATGGGTGGTGTAAAAATTATCCTTGATCTCCAAAACCTGCCCTTTGATCAAATCAACATTTTCACCAACAAATCGCTCAATATAGTATCGGTCTATAGCCCCGCCCCTTTCGGCGCCAAAGGCTCTGCTGAAAGGTTCAGTGCGTCGGAAATCACCGAATGTAATCGCTCCAACAGGGGGAGTATTCCGGCCAATTTTCTTTATTTTGTTCAGTATACCGTGCATATAAAATAGTCAAACGTTTGCGGGTTTTCATACGAACCGCAGAAGCTGGTAGCGAAAATAATGCGCAGGCTTGTGTTTTTTTAGTAACTGCAAATGTGCTTTTGTGGGGCTTACTTCACCTGTCCGAAGATGAACATACAATAAATTGCAATAGTACTCTTTCCAAAACCTGACCCCGCGTTTATAGGCTTCCCTTTCTTTTTGCGAACGGAGCAAAGGCCACTGCCTGCTTAACACCAGTAAAGAATGCTTCAGCATAACTTCATAGTTGGCCGACATATTGGTAGCATGCATACGGTAAGCGGCCAGCTTTTTCGTTGTATGCAAAACAGGGTGGTTGCGGGCAATCTTCAGATACATATCATAATCTTCACACGAGCGGAGCGATGTATCATACCGGAAGGTTGAAAAAACGGACCGCCTGTACATGACGGTTGCATGCATGGCAATATAATTCCGCTCCAGCAAAAAAAGATAATGTTCTGCCCGGATATCCCACACCACCTCTTTTAAAAAATTGCCATCTGATGAGATAACATCGTACGCACCCGACACGAAGGCCGCCTCTGGATGCTGCTGCAAACAGGAGAGGTTGTGTGCAAGAGCATCTTCGTACAAGATATCGTCTGCATCCAGAAACACCAGGAAGTCACCATGGCTGGCCTCTATCCCTGTGTTCCGTGCAGCGGATAAGCCTTGGTTTTCCTGATAGATATAGGTAACGTCGGTATATTTTTTTACAAGTGTCGAAGTATCATCCGTTGAACCATCATCAACAACAATAATTTCAAAAAAAGTATAGAATTGTTTAAGAACACTTTCAATGGCTTCAGGCAAATAAGCAGCATGATTATAGCTGGGAATGATAACAGAAACCAAAGGTGTTCCAACAGGTTGCATCATATTCATTTCAGATGAACGCTTAAACTTAAAGCAGAAAGGCATCAGAGATCAGAGCACTACTTTATTTCTTATCGCAAGCCTATGCTCATTTTTATACAGATTTTAAAAGCATGAAACAACACATCAGGATGTTTACTGAACTGGAAAGCCTGTTTAAGTTCACTTATAACCAGGCGCCTGTTATTGGATTCTTTCAGGATCAGGTTGGCTTTGTTGATTTTGAAAAAAGCACAATCCTTCACAGACTTTTTCAGTACCTGCCTTCGTTGGTCTTCAGATAAATGGCCTTGAATAAAATGAATGGCATGCAGGTAATCGGCCAATGCTTTATCGTTTGACACTTTTATAGATGAAATTGAATTCGCATGTACCCTGTATTCTGCTAGGAGCTCTGGAGTATACGCCACAGGATAATGTTTGGCAATCCGCACCCACATTTCCCAGTCTTCGGCATAGCTCATGCCATAAAAGCTGCCCAACTTTTCATACACCTCCCGCTTCACCACGGTGGCTGCATACTGGGTGCGCTGCCGCTCAGCAATGCGTAACAACCAATTGGATAAAATACCATCTTGTTTGGCTTCTGCTGTAGGATAGTGGGTAATCTCTCCTGTGGCATTGATAAATGCATACCGGCAGAAGGCAGCACCGGCTTGTGGATAAGCTTCGAAAAGAGATTGGATCTTCGTATAAAACCCCGGCTTTACTTTATCATCGCCATGCAGCAGGTGCACCAGGTGGCCTTTTGCCCGGTTGATACAGGTCTCAAAATTGCGAAGGCTGCCCACATTTTGGGGCTGCCGGTAGTACTGCACCCGGCCACTGCCAATCGTCTTCACCAGGGCTTCCACATCGGCATCCGTACTGCAATCATCCACCACCTCAATCTGCATCTGCCCCTCGCCTGGGTCCTGCGCCAGCACTGACGCCATTGCTTCTGGCAGAAATGCCGCACAGTTGTACACCGGTATCATCACCGACCATAATGGCCGGGAAACACCTTCAACAACCGGATTGATAGCAGGAGGAGTTTGCGGAATACGATCCATGACAGTAAGAAATCATTTTGTGTCAACAGGGCATGCATAAAATAGGTGCGTGGAAGTATGCCTGCACTAAATTGTATCGATAAAATTCTTTTCGACCTTATTAAAAACAACAATACCGGTAAACAGGATAAAGAAAACAACACACGAACTATATAAAAGATAACCCGGCCGGAGTTCACCGACTCCCAGCAAGGCAAACCGGAATACTTCAATAAGAGGACTGATCGGGTTGGCCAGGATAAACAATTTATATTTGCCCTCCACAAACGAAAGTGGGTAAATGACAGGTGTGGCATACATGAGAAGCTGCACACCAAATCCAATCAGGTGCACCAGGTCGCGGTACTTGGCTGTTAGAGAAGAAACAATCAAACCCAGCCCCAGCCCGAGAAAAGCCACCAGCAGCAACACAAAAGGCAGGATCAGCAAATACCCCCCCATTTGTACCGGCATGGCGGAAAAAACAGCATGATAAAGAATAAACACGAGCAGAATGCCAAACTGAATGCCGAAGCTGACCAGTGCCGTGATGACATTCGACATGGGAGCAATCATCCGGGGAAAATAAACTTTGCCGAAAATATTGGAATTGGCAGTGAACGTAACCGCAGTATTATTTAAACAGGCAGCAAAATAATTCCACAACACCAGCCCGGAAAGATAAAAGACAGAGGAAGGAATCCCTGCTGTTGGAATGCCTGCTACCCGGTCAAAAATGATTACAAACATGAATGTTGAAAGCAGGGGCTGGATCAGGAACCACAGCGGCCCTAACACCGTTTGTTTGTACATGGCCTTAAAATCCCTTTTCACAAAGAGTACCAGCAGGTCACGGTAACGCCAGAGATCCTGCAGGTTCAACGCCAGTAATGATGTTTTGGGTCGTATAACCAGCGACCATTTTTCGTTCTCTTTTATACTGTTCTGTTGATACATGATAATAAAATTAATGCGCAGAAAGATGAAAATGCATACGGTCCAAATGGAGCCTCCGTCTTCAATGGAGATGTCCTGACGTACTGGGACTGGCATAGTAAAGTCTTCAGATTCTCGTTGTCAGTGGGGCAGCAAATGAGGCTACGGATTCCGGCATAGGAAAATATCCTGGGTCTTATTTTTTTGCAAAAAGCATTTTACTGTAAAGTTTAACCACATGAAACAGGATCACGGGTGACACATGAAGGGAAAGAGCTTCCTTAAGCTGTTTTTTCACCAGGGCTTTGTTTCTTATCTGCCGCCAGGTTTGCTGGGCATGGGTAATATGTACCCTGCCATAATAGCGCCGGGTCTTTTTCGCAATAACTGCACGGCTTTCTGCTGGCAGGTGTGCCTGTATAAGGCTCATGGCCTTGGTAAGATGACGAAACAAATGGTCATTCGCCATATCGGAAGTGGTCATCGATTGCCCATGTACCCGGTATTCCGCAAGGAGTTCTGGAGTATACGCCACAGGATAATGTTTGGCAATCCGCACCCACATTTCCCAGTCTTCGGCATAGCTCATGCCATAAAAGCTGCCCAACTTTTCATACACCTCCCGCTTCACCACGGTAGCTGCATACTGGGTGCGTTGCATTTCACCAATGCGCAACAACCAGTTAGGCAACACACAGTCCTGCTCTTCCTCCTTTACCCACTCCAAAACCACTTCTCCTTTTCCATTGATAAATGCATACCGGCAGAAGGCAGCACCGGCTTGTGGATAAGCTTCGAAAAGAGATTGGATCTTGGTATAAAACCCCGGCTTTACTTTATCATCGCCGTGCAGCAGGTGCACCAGGTGGCCTTTTGCCCGGTTGATACAGGTCTCAAAATTGCGAAGACTGCCCACATTTTGGGGCTGCCGGTAGTACTGCACCCTGCCCCCACCGATCGCCTTCACCAGGGCTTCTACATCGGCATCCGTACTGCAATCATCCACCACCTCAATCTGCATCTGCCCCTTACCCATATCTTGTTGTAAAACGCTTTCTAAGGTTTCTAGCAAAAAATCAGAGCAATTGTAAGCGGGAATCATCACAGAAAACAAGGGCCTGTTTTCTGCCGGGGGTAATGGCGCAATCGTTGGCGGTGTGGCTGGTATTCTTGACATGTATAAGCAGGTAGCTGAGCAAACAAATATATCATATCATGGTTTCAGCGTATAGCTTACAATGATATAATATTTTACAACTATAAAAAGACTTTTAGTAAAAATTAGCAGGCAAACAGCAGCTTTTTAATTTGGGGGAGGCCCAAATGTTTTGCGTATGCCGAACATGATACCAATATTATCACTTAGCTCACCCTTATCAAAACCCACGCCGGCAATAAAACTGATATGTTGAGGTGTAGTATACCTAAACTCTTGCAGCGTATACAATTGCTCTTTATAAGCTGATGTAGCTGTTTGCGTATAGCGGCCAAAATTTTGGGTAAAGGTAAGCAATGTCTTTGCCTGCAGCTTGTTGAACAAAGTATACAATACACCGAGATGCCCGCTTACAACCCTGTTTACAATCACGTTTGAGTTTCCGGGTATGGTGCTGCCCGGTGCATCCCAATCATGGGGTTCCACTGTAGGAAAATAAAACTGTCCGCGTGTCCGGTTCACAAACAAAGGTGTGCCAACAATCCTCCCTTCATACTCCCATCCGGTTTTATAATAGCCATTGTTGTAAAAGCTCTGCCGGTCACGGATTTCCACAAAACTCAACATGTCTCTTGTTGTCAAAAACTCACCGACAATTTTTTGTATAATACTCTTCTTTTTCGAAATAAAGGTGAGGCCTAGCAGCCTGTCAACATTCCGCGGATCCACATCCCTTCCGGTTTCAAATGGCGTTTGGTTATAGCCGCGCAAGAGCAGGTTATCGTTTTCCCAAATAACACCGGCTTCCAGAAGACCTCTTTGATCGCCGGCCCTGTTCGGCGGCCGTCCATTGATGTCTGTTCCTACGCTTCCATCATCTGCCTCCTTTACAAAAAGCACATCAAAAAATCCTTTCCAGGACCGCTCCAGTTGCACACTGCCTCTTCGGCCGCCCCACTCGCCAAAATGTTGTACGCCACCATATAATTTGAACTTCTTCTTTCCAAACCGCATATAAAAAAGCTTTTCATGATACAAAGCATCTTTCATATACCGGTTGTTTCCAAACCACCCATGGCTGATCTGTCCTTTGAATTGTAACCAGCCATTCGTGAACGGAACATGGGTATAATCCGTTACAATAAATCCAACTTTGGGTATAGGCAATGCATTGCCACTGATACCTAAAGAACCCGAAGAAAGAGCAGGATCAACATCCCCTGTCCTTTCCGCAAAGCGCCCGGCCCTGATTTGCCAGTTTTTATAACCGGCTTTCACAAACGCCTCCTTAAAAAAAGTTTCACTGAAATGATTGTTGGCAAAAAACTCCGCACCATACTGCACATAGAAGTTTCGTACACTGTCTGTCGGTTTGGCAAACAGGTGGTGCATATTGGTTAACCGCACATTGGTAGACAGATCGTTTTTACGGTCGGCAAAAGTTCCAAACCGGTTGGCTACAAGCCACAACGGCTGGTAATCGTTGGAGGCAACCGTAGCAACAGTGCCAATAGTCAGTTGGGCTGAATCCAGCAACTGTGCCTTTATGGTTGAACCAAACAGGCAGAGAAAAGCAGTTAAGGATAAGATCCGCATATGCCGGTACTTTGGTATGGAATAAGTATATAAACCTGATTGTATGAACTGTGCGCTAAATAGAGTAGCAATAATCTGCACTGCACAAACTTATATGTTTTTACCCCCGTACAGAAAGCAGAAAATTTCCATAAAGATCGACATTCATTCTCGAAAACAATAGACCCCTGTAATTTTCATAACAGAAAGAAAGGACAAGAAGAACAACCAGAAACCGGTGGTTTTCTTATTGCTGTATGGATTCTTCCCGCTTGGAATCAGGCACGAACAGGCTGCTCTTGTCAGGATTCCCAATCAAAAATGAGAGGTGAAAATAGCGGCTGTTCGACAGGGACTGCAGGTGTACGAGTAGTGCCCGGAAAAATAAGGCCATTCCAATCAACTCAAACACTTCTTCTACACAGGCAATAAGACTATAGGTAAGATCGCCTGCAAAAATCTTTGAACTTCCGGCAATCTGAGAGGCAACATAAAGATCACCCAAATACTCAATGCCCATAACACCGGTAATATAAACCAGGCCGGCCAGGGTAAAACTGATCCGGGTACGTTGAGGCAAATGGAGATAAAAACGAAAGAAAGAAAGAGCAAAAACAGCCAACAGGATACCAAATGGCAGCATCCAGTACCTGCTTTCACTTGTATGGATGACACCTGGTGCCAGCCGGTAAACGATCCCCCCAATCCGTTCATGGGTGCTTGTCATTTCATCAAACGCCAGGTACAAAAAAATAGATCCAAGAATGCTCCAGTACTTTTTTAAATGGTCGGCCGTATTTGAATGTTTCCCAACCAGAAACAACAAAAGGGAATTAAGTCCGATAAGAAGCACCGAAAACATGGTGGGCACATTAAACTCCCCGTCCAGGTTGAACATCGGAATAAACCCGAATGCCACTTCATATTTTTTGACCCAAAGCAAATAACTGGCAAAGATTCCCGCACATACCAGAAAAAGAATAATAGTAATGACGGTAAGGAAAGCTTTGACACTGGTAAAAGAAATGCTGTAACGCATAAAGAGCAGTAGTTGTTAAATGAATAAATTCAAATCTTTTCCAGCACGGCTTCTTTTACGACGGTGGCAGGTTCTTTTGGCGATTTCATGGATTTGATCTCTTTGATTTTACAATAAACCTGTATAAAATACGACATTTTCAAAAGAGCAAAGGCAAACCCACGGCTACCATCACGAAATCCGCCCATAAGAAAATAACAACCCAAAAAGTACACCGGTGCAATCAGCACACTGCCGGACAAACGATATTTTAATCGCTGTTTCCAGCTAAAATGGGAGAAAGCTGCCACATCGCTGTTGAGTTTCATATACCGGGCCGCTTCCCAGCTGGCATATTCGTTATGCTTGTTGATATAATGACTGATACCCCGGTCATCGAGGTGATCTATCTTGCTCTTGATTTCACCAATCGCACCTTCCAGTACCGGGTGCTCATGGACTTCCATATCAAGGTGGCTCCATTGCTCCTCATCAATTTTTTCATACTCCCCGGCCCCTACCCGGAAAAGGGCTAACTTTTTTAGGGGATAACCGCCTTTCAACTTCCGGCCCATGAAATAAATGGAATAATTCAGCCAAAACCCGGTATTTTCATCACCCTTCAAAGTGTCTCGCAACTCTTTTTTAAAGGCAGGGGTAAGGTATTCGTCGGCATCCAAAAAAAGCACCCATTTTGTAGCAGGCCGGTGATGACGGAGAAACCAGTTTCTTTTTTTGGGAAACCGCCCGTTCCATACAAAATCAATCACACGAACCCCGGCTTCCGCTGCAATCTGTCGGGTTGTATCTGTACTCCCGGAGTCAATAATCACGATCTCTTTGGCCAGGTCATATCCAATAGCTTGCAAACAGCCAGCCAGGCATTTCTCTTCATTTTTAACAGGAATCGCAATGGTAAGGTCTAATATCTCAGGTCTCATCTGGTTCAAACTTGTTCTTGTAAAATCCCGGTGAATTTTCTTTCTTTCAGTGGCACACAGGGATGCCCGGCGCAAACCATCCAGGCCGGCATGTTCCGGCTAACCACTGAACGGGCGCCGATCACGGCACCTTCCTCGATAATGACACCCGGGTGAAGAAAAGCTTCTGCTGCCACCCATACCTGGTCTTTGATGATAATGGGTTTTGTGATCAAGGGAAAACCGGGATGGGTATAATCATGCGTACCGGCCACCAGGTGTGCGCCTTGTGAGATGACCGCCCGGCGCCCAATGCTGATTTTTCCTTGGGAATACAGCGTAACGCCACTGGCTATGCCTGTTTCATCACCTATTTCCAGGTTCCAGGGAGCCCATATCTTCACACCGGGATAAACATGCACGCCTTTTCCTACACGGGCACCAAAACTGCGCAAAAGAAAAGAACGCCAGCTATGCAGGGGCCTCGGAGAGGGCCGAAACAGGAGCCAGTAAGCAACATTCCACACCATCCGGGCGCCCCGGTTCCACCGGGAAAAAGAAGGACCGGTATGGGTATTTTGATTATGCATACAATCGTAAGTAGTTGTGTTTTAAAAATACGGCATCAGATTCGGTAAAGAGCCGAACGAACGGACATGGGAACCTGTTTCAGGAAAAGTACGCCCAGGTAAGCACCTGTCATGTTCAGCAAAACATCATCAATATCGGGCACCCCGATATGAAAGGCCAATTGAATAGCTTCTATGCCGGAGGTAGCAAGGAAAGCAGCAACAAGTATGTGTTTCCGTTTCTTTAATCCGAAGAAATAGACTAAGGCTGGAAAAGGAACAAATAAGAGAATATTACCCAATAGGTTCAACACGAAATTTCTTTTCCCTTTTTGATCAAGTGGAGACAATCCTTGGTAAGTGCTAAATTGGTTAACAACAGGTACAACATTGATAAGCTCTCTTCGTCGGGTATCTTGCATAGCCTCCCTGCGTCGGGCAAAAAAAACAACATAGCAGAGAACAAGGATATAAAAAGAGGCAACCACAATTTTCAGCACTTTCATCATACGGCTTCCTGTCTTTGCACAACATTTTTCAAAACCTGCTGCATCATCCGTTTGGCAGCAGTTTCCACATTAAAATTTTTTTCAAAACAGATCCTTGCTGCACCATTTACCTTTTTCCTTTTTTCCTCCGGCATTTCTGCCCAATTACGGAGCAAAGAGGTGGTACCAGCCAGGGTATCTTCTGCTACAAATCCGGCGCCAGCTTGTTTGATCTCCCGCCAGATATTCACCTGTTTGGAGATCAGCACCGGCTTACTGCATGCCAGCGCTTCAGCTACGGCAATACCAAAATTCTCCTGGTGACTAGGCAAAACAAAAGTTTCACAGGCGTAAAAAGCGCCCCACTTGGCGTCACCACCCAGCATGCCGGGAAAAAAAATAAAATCGGAAAGCCCTAGTTCTTTCACGAGCTCCTGCAAATAGTTTCCGTAGGAAGACTCTATCCCGGGCCCTGCAATCAGGAGAAAAGGCAGGGACGGATGACTTCCACCTTTTTCCCTGAAATCTTGGAGAACGGCAGCATAGGCTTTGATCAAAAGATCAATACCCTTCTTTGGGTGGATTCGGCTCAGGAAAAGCAGGAAAGGCTTTTCGCGTACAGGGGGCGGGCAGCGTTGCTGGAAAGCTTCAGCCATCGCAGGAACAAACGAGGGTGGCTGGGCGATTCCATAGCCAATATTAATTTCCTTTTTAGGTTGATAGGTGCGGAAAGTTTGCCGCGCCAGCCGGAGTTCTTCCTGGCAGGTAAACAACATGGCTGTTGCATTATTCAGAATCTTCTTTTCAATCAGCTTCCAGTAAATAGTGTTGCGGATAGCTTTCCACCTTCGTTCCGACGCTCGCTGGAAATAAGGGTCCAGCATACCATGCGGCATGATAAAAACTTTTGGAACATTTTCGGCCCCCTGTCTTTCTAGCCATTTTACTGCCTTATACACAGCATAACCATGGTATAGCCATAAACCATGGATCATCACAGCTTGGAAACGCGGCAGTTCCCGTTTCAGCCAGGGCAGCAGTTTTGCAGAATAGGCCCAGGGCCGCTGATTGGGTCCGAGAGCATGTGTAATAAAGCTGTCTGTGCCAATAAAAGGCTCTTTTGGATCATCAAGACAAACGACTTCATTTCGATAGCCCATGCTGTAAATTTCAGGCAGGTAATTTCGAAGTCCTTGCATGGGGCCGCCATGTTCTGGATTCAAACTCGCAATAACGTGAAGAATTTTTATCGGCGACTTCATCGAATAGGGCTTGGTTAATTAAATTCAATATCACAAAACTTTCTCTGCTTCAATTATAGGTCAACTGCAAAATTGTTAACAGGAAAGTTACGCAATGATCACTCAAATAAAATACACAATGGTCTTAGTCAACAAATCCTTTTTCTCTGGTGAAATACTTAGCATTTGCCGGGATTGTAGTCAATGCCTTTGCGGGAACACCGCCATAGAGTATCCATTTTTCAGTGTAGCTTTTATTCAATAATGATTTTGCACCCAATACACAATAATCAGGCAAAACCGCACCCCCCAAAACAACAACATTGGTTCCGACAAAGGTATAGTCACCTATTTTTATAGGCGCACTGTCTTGCCGGCTGTCCACTATATTGATGGAGTGGGTTAGGAACTGTGAATCATAACCCGCAATAGTAGAAAAGGCACCGATCTCTATAGCATTGGTACAGTCGAGGTGGTGCTTTTTGGTTACAGATGAGAACCGTTTTAAGAGCAAAACAGCTTTTCTGTCTTGCTGGTGTTGGAAATGCGGCGAACTGGTTCCCGTTGGAAAACCTGTTATCCAATTACTTCTACCAACGTAAGCGCCTGCTTCCATAATGATTTCATCAAGGTGAATAGCAACAGTAAAGTGATCAATAAAAGCACCTTCCGCCATTTGCAGCTTTTTAGGAAAAATCCATGCTATACCAATTTTCGCTTTTGGATGAATCTGGTATCCTAAATATCGGTTAAGGATACGCCTGCGCAATGGCCAGGGAAGCAAACAACTAATTAGTTTGAGAAACATGAGACTTTAATCCATGTAAGGAGAGATAGGCATCAATCATCGACTGGGGTTGAAATCGCCGGATGTTTTGCAATCCTTTTTCCACCAAATCGTTCCGGATGGCTTCATCTTGTAATTCAAGAAAAGCCTGCGCAAAACTTTCGGGAGAATAAGGATCCGCGTACAAAGCACCATCACCACCAACTTCAGGCATTGGTTCGATAGCGCTTGTTATCACAGGCGCGCCACAGGCCTGCGCCTCGATAATAGGCCAGCCAAACCCTTCAGAAAATGAAGGAAAGATAAAAGCCTCGCATTGGGAATAGAGTGCCTGTAATGTAAAATGATCTGGATTTACTACAGAAACAATTCTATGCTGGACGCCTAAACGTCCAGCGAGTTGCCACAGGTTTGATTCAAGAGGTTTACCTGCAAAGCAAATCTTTCCATTCCATTTGCTTCCAAGACAAGCTGTCATTTCAATCAGGAGTTTTTTGTTTTTTCGGGGATGATTGTGCCCGACATGTAAAATAAAAGACTCAGTGGCAATTCCGATCTTTCCAAGCGCTTTCCTGGATGCATTCTCTTCAAGTGGAAAGAAAGTTGCATTGAAACTATTGTAGATTACTTTCCAGTTTATTCCAGCAATCGGTTTATCTGTTAGCTCCCGCAGTTGGTTTAGCGTTAGCTTAGACACAGCTGCTATTCGTTCTGATTGTACCAAAGAATGCAATATTTTCTTTTGCAACAATTGGCCCATTTTGGAGGGAGATACATGGGTACCTTCATAACCCAACCCTGCGCGGATAGCTATCACATCATGACAGGTAATAACTGTTTTCTCTCTTGGCAGAAATTGTATATAGGGCGCATTCGAATGATCACAGATATGAAAATGTACGGCGTTTCTTTTTAATGTAAAACGACGTACAAGGAGTAAAACAGGAAAAAAAATCCATTTGTCAATATACCCCATCCACTTGCCTATTCCATGACTTGTGGAAGAAAAAACATATCCGAGTATAGCAGGAGGGACCCAACATTCAACAGAAAGGCCAGCTTCTTTAAGTCCTTCAAAAAGCATATTCGTAAACCGTTGCATGCTTTCCTGCCCATCAGGTTTATAATTACCAATTAAGATCAGTCTCATTGCTTAAATACTCGAACGAAGTTTGCGTAACACTTATTTAACCTAACCACTTTTAAATTTATGCACTTACGCATGAAAGAGGCAATGAATCAACTAAGTTCCATTATTTATTTTTTTGTGTTTAAGGACGCAAGTAATAACCCTCCGATAAGTGTACTGAACCCTAAAGAGGTTGGCTGTGCCCATTGCGACTGTGGTACGGTCAACAATGCGAAACTCAACAAAAGCCAGGGAAGTAGATAGGCTTTTGAAAGGTAACGAAAAGCAGAAATAGTCACTTGAGCACTAAAACAGACACGGGTGAGAATTGCCAGTACCCCCAAAATAGGTCCCATCTCCCCGACCAATCGTCCCCACTCTCCTTCCGAAATCAAAAAATCCGCTTTGCCGGTAAGCATCATTGCACCAGCATTGGTGCCCATACCCAACCCATAACCAAAAATGGGAAGCTTGTCAGAACGATTGGTAAGGGCGCCAATCATGCCTCCAAAATAGCGTTCGCCTATTACCCCCTCAAGTCCACCTTCAACTTTATTAGCAGATTCAAACCGTGCTGTAAAAGCTTCTATACCCGTTTGAAAAAAAGAAGTATTGAGTAACACTGCAAAGGCAATCAGAGCACCAACTGCGGCATACACAGTAGCGCTTAAATAGCGGGGTTGGTAAAAACTGGCAAATATCAAAAACAAAAAAGTGACACTAACTGAAAATAAAAGGGAGCGGCTGATGGAAAGCGGAATAGCTACAAGCAAACCAACTGTGGCTGCTATTAGCAAAAGCTTTTTTATATTGTTCCGGTTTAGCCAGAAATAAAAAACAAAAGGAGCCACAAAACTAAAAAACAAAGTAGTCCCATTTGTAAACGAAAAAGTAGCAGGTGGCCGAAAGTAATTAAGAGCTCCCCTGAAACCTGCACCATTTTCGTCACTACCAATACCCTTGTTTACAAATGCTGATTGAGGGCTGTAAAACTGAACCGCTATCAAAAGAGCCATCAGGGGTGTAAGGTAAAGGATAAACTTCCCCACCTTTATTACATCATCCTTATCAAAGATCCTTCCAATCGCAAACATAAGCGGAAAGTGGATAAGCAATATCCGGGCGCCATAAAGAGCCACCGAAATACTGCCATGCCCTAGCAACAGAGTGGTAAAAAATGAAACTATTGCTATAAAAATCATAGAGAAGGCAAAAATATTAAAAGGCAAAATGTTCCGATACATAGCCATCAGCAAAATCCACAAGGCTATAGGATCCCGAACAACCAATAAAGGTGTCGCGAGAGAAGGCAAAATCCATTTTCGCAAGGCACCCTCAAAGATTAAAAGCAGGATGTAAGCCCAAACACCGCGTTTTAAGAGTTGCAAAGAATGTGTATTCTGCTTAATTGCTGGCAAGCATTCTGTTATTATTGGCTTTGATGTTATCATAATGTAAAGAGTGCACTGTTAAAGTTCTGTTTCAAGTATAGCTTGTGCTAATTCGTCTCCATAAGTTTCCCATGGCCGCTTTGATGCGGTTTCCATAGCAGCCATTCCGGCATCTTTTAGAAGTCTGGGGGTAGAAAGTAAACTAGACAGTTTCTGTATTAAAGCTTCGGTGGAGCCACTTTCCACAATCCATCCATTTTCACCGTCATTTATCAGATCAGGTCCTGCGGTTCGTTCTGTGGTTATCACCGGAGTACCTTGCGACATAGCTTCCGTAATCACCAATCCAAATCCTTCAAACAAGGAGGGAAACACGAATACATCGTGTTGCTGCATCAATAATAAAATTTCTTTGTGTGGCAAACTGGATATCCATTGGTGCTTTCGTAAACCTTGTTCTAAAGCATTACATACTTTACCGGCTGGTTGACCAACAATGGTAAGGGATACGTGTTTGTCAAGAACCTCAATGGCAGCAAAAAGGTCTGCAAGCCCCTTCCGCTGCGACAGCCCCCCTACAAATAATACTTTCAATGGCCGGTTATTGAATAGTGGCTTGTATTGACGCGGCGTACAAACGGGAGGAAAACCGTATGGAATAACTGTTATAGGCGCAAGGGGAAAAGGACATTCTAGAAGTGTTTTAGCTGTAAATCGGCTTGCAACGAAAATTCGGTCAGCCATCTTTAGCTCCTCATCTTTACGGGATAATTTTTCTGCAGAATCTCGAAAACCGGTGAGTGTTACCGCCCAATCTGGCCATCGTGTTTGTTCAGCTTTGAGCAGTCGTCTGGCTGTGCGCCAATATCCGATAGGTAGATCATAGATACACTGGATACCCAAAATTTTTGCACGGGAAAAAGATGCATATGCACCATCCTCATACGCATATACAGCAGTAATTTGTTTTTCTTTTGCCTTCCCCAGCCTCTTTTCTACCTGTGCATCAAGTCCTCGGTATACAGCGTCTACACTAAATTTACCAGTCTCATGTCGAATCAGCTTGTTCAGACCCGCTTTTGCTGCCGTCAATCTTCCTACTTCCGTCCAAGGATACATCCTTGTTACTTGCCTGAGTACTGGATCAAAACGCCTACGGCTAATTTCCGACAAAGGTCCAAACTTGCTTAGTCGGTCAAGAAACGATCCTGGGAAACTAGCAATTGCGGTATCGAATTCTGACAATATACCTGCTTTGGCAAATCCAATTGCAGCAGCCCGCACATTCGCGTTTCCGGTAGGATGGGACATGATAATTTTCATGGCGGGAGTTTAGTACAGATAAAATTATTTTGAAGTGTCCAATTAAAACAGCAAGCAGTTTAACTTAAATAGTTTGAATAATTATCATCAGCCATATTTAGAATCTGCCATCTTTCAATCATCAAAGTTCGCATTCTATTGATCCGATAATTTCTTTTCCGATGATTGGCTATCCGAGTTTTATGCACTGATAAAAAATGTTCACTGTACTAGCATTGAATTTGTCGGCTGAATGAAAGCATACAATTTCTATTTTATTAGCCACTTGACATAAAAGTCAATCTTGCCTTCGACTGCTAAAGTTAAATAATCGCTTTGATCGATTGGTTAAACGTTGTGGAATCGACCAGTTATTATTCCAGTAAGTGGAGAAAGATTGCCATCTCTTTCTTTCACTTTCCCTTGTAGATTTCGGAGTGGATTGAATGAGTGAAATCAAAGCGTTTGCATAGTATTTTTTTAAGAGATCACCAGCAAAATACTGATTCCATACCGATTTTGCATTAACTCCTAATTCCAAAGCAGACTTTTGATGTTGACGCAAGAAAGATTCAAGTCCACCGAGGTTACTCTCTGGAAAGAATAGTGCAAACTTAGACCAATCAGGTCCTTGTGGAGGGACAAATTGATCAGATATGATAACAGGGCATCTGCCTAATGCCATGCTTTCGTAAATGCGTGGACTTGGAGGCGCCCACCCCTTAGGACATAAAGAAAAGTGAGAATTTGTAATCAATTGAACGTATGCTCTTTTTTCCTCCTCATTATGATTGTACCAGCTCTCCGTCTGTTTTAAGCAAAAGTTCGCATTGCCACTCCATCTATCAAAAAGTTCCCGACGTAATTGACTCGACCGGATATTTCCATACCAACCAGCCATATAGCTAGGTTCAGTTTGTGGCTCAGAGGCAAAAACATATTCATTAGTATATTCAAAATATGGAACTACTCTATGGTAGCGTTCATCAAATCTTTTTTTGGGTATAGAAGCATATAACCCTTTTAATACTCCCGTTGCGCTGTCATCCGTGCTGATTGTAAATATCTTCTCAAGATATCGACTAATAAAAGGATCTTGCAGCAACATTTCAACATACCGATAATCCTTGTATTCTGTGTTCTCTTGAACAATAATAGCATCAGCATCATCGGGGGACTTAACCTCTTCAACTAAATTGCTTTCTAAAAGATATTGTTTAACTGCAAGCAAAGTTCGGGGGGCCAAACTCAATAAGGAGGAATTAGCAAATTCTGCAAAGAACAATTTCATATAGACAAGGAAAACTTTATTAGTTTTTATAGTACGAAAGATTAAATTGACATCTGCCTTCTAAAGTAAAAATTTTACGCTTTCCAACAAATTCATTTCAATCACAAAAAAATAAATGACAATCTGAAAACCCGAGGGTTCTAAAATGCTATAGATGGACAGCAGTGTCATGAAAATGATATTGGAATTAGGATCTCTTATAGAATCGTCCTATCAATGACGCCACATGTAATGCCATCTGCTTTCTCAATCGTTGAGTGGGATTATAGATGGAGATCAGTCCATCAGCATACTGCCAGAACTTCTTATCAACAATTCTTGGAGGTATACCTAAAATAGCAGATTGTAATGAATTTCGGTTCCATGGTTTTGAGCCGCCAATTGCATGTGGCATTATAACACCTCCACGCTTAAAACCCATTGCCTCTTGGCCTATGAAACTAACTTCTCCTGGCCATGCTTCTACGGTTGCGTTTAAGGCATCTTGATCCGTTTTATTGAAGGGTGAATTTGGATCGATAGCTGTTTTATTATCATCTTTTGTTCCGATAAACTGGGATACACCAAGTCCCCCAATCTCCGGCGCCATCTTTTCTTGTAAAATCTTCCACATATCCAAGAAAGTTTTTTGTTCAGCGGATACCCCAACGAAACCGCCATTAGCATAAACCCCTTCCTTGAAATGTAAGTTGATACCAAATTGACGGTAGTATTGGCGCCACCCTTTCCGCCTGGGATGATTCTGAGGCAAGGGTGAATTTATATCTTCACAAAGAGCAACTCCCAGACCTGCCCATTCTACAAAAAAGCTCCACTTTGCATCAACCACGATATCAGGGTCAAAATAAAAAAGCTGATTTATCCCTTCGGCCGGCCCCTCCCATAATTTCAACATAAAGTCAGGCTTGTAGTTAGTTAGATGGTAATCAGTTTCTAAAGGAAGAAAGTGAATACTTAGTTCATCAGTTAACATAAGAGTTTTGACATCTTTCCAAGCTATATTCTTATTAATGTTTGCTTTTTCTGCCCAATGCGGTAAGCTTCCCCTATAGCCAGCATAGATGTCTCCCCTAAAGCCATTAGCATAGAGTGAATTAATTAAGACTGCCATGCCAAAGTGATAATTTCCTTCAAAGAGTGTACAGATGCTCGAAGTTTTCTGGTTATTGCTGGCCACTGATTTTGCTGTTAGATGCTGTCGATTGATTTGCTCCGCCTCAAGGTAGTCAGCTATTTTCTCCTGATTCATTTCCTATTTTTGAATGTTATACCTGGAAACTTTGACTGATTAGCAATAAGGTTGCCATGTTTCTCAAGGCGCCGGGATCTTGCTCTATCAATCACTTCAAAATATTTACGACCTACTATTTCAGGTAAATGGGTTTGTAGATGTGGAATAGCAGCGATACGCAAATTTGCTACCATTTCTGGATTGGTCAAAACCTTCTCGAGAGTTTTAGTAAGGCTATCGACGTTGCCGCGTTCAAACACCAGTCCGGCTTCTCCAACAGCATCTGGTAGACCTCCCCCATCACTTACAATTGGAATACATCCGCACGCCATTCCTTCTAAAGCAACGTTCCCAAAAGGTTCTTCCCAAACTGAGGGAACTAATAAGAACTCATGTTCGTTTAACGCTTTTACAAGAACATCGCCGCTTAAAGCTCCACGAAAATCAACGAATTCCTTTACACCAAGTTCTATACAAAGCCGCTTCAATTCCTTTATCTGCGGTCCCACACCTATTATAGTGAGTAAACCCTTATTACTTTCCCGAATAATGTCCTTTTTAAGCAACTGGCTCAATGCCAGAATAGCAAAATGAGCACCCTTGTCTGATACCAAACGACCTAAAAAAACAAATTTTTTCCTTCGGGTAACATCAGGCAAAACGTGAAAAAGATTGCTACGGTAGGGATTTCCAATCACAACAGATTTGGGCCATGTTTTTATCTGAACAGCTTCGCTAACAGCAATGACAGCGTCTGCAAGTCCAAGCCACTGCTTTTTTAGCTTGTCTTGAATAGCTAAAGAACCATCCATTCTGGCGATCCAGGTTCGAATAGCAATAATGTGCAATTTACGTGTAAAAAGAACCGGCCATGAAAGCCGTAAACTTGGGTTATTTTCATAAACCACATCAGCCCATTGGTGTGCTTTGATAAGCCTTCGCAATCCTGGTTTCCTGATAACTTCATATGGAAAACTTTTCGTTCCGCTTTCTTGTGTCCATGTTATCAACTTTACCTCGGCTCCGTTACGGACAAATTCATTAGCTAGAACTTCCGAGTTCACCTCGATACCGCCGATTTCAGGATAGAAGCGATGCGAAAAAAATAGAATTCTCATTATTTATGTAAATAGCCTGGCAGCAGTTTTTTTTATCCAATCAAGTTTTGTAACATTTCGCGATTTGTAAAATTTAGCTTCCATATCAACGTCCCCAACTGGCTCCGCCCAATTCTCATATTTATACTTATTTTCTTTACCAATTAAATGAATAGCTAATGTACTCTCACTTGGGCCGTCAAACTTTTCACGACAGATAAATTGATTTTCGTCTGGGCAATAAGAATTGCCAGAACGGGCAAAGAGAAGGGCCCAGGCAGTTTGTTCACTTAACCAGGGGGTATTCCTAATATCTGATAACCCCAGGTAATATTCCAAAAAGTCCAAATCAAATTCATGAAGATCAAATGAAAAATAGCCTGAATTGAATTTAAAAGGCACACGCCACTTATATTTCATGAAGACATGCTGCAATCTTACCGAGATTTTAATCGAATCTGTTTTTAAATAGGTATTAACGTCTCTTGAAAAATAGTGTTCACAATTTTTAAGATAAAGAATATCCGTGTCTGTAAATGTGAATCGGTTGCCTCCCTTCTTGGCGATTATTGGAATATCGAGCAATTTAAAAGCTAGAGGCAACTCCCTTCTGTATTTTAGACAATTGGGATAGTTTTTAAGTTCCTCGCTTACAATAGAATTTCTATCTGAAAAGGTTATTACTTCAACTTTTTCAGATAGGCTTAAACACCAGTTGATATCTGTAGTAGTAAAACTGTCGTCATCAAAAATTATAAGCTTTTGATCTGCTTTTAAAAATTTCAAAATCTTTGGCAATGTGACGCTGGCCATATCCATATCGCGGTGGCACAGCAGCGTATATACATCCTGCTTTAACATATCTGGTGCTGTAAACTATTGATAAATTGAGTAGCAATGGTAGGCAGTAAACTTTGATAGTCTTTTTTTCTTTGGTCAAAGGCTTTCTCAGGATTTGAAAAAATCAGTTCTCTTCTAAAAGGAAATTCGATAGTATCTGAATCAGTTGCTCTCGGCAGCCATATAGGTAGCCCAAATTCAAGCATCGCGATAGCAGTTCCACTTTTACCCAAAAGTTCCGGTGTAGACCGCGCAATGCCAATGGTGCAGAACTGCATGAGATAAGAAATTGATTTTTCTTCTAAAAATCCGGCATCGATGATACCGGTAGCCACAGATAACTTAGCTCTGAGAATTTCAATGAATTTGGATTTCGCTGTAGAGTTTTTTCCAACAACAACTATACACAAAGATTTGCCCCATTTGGCAGAAATAGGGCCCAACTTACTGACAATGCTTTTAAGAAACTCATCTCTGGGTGCTGCTCCAAAATATAGAATTCGATATTTATAAGAATCAATTTGATTTTTTAGCGAAACATCAATAAACCTGTGGAAGCCTATATTGCCAAACAACGGAAGGATAGTCGACTTTATTTGAAGCTTAGATAATTTTTCCCTGGTAGCTTCTATAGAGCAGTGGATATGAATTGGATCCAGCACTTTCACAAGATCTTTTATGATTCGACGTTGTGCCAACCCAATGATTTTTTGTTTCCATCCCTTTGTTTCTGCTAACCAAATTTCATGAAACATAATATGCCACCGGATTTTTTCATTGTTCAGGTTCATCAGGGCTTTTGAGAGTCCATAAGGAATTCCCTTAGCATTAAAACTATACGGAACAAATTGGAGGCTGATAACAGTAGGATCAAATTGGGTAACAAAATCCGCACACAGACGCTTCTTTCTGGCTGAGGACATACCGACCGGTAATCTTAGAATTTTAAGTTGTCCTCTTTCGTCTTCTGGATGCAATATTTTAATCGGCTCTTTGATATAACTGTCATTGAGAGCAAGAATTGCAGGTTTGTATCCTCTCTGTACCAGTTCAATCGCTAACTTAATTACATAGTCACCAACGCCATCTTTGCCTTTTTCTAAACTTCCACAAATAAATAAAATTGAGAATTCAGTGTGGAGTAAAGGTGATGATTTAAGGTCAGTATGAAATGGGTTAATAGCACTTACTAGCAATAGTATGTAGTTTTCATTTTATTCAAATATTATCAATATCAGTAAAGGCTCTGACTCTTTGTAATTTTCATAATGCAGATATGCTTTTCAATTTAAATTCAGAAAAGAAAGTTGTAAACGCAAACCATCTAATTTAACTTTTGATGAGCTTGTTTGAAATAAGCATTGCTTTATCAGGCAATTAATTATTGATTGCTTTGAAAATTAGACCTGTAAGAGCTAAATAGAATTTCAAAATGACCGTTCATGATAGACTCAGCAGAGATGAACACTTGTTATCATTGCTATCAAAGAGTAAAGCGGACAAACTGCATCTATATCAGATTCCTGTTAAAGGCTTGATTTTACGGGAAAACCTAGCAAGATTACGGTAATATGGCTGGCCAACATTAGAATAGAGTAGCTGTCTTATTAGCCAGTTTTGATCAGCTATTTCCTTTGCTTTCGCTAAAAAAGGATTGCTGGCAGTTTCAGGTCCCAGAAGCTTTTTCGCCCATGTACCATTATTTGTGCCTTCATTAATCAAAAACGAAAGGATTACCCTTTCAGACCTGCTATAAGCGTATTTAGCCTTTCTACTTCCCATTTTCTTCAATTGACAGGCAATATTTTCATAGATGTAGGGAAACACGTCATACATCTGGGTCAGATAAACCATTGAATCCTGCTCTGGATATTTTCGCCAGTAACTGATGGATTCAGAATGTGCATACAACTTTAGCGCAGACGCATTGCTGTAGATCCAAAGGAGGTCATTACTGCTATGCGGTTCTGTTACAAAAGGAAAGCGGAGCATCATTTCCCGGCGCGCTACAAACAAAACCGGGAATCGCATACCATAATCGGCAGCATCTTCTAAAAACTGACGGTTGCTGACAGGGCCGGTTGGATAGGGTCGTTCAACAATGGCGTCTTTTATGGTTTCAAAAAAAATGGTAAATGGCCCAAAGAATACATCCAGCAGAGGGAACGAATGATAGGCCTGAAGAAATCGCTCATAAATATCCGAGGCCACAATATCATCACTGCCCAAAATGGCGATAAATTCCCCAGTGGCCAGTTCTGCACAGCGATTCTGGTTGCCGTATATCCCGTAATTTTTTTCGTGTTTCACATACCGGATACGGCTGTCGATCTTCGCTGTACAAATTTGTAAAAATTCATCATGGCTGGAGTGGTTGTCGGCCACCAGGATCTCCGTACATCCCTTAACCGCAAGTGCAGAATCCAGAGCCTCTTCGAAACCAAAGAGCCGCTCAAAAACAGGAATAGCAATAGTAAAACTTGGATACATCTATGTTCGAAAATGAATGATCAGTTCCTTTAGAGTGTCCTCCACCTCCAATCCTGCACAAAATTAACGCACCCATCTTAACTAATGATCACAGGGACGCCTGCACGGCCGGTGTTTCCTGAGACACTGAAATGGGAAGATTAAAATAAAGATCCTGTTCTCTCCGCAATTGGTCAACCAATCTTCCCTCCGGGAGAATCACATCATCATAGGTCAGCACCTGGTCCTTCGGAATGGCACGTTTCAAAACACAGCCCTCTGCAATCCCGATGGGCAGCAGGTTTTCTTTTGCCCTTACATCGGCATTTTCACACAAACCGTAAGTCATGTAATGACCAATACCATCCAGGGTCTCTCCTTCTTTCAGATCAATTTTTGCAGTGGCCACCACTTCCACATAAGGCCTGCCGATCGGTGTCAGCGCCGAATCATTGAACAGCACCGCCCTTGCAACGGTCAGCGGCACTTCAAAATGGCACAAATGGTAGGGGGTGTAAAAACAATAAAGCGGTCCTTCACCCAGTTTGTACAGGTTCAGGTAATGTTTTTGCACAGGATGATCGTGTGTACCCAGTACAAATACACCTGGTCCGGGTTCGGCGCCTACTACATAATCTACAATACCGGGCCCTTCTAACAACTCCTCTAACGGGTAAAGATTCATCACCTCCTTGATGGGTGTTCCACCGGGAACGGTAGGCCCAAACATACCGCGTTTGGCTACCCGCATCCCGGTGCCGTTGGCCACAATGGCTTGTTCGAACGATATTTTGCTGCCATCGGCAAACGAAGTGACCATGGAAGGATTCTGCCCCCACTTTTTCGCAAACCCCTCCTGTGTTGTCGGGTTGCGGTAGGGATCATGCAGACCTTTGATATTGCCGCACAAAACAGGCTTAACACCGATAGATTTCACAAAGCGGTACAGGTTCATGATCACTCCCGGCTGATCGCCATCGGCATTAGTATACACAACGCCGGCTTTATCGGCATACACTTTCAGAATCGGGCCCACGGTCCCATCCACCTCCGCATTCATCATAATAATATGCTTGCCATTTTGGATGGCACGCATCGCTACATGCGTACCAAACTCAACGGCGCCGGTTACTTCTATCACCGCATCAATACCATCGGCTTCGCACAGCAGCATGGCATCATCGGTCACACTGAACCGGCCTTTCCGGATAGCATCCTCCAGCGCGGGAACAGAACTGACTTCAGCCGTTTCCGCCATACCCGCTTCTGCATAAGCGAGTTTGGCTTTTCTGATGTTGCGGTTGGCAATGGCCACCAACTGCATTCCGGGAACAAATTGACAAATTTGCAAGGCAATGCCTTTGGCCATAAAGCCGGCACCTACCATGGCAACGCGAACAGGATTGTTTTCAGCATGACGCTTGGCCAATGCGGTATCAACTAAGATCATAAATAAAGATGTTGCAGGTGGTAAATTGGTTTACAATGCTGCAGGAACCTCCAGCAGGGTTAAAGCAGAGATTTCAAATGGTGCATGCGCCTGGTCTTTCGGAGAGACCAGCGTCGGTGGATAAGGCCATTGGATGTTGAAGGCCGGATCATCCCAGCGAAAGCCTCTTTCCGCAATGGGTGTGTAAAACTGCGTTACCTGGTAAGTAACATCCGTGTTGTCTTCCAGTGTAAGGAAGCCATGCGCAAAACCCTCTGGTACAAAAAGCATGCGGTAGGTCTCCGCAGTCAATTCAACACCAATCCACTGTTTGAAAGTAGGTGAGTCGGGCCGCAGATCAACAATCACATCGTAAATGGCACCACGTGTACAACGTACCAGTTTGGTTTCACCATACGGCTGCACCTGCATATGCATACCCCTTAATGTACCCTTCGTTGTATTAAAGCTGACATTTGCCTGTACAGCATTGGTGTTTAATCCAAATGCTTCAAATTCTCGCTGGCAGAACGAACGGCCAAAAAAGCCACGTTCATCTTCCAGTCGCTTCACATCAATGATATAGGCGCCTTTTAATTTGGTTTCGGTAAAGATCATATTATGTTTTTAAAGGGTTGCTAAAACAGGGCTTGCTTGTGGTGCAGACTGATGTCGCCAGCACAATTCTGCATCGATAAAATCCAACTCCTGGAGACTGGTCAATACCTTTAATCGCATCAGAAGGGAATTTCTGAAATCGCCATCTTGAAAGTTCATAGCAGTGAGTCCGTCTCGTAACTCCTTGATAGTATGCTGTAAGGTATAAACAGGCTGGTGGTCGGGTGCCATGGTTTCAAACAGGTTGAAACTTACGCGGTAAGAACGCTTATCCGGTGCGGCGTCTTTATTGATGAAGACTTCCGTGCCGGGGATCACTTCGGTTACGGCCTCGGCCAGTTCTTTCACCTGGTAGTTCCACTGGTTGGAGCCGGCATTGATGGCTAAAAAATTTTTGTTACCTACTTCACGAACAACCGCCCATTCAATTGCTCTCGCCATGTCTTTTACATGGATCAGGGGGCGCCAGGGACTGCCATCACTTAGAATAGAAATCTTTCCGGTAGCAACAGCGCTGGCCACAAAATCATTCAGCACAAGGTCGAGACGCAAACGGTTACTCATACCACAGGCGGTGGCAAAGCGAAGACAGGTCACGGTGAACCTATCGTCTGCCAGGGGCTCCAGTTCTTTTTCGGTAAATACTTTTGAGCGTGCATAGGCGGTCAAAGGGTTGAGCGAAGAGGACTCCGTACGGGCACTGTCTTCTGCCGCGCCGTACATGCTGCAGCTCGAGGCAAATACAAATCGTTTGACACCGGCTTCTTTAGCCAGCTTTGCCAGTCGGACACTCGATTTATAATTAACGTCAATAGTGATGTCTTCATACCGCGTTCCCATGGGATCATTGGAGATGGCGGCAAGGTGAATCACAACATCCATACCCTTCAATACATCGGGTGTGATGGTTCTGATATCACCAAAATACTGTTGGTTCAGCTTACTTTCCGGAAGAATAGGTGAATGGGTGAGGCAGGAAGCAAAATACCCCATATCGTAACCGGCAAGGAATGCTTGTGGAAAAACGGACCGCAAATGACCTACAACGCCGGGGCCAACATAGCCCATATTGCCCGTGATCAGTATATTCATAAAGTAAATTTTAAAAGTAATGAAGAGTTTTATTAAATGACTTCATCAACCCGTTTACTGGAATTGATGAGGCTATACCAGGGAGCTGTTCCTGACTGCCAAAGTTCTTCCAAATAGTTTTTATCACGAAGGGTATCCATGGGCTGCCAGAACCCGGTATGCCGGTAAGCAGAAAGTTCACCTTTATTGGCAAGTGCTTCCAAGGGTTCCTTTTCCCAGGAGGTATCATCATCCGCAATATAATCCAGCACCTCAGGCTCCAGGACAAAAAATCCACCGTTGATCCAGGGCATTTCACTCCCTTTGGGCTTTTCAGTAAAATGCTGAATTTTTGTTTCTTCTGTTGCCAGGTTAAAAGCGCCAAAGCGTCCCGGTTGTTGTACGGCAGTAAGCGTGGCCAGGGTTCCTTGTTCCCGGTGAAACTGAATGGAGGCTGCAATGTCAATATCGCTCACGCCATCGCCGTATGTCATACAAAAGGTATGGTTGCCAATATAATCTTTTACACGTTTTAACCGGCCACCGGTCATAGAGTTTAATCCGGTGTGAACAAGGGTAACCTTCCACGGTTCGGAATCATTTCGATGCACATCCATGCTGTTGTTGCGCATGTTAAAAGTAACGTCTGAATTATAGAGGCAATAGTTGGCAAAATATTCTTTTATCATGTGGCCTTTATAGCCAAGGCAAATAACAAAGTCATTGATGCCAAAAGCTGAGTAGATTTTCATGATATGCCATAGAATGGGTTTACCGCCCACTTCCACCATCGGTTTCGGGCGAATGCCACTTTCTTCGCTGATACGGGTGCCATAACCACCGGCAAGGATGACTGCTTTCATACGTGCATATATTATTTTGTTAAGAAAAAAATTTATTATGGGTTAGGTACGCCCCACTCAAACGCACATCATCAATAATCCCTATTCGCCTTTGATAATTCTTAGCAATAAGTAGCTAACGTTCTTAAGAACTTCACCAATCATAACAAATAAATTGAAATACAAAACGCCTTTCAATGTGGAAATATCAAAAAGCAAAATGCCGCAAATAATAAGGGTCACAGATAAAGGTATAGAGATAACCGGTCTCATGACCCACCCGCGGCAACTGGAGAACTGGTATGCCAAACCAGCTAACATTCCTATACAACCAACAGCCACACTGAGAAACAGTTCTTCGTATAAAGTATTGTAATTTTCACCCAGTATCCAGAGTAATTCTGCTGTGAACAGCCTGACAAAAACTAGAATACAGGCGCTAATCAGGACAAAAATGCCAAAAGCTTGCAAAAAACGTTTCAGTAGCAGCGGCTGGTGAAATGGCAACCTGGCAAAACGAGGAATAAAGAGAGTTGAAAACATAACCGTTACCAGGGTTAATATCATGGTTAAGCGGCCAAGCGCTCCCAAACTGGCTATAGCAGTAAAGGTGCCGAACAAAGAAATCATCCAGATAGTGAGCTGTCCGGAGATACACACATAGATGGTACCGGGGAGTATCCTTTTGACAACCGATAGAATCTCTTTTCTAACCAGTGGATCCGGCATTTGGTGCCAATCAGCATAAGAAGCTGACATCTTCTGCAATCGGAAATTAGCCCAATACCGTGGCAAACCATTGCCCAAAATGGCTACAAACGCCCAAGGGAAAAGAATAACCATGGAACCTATCAGCACCAGGCGGCCAATGTTTGCCTGCAATTGATTTTTCTGGAGCGGCAATATATCCTGTTTTAATTTGGGAGCGACCTCCATAATGGCACTCGACAGTGCTGCAAAAAATGCAACCAATATTGAAAAAAGGATAAGAATGGCAGTTAGCCAGCTCGCACCATTGTGAAGCAGCAGATACAACAAAACGGGCGCAGAAACCAGGAAGCTTACAACACCAAATTTCTTTCGTAATACAGAACCGGTAACCAGTACAGCTCCCAGCTTGCCTTTATCCTGCCAAACCTTCCCCCCCTGTGCCATGACACCGGTAGAAATACCACTGTCAGCCAGCATAGTTAATGTTCCTAACATCGTATTACCCAAAGTATACAAGGCATACTCATGGGTAGGCAGGAGTCGGATAATAATGATACCGCTGACAACACCTATAGCCTGAACAATTACTTGCGCTCCTCCTGTGATAGATAAAACTCTTGTCCACTCTATGATCTTTGAACTAAACTGTTTTCTCTGTAGGCCTTTAAGAATTGCGATCATTCAACCGATTTTAACGCTGGTAAATAACAAAGTGAAATGTTTTATCTACCATCATTAATAAGGAATCTCTAAGTTATTGTTATCCTGGATAAAAGAACTTTAACCACGGCTATACCGTCTTTTTGCTTTTCTTCCAATTAAATACCCTTATTCTCTTTTTACCTCCATTTTCATAGTAACCATTTTTATCGTCATACCCGTAGCCATAATAGCCATAGCGTCCCCCGGTCTTCACATCATTCAGAATAACGGCCATATTTTTCAATTTCCCCAACGCATGCAGATCATTGATGAACTTTAATTGTTTTTTTTCTGTAAAACGCTGACGGATGATAAATAAAGTTGCATCACAATAATGATTAAGCAAATAAGCATCACTGACCATCCCGGATGGAGCTGAATCCACAATAATATAATCATAACTCTTTTTCAACAATTCAAACAGTTCAGCCACTCTTTCACTTAATAAAACATCAGCAGGATTTAATGGAACTGGACCAGAAGAAAAAACATGCAGGTTGGGAGTTTGCTCCAGGGTTTGTGAAATAGAACTTATACCGGAGATTTCACCATTTAGAAAATCGGTAATTCCTCTCGAATTATCAAATCCAAGAACCTGGGAGATGGAAGGTTTTCGAATATCAAACTCAAGCAGGGCCACTTTTTTTCCTGCCATAGCCAGTACAGAAGCAAGGTTGATGCTGGTAGTTGACTTGCCTTCTCCACCAACAGAAGAAGTCACCAAAAAAACCTTTTTGTTCTTGAACATAAAAGAGAGATTTGTGCGAATCAATCGGAGTTGCTCACTTAAAAGGTTCCGGCTCTTGGACGTTAGTATACGGCTTTTGGCTTTTGATGCATGTGCAATATCACCGATAACGGGAACTGAAATGTGTTTGACGATTTCGTCCCGGGTTTCAATTTTATCATTTAGCAGCTGTTTTACATATACAAAGCCAAGAGGCAGGAAGAAACCCAGCAAAGAAGCCGTCAGATAAATATTCATCTTATTGGGCTCAACAGGACCATAGCCGGAAGCAGGATCAACCTGTTTATAGTGGGATATACTGGCCGTAGTACTGGAAATTGCAGCTTCTTCGCGTTTTTGCAACAAATACAAATAAAGTCCTTCTGTGATACCTTGCTTTCGTTTGATTTCCTGCATGACCCTTTCGTTATGTGGCAATGATGATAAGAACTGTTGATGTTGCGAGTTCTGTCCATGCAGCCGGCCTTCCTGGAGCCTGAGGTTCCGGGAAATACCCGCCAAACTCTCAAGAATACTGGCCTTTAAACTTCCCAATTGATTATCTATATCCTGAATTAAAAGACTGTTCGGTCCTACCAATGGTGCCTCGCGATCCTTTTTTAATTGCAAAGCATTATATTGGCCGATTAAGGCTGCCAGAGTTGCATCATCCAAACCCATAGAAGAAGGAACCAGTTTACCAGCAGAATTGGCGTTGTTAAAATAGTTACTGATCATCGCCACTACCCCCTGCTTGATGTTGATCTCCTGAATGCTGTTAGAAATAGCATTGGAGTTACCAAACGACATATCTGCCTGGCTTTGAATATTGACCAGGTTTCGGGAACCTTGGTAACTTTCCAAATTCCCTTCCACACTCTTCAATTCACCGGATATTACATTTAGGCGCTCATCAATAAATCGCACCGTACTTTCTGAAAGTTTATTTCTTTCCTCAATATCAAAAAGATTGTATTCTGTGCAGATAGCATTCAAAACATCTTCGCAACGTGCCAAATTTTCAGCCTTCATTCGTAAAGTGAGTATACTGGAGCCTTCTTCTTCCTCTTTGGCAGAAAATTTACCTTGCAAAGACCCGGCTTCAGCATTAACAGAGCGCCAGCGTACAATATAAGTTGACTCAGGATCGAAATCCATGCCCTGTTTGGGCACCAAAACATACGTATTTCCTTTATATGTGAACGGTACATTCCAGGCAAATGAAAACTTTTGCTGGTCATCATTTGACCCATATAATAAACTGCCACCCTTTTGGCTCAATTCTGATAATGTAATTCTTACAGTAGACAGACTGTCGGTAAGGCTTTTTACAATCAACTGAAATGGAGCATTCTTATAAATATCAGTTGTCAAGACTTTACCTTTTAAGAAATAAGAGGTATTGAAACCGTACTTTGCTACCACACGGCGCATGATTATTCCGGATTTTAGTTGCACTACCTCCCTTGCGATATTAGCTCCTGATTTCCCCGCTAATGCATTACCAACGAGATCGCCTTCACCCCCATAAGAGGCATCTTCTCCAGTTTTAATCATCAACATTACCGAAGCCTCGTACTTTGGGGGGGTGATGCGGATATAATAATAGCCCGCCCCGATGAAAATGACTAAAGAAAGAATGATCAATGGATAATAGGCTGCATATTTAGAGAAAAAATTCTTTATGCTATCTCCCCCATCCTGGTTTACCTCTAAAATATCTCTATTTACTTGCATAATTATTGATTAAGACGAATGATTAAATTGGTAATAGTAGCAGCAAGTCCCACAGCCGAAAGGATAAGACCTCTTCTGCGTGCTGCGTCAGGATCAACAGCCATATTCTTTAATTTGTTTTGAGACGGACTGACATACACAATATCGTTCGGCTGCAATTGATAAACAGGAGAGGCAAAAAGGGCCCGACTGTTGCTTAAATTAACTATGTAGTGTTTACGTTGACCATTCTGTTCCCGGATCACCTGTACATTATCCCTTCGGGCAACATCGGTTAAATCGCCGGCAGCAGTCAATGCATCAACTATGGTTACCCTGTCGGTAGGAAATCCTTTGATGCCTGGATTTCTCACTTCACCCAAAATGCTAACATTATACATTAAAAACCGCACGTTCACCATAGGATCTTTTACATAAGAGGCCAGCCGCTGCTCAAGGGATGATTCCAACTGGTTTTTGGTCAACCCTGCGGCCTTCACCTCGCCTATCAGCGGCACTTCAATAGTACCGGCTGTAGAAACCTGATAACCAATAGCCCCACCGCCACCGCCGCCGCTATTCTCACCACCGGTATTGGTGGCACTGGAAACACCTACATTAAACAGGTTAAAAAGAGCTGTCTGTTCCTGGTTGATGCTCTTACTCAACACTTGGATACTTAAGAGGTCATTGGGCTGAATAAGGGTTTCCTTAAGCGTTGTCGCCAGGCTGTCTCTTGAATGTTGAAACAACATATATTGGCTCAGGTCTTTCTGAGGCGTGCAGGCCGCGATTGCGAAAGCAAAAAAAAGGGCAATGGCCGGCAATATTGCGGCCTGTTTTTTCAGATTCATAAATAGGGTGCTTTAAGCGATTTTGAAATGTGTAAGTGAAGACGCCGGAACCTCCTGGCGTGAGGATATATTTTTTACGCTGATGACTTCAATGCTGGATTTCTCCAGTTCGGCTACCATCACGTAGCCCAGAGATGGCAATATGATCTTTACCTTTTTTGGGTAAACTTCCAGTACGGTACCCTCCCTGTTCATCAACGGGCCGCTGATAACCTGTACGGTGTCGGCAGGACAAACTTTTACTTTTTCGAGTTGAATGTCTTTATATTCATTCAGGAATTTCTGAATGGTCCTGATTTCTTCTGTTTTGACCACAGCAGGTTTACCCAGCCAGTAAACAAAATTGAGAACACCATCTGTCTTTTTTACTTCCACCATTTCAGCGGGAGTTAGATAGACAAAAACATAGGAAGTAAACAGCGGCTCTTCCACCAGTTTCTTGCGGTCATGCCATTGTTTGATGACTTTGTTTAGGGGGCAATAGTTTTCAATTCCCTTCCGGTTCAAAAGTTCAGCAACTTTCTTCTCCCAGCGGGGCCTGGTATAAACAGCATACCAAAGGGCCTTTGTATTCATATAAGTAGGGTTGGGTGCAATGTTCTTTTTGTTTCATGGCTTCGCCTATCCCAGTAACAGTCTTCGTTTGGGTATTCACGATTCAATGGCCACTGTCAAATGTTCTTTTGGAATTTGGCAGTTAGTTTTTGTTCAGGATATTGGCACCAGATCAAACTTAAAATTCTCAGCCTCGCCTTCTTCCCGCCTGATTAGCGCATAAATGTATAAAAATTTTTGACCATTTTTACTTTATTTCACAAACAATCACCTGTTTATGAAACCACTTCTCATCCGCTAATCAAAACAAACGGCTTCATCTTTATGCAAATCCACTGCCATCAGAAAACCGGCCAGATCCATACATATTGCCGGCCTCGCTGTGGACATTTCGCAACAAACTTTTCTACACGTATTCTATTCTGCTTCAACAGACTAGCAACCACTAAACAAACTTGGTAATCGCTGAATAGTCAACCATAGAGTTGTAAACAATCAGAAATCAACCAAATCAGCAGCAAGCCTAAAACAGAGCAGGAAATGTAAGATACCGTTAGAAGAACAGTGTAAAAATCAGTAGAAAAACAAAAGCCAAACACTAATCGTCATAGGTAAAATTACAATTTGCCTGAACTTTTTTTAGAGTTTGGAATTTCACAGGGGGATCGAATAGCAAACGTGAAAATAGAATTCTATTCTATAAAAGAAAGCTCTTATCCTGTTCTTTTTTGTTCACAACTGCAGAATCATGCAGCAAACCCCGCATTCGGAGAAACCCTGTTTGCCTGATTAAATCGGTAATCTGTGCACTATTTGCCCTCTCCTTTGCAGGGAAAAGGTGTGATTCCACTGTTAAATAGATAATATTATGGAACTGGCGCGACAAAAAATAAAATTCCATAGGATTCACCCGCCGGAAAGCTTTTTTTGCTTTCTCTTCTTCTCCAAGCATCGTATAAGCGGCTGCTTCGTACAGGTCAAATGGAGAAAACAGGTTTTTGTCAACAGCCGGCGGATAATAATCACTGCGTTTTTTCCGGGCTTCCTGGATATAAAACAGCGCCTCCAGGGGCTGACGGCTAAGGATCAGGGCTTCTGCCATGAACAATTCAAAGCAGGGAAATGTCTGGTACATATCCTTCGATGGTAGAAGGTGCTTGAAGCACTCACGTGCAGAAGACAATACCTTGAAAATTTCTTCCGGGTGCTGGTAATGATAAAAGACCTGCGCTGCAAAGTACCGGGCAGCCAGAAAAGGGTGCACCCTTTCGTCAATGGAATCCTGTTGCAGTTCATGGTAATGCCTTTCCAGAGCCTCCTCTTCCAGGGTTAAGTAATACCGGTAGGCCAGCAAGGCATGGGCAAAAAGTCGCCCTTCCCGTGTATTCTTTGCGGCCAGGTAATACCGGATGCCATAGCCAAAATACCCGTTCAGTTGGTCCAGATTGACAAATTGCTCAAAATAGATTTCCTGCCCAACCTGCGTCCGTACGATATTTCGCTGAAAAGCATCGATCAGGTGGGGGTACTTTTCCATGTATAAAATCGTTTCTCGTACAATGCCCGACCAGGTGGGATCGGCATACGTTGTAATGGCTGCTTTACGAAACAAAAGATCAACATAGCGTAGCAGTGACGAAGACTGCACTTCGTCTCCCTGCACTTGGGTAGGTTCAAAAGCTGTAAAATCTTCGTAGGACTTGCACCCGCAAAAACGCGATAAAATATCCAGTGTAGTGACAGAGGGCGGGTAAGAAGCCTGTACAAGGCCAAAAAAACGCCGTAGGGTATTGACATTAAGCCGAAAGCCGGTACGAAGCGTGATTTCCTTTGATAGGTTCAGGCAATCAGAATAGGTAACAACCTTTTTACCATAAACTCTTTCGACTTCACGTTTCAGGGGGTCGTAATTGGGAGGTTTCATGACAGTGCCTGTTTTTGAACGTCCGAACCGCCAAATTAGACAAGTTTTTACAAATAACTGAAATCATTGATACCATTGAATTTGCAGAAGCTGGAAATTGATACCATCAACTTCAAAATCATCCCTTTTCTATTTCTAATCACAGCAGCAAAGACACCAAAATAAAAACTAAATAAAGCACCTTATAACTGCGTGAAAAGTAGTTTCCCTGCAATCAATTCAATCCCCTAGCGTCATCCAGGTAATCCGTACGCAATTTTCTTTATTTGTAATGGCCTCTCCTCACTCCAGGGTATCGGCATAAAACGCTAATCTTACCTGCAGGCAGGTCAATGGAAAAGGGATGGCATCAGAAAAATGTACAAATTAGATCAATAAGCAAAAAGTTTTTTCTTCATTTCACTATTAAACATGTTCAAGAGTGATGGTGACTACCCAACTGCATTGGAAAGATTGCCAGGCTGCACCTGTCGAAGCCGGTGTAACATTGCTTTCAATTAACTACTACCCACTGACCACTCACCACTCACAACCGGCCATTGTGCGCCAGCCCTAAAAACGTGGGCACTTCGTAGCATTCGCAGAGGAGTACTCCCGGTCCAGGAAACCTGCATAGGTAACCCCCAGCTCATATCCTCCCTTCCCGTAACTGGTAGAACCAAGCTTTGATACATTAACATCATAGCTTAGCGACACGGCGAATGGACGGTAATCCAGTTGCACTACCGGGATAAATGCATCACCCCAGCGATAAAAGGCACCCATACGTAGAATGGCATCCGGCTCATCGCTGTAAGCACCGATTTTGTAGCCTACCAGTGCACCACTGATCACCTCACGGTAAGCGCCCTGCTTTACATAATCATTGTGGATGGTGGTGGTAAATTGTTCGCCCACAGCCAGCTTTGCATCCGCAGTAAAGACCATCTTGGCAGGTACGGCAATGCTTTGATTATTGAAAAAAGAATTCTTGGGTTTCGTGAAATGATGATACGCAGCGCCCAACACCAGCATATTTTCAGGATTGTCATTAAGCTGGGTATTCAAACTGATGCCCGTGCTTCCATCAAAATAACTGTACTGGTTTTGCAACAGGTCCGACTCCCCATCGCCATGACCTTCATACGTGCTGTTCGTGGTCATCTGGCTGCGGTCCACCCGGCGTTGCACCAGCCCACCCATAAAACCGACGGAGAGATAAACACTCTTTTCATCACTAAGGGATTTATGGTAGTTAATGGCCGGTAAAAATTGGGTAGTCGTAAGGTTGGTGGTCCCGGCTTTATCATGGAACAGTTGTACCCCAACCGTCATATAATCATCCACACCAACAGGAAGCTTGTACTCAGCATTAAGTGAAGTGGTTTTATAGGCATTGGTAATGCTGTTCCACTGCGAACGGTACACGCCTTGTACCCTTACATCTGCATTGACGATTCCCGCGAGTGCCGGGTTGCGGTAAAGCGGTGTTTCAAAAAACTGCGAAAAGTGAACATCCTGCGAAAAGCTGGCGAGGGCACACAGGCAGCTGCATACCAGCAAAAGGAGTTGGCGGTTGTTTTTCATACTGATGGATTTTGAGGTTTTTCAAAAGATCGGATGGAGGGCTATAGCAGGGAGTAGAATATCGTTTAGTACCCGCTATAGCAATGCATGTCTTTTATTTTGGTTTATAGGTTTTAAAATTGTTGCTGTCCATTAATAGCCCCATTATCGCAACAGGGTTACATCGCCTTTAAAGGTCAATAATTCGTTATTGGTACATACCACTTCGCAACTGTACACGAAAACATCAGAAGGAAGAACCTGGCCTTTAAAACGTCCGTCCCAACCGGATGAGGGTTCATTGGCCTGGAAGTTCTCATTGCTGTAAACCAGCTCACCCCAGCGGTTATAGATCTTGAATGACTTAACACGATCAATACCGGTTCCGCGTGGAAAGAAGCGGTCATTGCGTCCGTCCTGGTTAGGTGAAAAGGTATTCGGAATAAACAGGTTGCCGTTGTTACAGATTACCCTTACCGTTAGTTCATCAGATGTCCGGCAGCCACCCCTGTTGGCGACTTCAACCCGATAGGTTGTTTCGCTTTTCGGCTTAGCTTCCGGGAAGGCGCAATTGGAACAGCTCAGGGTTTGCGGATGGTTCCAGAGATAAGACGTGACATCCGCCGAATAGGTCGGGCTGAGTTTCAGGACATTCCCCACGGAAAGTATTTGTGTCTCTCCTGCCTCCACTGTCGGGTAGGGCCAGACCGTAACTGCTACGGAAGCCGTATCGGTAAAGCAGCCGGCATTGTCTTTTCCTACAACGGTATACTGGGTAGAGGTTTGAGGTGTGACAGTAGTGGTGGCAGAAGAGGGATTGGCAACGCTAACCGAAGGAGACCAATTGTACTGATCGGCCCCGCTGGCAGCGAGTGTGGCCGATCTTCCGATACAAATATCAGGAACAGGGTTAATCCTTACCTTGAAGGGCTGGTGAACCGTAACCTGTACAGCATCGCTGGCACTACATCCATAAGCATCAAATCCAGTGACCACAAACTCTGTTGTGGCAGAAGGCGCTGCCATCGGGCTGGCACAATCTGTACAGCTTAGCGCTTGTGAAGTACTCCAGGTGTAGTTGGACGCGCCGCTTGCCTGTAAACGTTCGGCACTGCCACGGCATATGGCAACATCTGCACCGGCACTAACCACTGGCAGTGAGTGTACATTCACAACCAAACTTGCGGTATCGGTAAAGCAGCCGGCATCATCCTTGGCCACAACAGTATAAGTAGTGGAAACTTGGGGTGTAGCTTCTATGATTGAAGCAGTTGCATCAGACTGGCCGGGAAACAGCAACCAGCTATATTGATCCGCACCACTGGCGGTCAGTTCCACTGACTCACCGATACAGATATCCTCTTTCCCATCAATTTCTAACGCAAATGGTTTGCGTACATTAACGGTAACCCAATCAGAAGAACTGCAACCGGCTTCGTTATAGCCAGTTACTTTGTACTGCGTCCAGTCCGATGGAGTAGCCAGGGGTGTTTCGCAATCGGCACAATTTAGGGAAGAAGCCGCATCCCAACTATATTTTATAGCTCCGGTAGCTTTCAGCTGTTGCGAACTTCCTAAACAGATTTCGGAATCAGGCCCGGCATCAACAACCGGAGAAGTTTGAACCGTAACTCTGCTTTCAGCCTGGGCGGAGCAGCCAAAGCCATCTGTTAGCGTCAATGTAACAGCATACGTACCTGCCGCATCATAAATCTGCGGCTCAGGGCTTTGCGTTGTATCAGTTTCGCCATTGCCAAAGTTCCATTTCCAATCAAATCGTGCAGCATCATCTGCCTCCATTGTACTTTTGAAACTTACTCCAGAACCCAAACAACTTGTTGTGTCGTTTATGATAGCGATAGATGGCTTTTCATAAACTTCGATATAATTGGTACGGCTGAAATTTTTAGAACAACCTGAGGCATTAGTAACAACTAGGCTTACTTTATATGTACCAGGTTTTGTGTATATATGGCTGGGGTTCGACTCTGTTGAAGTACTTCCATCTCCAAAATCCCAAAACCATTGAGTGATAGCACCGGCAGTTGTATCAGATCCATCGGTAAAATTAACCTCAAGGGGCAAACATCCAGTTTTTTTATCAGCTGAAAAACTTGCATTAAAACTCAACATTTTCTTTTCATCGAGGGGAATAATGTTTTCTTCAATGGTTTCGAGGCCAGTGACTTTCCACCGATGGATGCCCCCGTGGTGAGTTTCATCACCATGGTACAAATAAAGATTACCATCCGGACCCTTTACTAAAACTGGCAATAAAGCATTTCCTGCCATCTGGGGAGCTGCCTCGATGCCTCGCACCGAAGGTTCATCCCCCGTCACGCCAAATTGCCCGATAAAAAGGCCATTTTCAAAATAATGGTTGTATTTATTAACTTGGGTATTACGCCAGAACTCTCCATGGTAGCCCCAAACCACATGCTTTCCAACAGCAGTAGCAAGTGAGCCTGCATAGGAGTTAACACCATTCCCATCGTCAAATCGTCCATCGCTGGGAAAATCGCCTCGATAATTTTTACCTGTACCTTTTGATGTTAACACATGCCATGTTTTACCACCAATCGGAACAGCACCAAAATGATAACCGCCGGCCTCCAGTTTAGGTTTTGGATCAAAAAACCAATAATAGCCATTTTCTGTAATGGCTGGCGGTAGGACTCCCCAGTGCACAGGGCTATTTATTGAAAGAGCTGGCGTTTCCAAGTAGGTTGAAAAATCACTATATTTTGGATTACCCAGACCATCGAATCCAAGCAGAACTTTGCGCCTGATTATTGTCGATTTGCCGTAATCTCTTCCGGATTGCTGAACAATTGAACCGTCTTGGGCAAATAAGGTTATGCCTACATCATTTACTATGACCCCGGTCATTCTAAGGCCATCTTCCCGTAGCTCCACAATTTCCCAGGTGTTGTTAATATTACCGTACCCCTTCCGCCGGTAAAGTGCATACGTACGACCATTAGGATATTTGACAGGATGGGCTAATCCATGATGATGATGGTCATATTTTGAAGCATCAACGCGATAGGCATAGTTTCTTTTCAACGTCCAAGATTCTTTGAATGGCTTGGAGTAATCAATAAAAAACTCAAAATGATTATTGATAAGACGGGTTGGATCACCGGCTACCAAATTAATTTCATACGTTGGGCCAAGAAAAGAAATCTGGTCTAAATATTTTCGATTAACGTCAAAATGCAGGATGCGCCGGTTTCCGTTATCGGAAAACCAAAATGAGCCATCAGATTGAAAAGTTATAGAAGGGATCTGAAACTTTTTAAAGTCAACTCCATTGATATCTGAGAACATAAACCGGGTGTTGGTCACCTCCGTTGAATTGATATAGCCACCTTCCTGCCCTAACACCCAGAGACTTTTTCCCGTGGTGCTCGAGAAAGCTTTCAACTGTTGTGATGTGCCGCAATCAGCTATTAAAATATAACTGCCATCAGGAGAAACACAAACATTCTGCGGTTGAGACAAATCTTTGATAACAATAGTTGGCTTAGCCAATCTCCCGTCTGTGTTGATGACATACTTACTGACAACCTTATCTTCCGTAACCACCCAAATATTGTCGTTTTTATCCATACTCATCCCCGTAGGCTTTTGAAAGGCAAGGCTGCGCACAAAAGCCCCCGTTTTTTTATTGTACACGTCAATCCTGTTGCCCGTCTTACGACTTACAAATAAATATTGACCTTTGCGTTGCACGGCAAGAGCTGTTGGTGCCGCAGCGGTTTGGGGATCAGTGGCTTGATCCTGAAGACCAATCACAGATCGGGGTTTACCGTAATAAAAAGCATAATTAGTTCCATTTGGAAAAGTAACCTGTGAATTATCCGATACTTTAGTCGCATGCACTACCCAGGCATGTAATTTCCTATTTTTTGCAGAAAGGCTCCACTCAGCCCAATAGATATAATTCGAATCAGAACAGACGGCAAGACCTGTTTTCTGAGTGGTAGCATTATTAGCAATGGCAGTCAACCGCGTATTGGGAGCGGAGATGTGAAACCGAAATCCGGAAGGCATAAATTCACCATACCCTTGTGCTACGTAAACATAATCGCCGACAGTTACCATACCGTTTGATAAGCCGTATCCTCGCCATTTGGTTGGCCCCGATACACTATCGGAAGTGTTGCCTATAATCCCTTCCCAATGATATTGAATGTTATTTGAAAGGATTTTCACATTATAACTTCCTTTCGGAACAATTTTACCTTCATCATCTAATCCATCCCAATCATAGGTATAATTACTTGCAGGAAAGACTTTTCCGGAAAACAGGGTTCGTATTAACCTTCCATTTTCATCGAATACACCGGCAGATTGCCGCTTTATACCATCTGAGGTAAAATGAAATGACTGTGCTTTCCCCACCAAAACCATCAAGATCGCGATGAGAGTTAAAGAGTTTTTCATGGTGTTTTGATATATGTTGCAGGTGCATTTCCTCTGTTCAACTGGGCGCCGAACAATAAGTACCGCCTAGAATGTTCACCTGCTATTTCAGGAGTGGATATTGAAATTTGACCGTTGCTTATGATGGTAGTGGGTACAAACGTTATAGAAACACGATACCAGCCGTTTTGAGCTTTTACAACGCCAGCGGTGCAGCCGGTACCTGTACTGAGCACTTTACCTTCTTCAACATTGAAAATTGCCCATTGGTTATCTTGACGACCCAACATTTGGATTCGAAGAGAGTTTAGATTCTCATATTTGACGTATATACTGAATGTATATACAACATCCGGAAGTACACTATACTTTGTAACAAGCCTTCCACTGCCGGTTGCAGCACCATTGACATAATATTGATAAGATACAGGCTGGTTGAAAGGATTTATTATTGAAGAAGCCTTGGTATAACCACCAGCTAAAGTTTGCCAAATTCCATCTGTAGCTGTACGATCGAAATTTTCAGAAAACGCTAATAAATTCTCCAATATGGCGCCTGCAGTAAATGGAATTGGATTATATATAGTCTCCGACGCATAGTGATTAACACCTTCTTTCAGCCGAACCCCGACCTGACCTATCTCAAAATTGTGATCCGGTATAACCTGTGGCTTTTGAGTAACTTGTTGATATAGTGTACCACCGTCCAAAGTATACTCGTAGAGTTCTGGAGACTCGTACCCGGAAATATAAGTCCAGTCAAAGCTATTTTCGACATCTTTGACAATAGGATTTTTCGGGGGTTCAACTTTTAATACAGGTCCGCAACCTGCCGAAGAGGTAAAAGTTTGCGTCGATGGCCGGGTTGTGTCTTCTAAAACTTCATGTATAGAGTTGAAGTTTGATTCATTTATTATCGGTGTAAACGATAACGGTCTGGGAATTGGATATGCTTGTGCTGTATTTTGAAGGCATAGTAAAAGAAGCACAAAGGCCGAATGGCTATGGTTTTTCACCAAAACATTCATCAGAATAATGTTTAGTTTGAAAGGATATTGTTTGGCTAAGATAGAAGTAGGACTGAGTTGAAAATAAATTTTTTATGTTTTTTTTCAAAAGAACGAAAAAAAACGTACAACTACAATTAAGTGCATAGTATGAGTACTATAACCCTTGGTGAAAACTACCCATACCGCTTTGATCACATTAGGCAAAGCCTTTAACTAAGTTTTCTGGCAACATGAAGAAAAGACTGCAGTTATCTACATCTGATTTTACAACATTAAGTCAATGTACTTAAAAACTTGAAAATGATAGCATATGACAACGCTTGCTTTATGATCAAGTGTTGCCGAATATTCCAGATGAACAAAAAAGCCTGTGAAGACCGCGATCGAAATGCATAGTAAAATGCAAGAGGAGTTTCAAGCAAAGTCCTTATTGGTTACCGGCTGAAGTCCCTGAGCATATTTGCCTTATTGTTTAACGAAACGTCAGCAGCTGACACCACTGCAGGCTATTTGTTACCAGCTAAATCGAAAGGTAACTCATGACACTTACACAGCCCAAAAGCAGATACTAAATATAAAGATACATTTGAAGCAGATATACAAAGACACTATGAACGTGATACTTAAAATATACCAGAACCCGAAAGTACATATGACTTTGTGCCGTATAGTGGCCGTTAGTAATAGAAAAAAGTGGACCTGCTACAAATGTGCGTCAGCTTTATGGCTGGTTGTATTTTAAGTTAAGGTTGAGGCGTGATTTTGAGAATTCCATAGAAAGTTCGGAAGCCTTGCTACAATTAGCCTTTATTGATATGTCTTTAAAAGAACAACCAATAAAATTTCAAATTAAGAATTTTTAAGCTGAAAAATCTCTTTAAAACATTTCTTTTGTTTAAAGGAAATACTTCAATTTAAGTAACTGATAAAGGGAAACGTAGCAAATTTTAGGTTTTAGAATCGTAACTTAGTAAACTTTAATTCGTAAAAATGAAAAATAAAGATATCTGGCAACCAAGCAAATTTATATATAAAAATAAGAAGCTTTTAGCATCAAGAGACCCTAAAGAAGTAAGTATTTCTTCGAGACTAATAGTAGACATTGTTGCTCAATTTTATGATAAGAATCTAAAACTTTATGCAAAAGGAAATCTCCTTGACCTTGGTTGCGGAAAAGTCCCTTTATATGAGGCTTACAAGGATTACATAAGTGATAATATTTGTGTAGATTGGGGACAAACTTTACATAGAAACCCTTATCTGGACTATGAGTTTGATCTAAACAAAAGTCTACTTTTAAATGATAATGAATTTGATACAATAATTCTTTCAGATGTTTTAGAACATATAAGAAACCCAGAATTATTGTGGGCTGAAATGTATAGAGTATTAAAAAAGAATGGAAAATTGATTATGAATGTACCATTTTATTATTGGTTACATGAACAACCCTATGATTATTTCCGGTATACAAAATTTGCTCTTAAATCAATGGCAGAAGAAGCAGGATTTAAAATCGTGTTGTTGCATTCAATTGGCGGTGTTCCCGAAATCTTAGCAGACATAATTGCCAAAAATATTAAAGGTATACCTTTGGTTGGGAATTTAAGTGCAATAACCCTTCAATGGATAACTAAACATTTTGCTAGCACCCACATTGGAAGTAAAATATCAATAAAAACAGGCGAGGTATTCCCATTAGGTTATGCTTTAGTTGCTGAAAAAAATCAATAAAAACTATAAGTGGTCTCATAAATGGAAATAGGATTTCAGGAAGATCATCATTGAGGCCAAGAGCACGACGGCTTTGAAGAGAGTATTACATAAAGTGTGTCAGTTGGGGTTTTCGTAACTTCAAAACAGACACAGTTTTATGGAAAAGCAAACCTTTGACTTTGAAGCTTTCAAGAAGGAAGCGACAAGTCGGTTAAAAAAGG